>Ga0160449_1000023_pt1 | contig 310051 bp, 229 predicted proteins | sample HID1975I_E1MG_FD_108216 | JGI IMG/M metagenome (GOLD analysis project Ga0160449, IMG submission 108216) | Enriched soil microbial communities from UW Madison campus, WI, USA - HID1975I_E1 MG | ecosystem: Environmental > Terrestrial > Soil > Unclassified | place: USA: Madison, Wisconsin...
AAGGGTGAGCCCGATAAAATGATACCCTTTAAGGAGGGATCAAATTCAATTTTGTGATGGTAGGGAACTATTTCACAATATACGCTGGCCTCGCGGACGGCCCTGGCAATCAATTGAGTATACTGACTGCCGAAATCGAGAATGAGAATCTTTTCCGTCATGGTGGTGCGAAGGTAATAAATTTCGGGTTTATGGAATATTGTAACGTTTGGTATTCTCTTGCGTCTAATCATGAAAATCACCGAATAAATCGGCATTTTTGTCAGGCCAAACCACCAACACATGAAAAAACTCATATTAATTCTTTGCGCTGTCAACGCCCTGGTACTGTCTTCCTGCGATTTTGTAGCCGGAAAACGGGTTAAAGGGAATGGGAATGTACAAACTGTAGACCGGCCGGAAACGGGCTTCGAAGGCATCGTAGGAGGTAGCAACTTTGATACCTATGTAGGTATTGGCCCTTATTCTGTAAAGATCGAAGCAGAGGAAAACATCATTCCTTACATCGAGACCTTTGTAGATAATGGGGTGCTCCGGATCGAAACGAAAGATGGTTTCTGGTTAAAGCCACGCCGTGCGGTAAAGATCACGGTGACTGCTCCCCGGCTTACGAAGATCCACTCCAGCGGAAATGGTAATATTATCAGTACTACAAAACTGACTGACTCATCCCGGATCGACCTGCGTGTGACGGGCAATGCGGAAATGAAAGTAGAAGTAGATGCACCAGAGATCGAAGCTGAGCTTACGGGCAATGGCGGCATCGAAGTGAAAGGGCTTGCCCGCAACTTCAATTGTAAAACCACGGGCAACGGGCATATTGAGGCAATGGACCTGCAAACGGAATCCACCAAAGTAGAGATATTCGGTAATGGTAATGCCAATGTGAATGCCAGTGTAAAACTGGATGTGCGGATTGGGGGTAATGGGGATGTTCGCTATAAGGGCAGTGCGCAAACCTCTACTCAGATAACGGGGAACGGGAGTTTGAAGAAAGTAGATTAAGACCTATTGATCCCGCTGGTGCGGGACAAGCTTTAAATAGTTCAGAACTACTGGTAGGGCCTCCTTAATACAGGTTTTGCCAGTAGTTTTTTATTGCATGGATGTTGCCGCTTACATGTTCACATACTTCACGGTGATCCACACATCCCTGTTACGGCCTTTATCGTCGGTGCAGGATATTTTGACGGGGCCTTCTTCGGGTATAAAGAATTGTTTGGTCTTTACCTCTGCTGTTTTATAGAACTTGTTGTTGATATACCAATATACTTTGCTGACGTCGTTACCGGTTTGGCAGGTGAGCTGCAGGGGCTCGGGGTGTTTGCTGCTGATCAGGTATTCGGCACCATTGCGGGGAGCGGTGATGGCTGGCGCTCCTCCTGCAAATACCTTTTCACAATTGGGGTTGTGGACGGGTATTTTCTCATAGGCGATGCGGTGTTCATCATAATATTGCTGCATCTCGGCGGATACAGTTTTATACCATTTCTTTTTGTAACCAGCCTGGGGCATACAGATCTTGCAATAAGCCAGCTTTTCATCGGGCGATATCATCACCTCCTGCATATTGTTGCAGGGTTGGGTGGAAGAGATCAGGGGAATAAAATAATCTGTTACGGTATTGTGGCAGTGTTCGCCAGGTACCAGACCGGTTTCTGAACATACAATGCGACTCTCACAATCCTTCGGCTGGGTGAACCATTCCTGGTCGCTGTCGTAATCGATGGTATTAAAGATCTTGAACAGGAGAGGGGTGGCTACATTGGCGCCGCTTAGTTCCGGGATACCGAGGGCGGAGAAATTGCCTACCCAAATTCCTACGGTATAATTCTTATTGTAGCCAATGCTCCAGGCATCGCGACGGCCATAGGAGGTACCTGTTTTCCAGGCTATTTTAGGCATATGCTCTGTACTTTGCCAGTTGAGGGGGAAGTCGGGCCGGTTTACCTTCGACAAGATCTCATTGATCATGAAAGTAGCGGCAGGGCTCATGACGGTGTAACCTGTCTGGCTGGCTGCTTTGCCTGTGGAAGGGGCTTCATCCACGGCCCTGGTGTATTGGGGCCTGAAATATTTTCCTTCCTGCGCAAAGGAGCTGTACAGGCCGGTCAGTTCTTCCAGGGTGGCACCACATCCTCCCAATATGAGTGACAATCCCAATTTCTTTTGGTCTTTTTTGATCTGCCGGAAATCACAGGCGGCCAGCTTCTGCACCAGCTTGTCTTTTCCAAACATCTTCAATCCTTTTACGGCAGGTATATTGAGGGAATGTTCCAACGCGTACTCCATGGTGACATAGCCGTTGAACTGTTTGTCGTAATTCTCGGGGGCATACCCTTCATAATTGACGGCCACATCGGTGATCACGGCTTTGGGGGTCATGAGTCCTTCATCCATGCAAAGGCCGTACAGCAAAGGTTTCAGGGTGCTGCCGGGTTGGCGGATGGCGGCGGCGCCATTGACCTGGCCGGCATCGAGTGTATCATAAAAGCCGGAGGATCCAATGTAGGTGACTACTTTATGGGTTTTGTTATCGACGATGATCACAGCCGCATTGCGGATATTTTTCAGGCGCAGGGAGCGTGCATAATCTTCTACCAGTTTCTCTACCCGGGTTTGGGTGTTCATGTCGATATTGGTAGCGATGATATCGCCGCCCTGTTTCCGGAGGCGCCAGGCCAGGTGGGGGATCAGTTTGGGTACTACATCGCGGGTAGCTGTGAGGGGTTCGCTGAGGGCATCTTGTATTTCTTTTTCGGTAAATACTTTGTCGGCCGCAAACTTCTTCAGCCAGCGGTTCCGTTCTTTTACGATCAGGTCATTGTTTTTGCCCATTACCAGGGAGGAAGGCCGGTTGGGTATGATGGACAAGGCGGTGATCTCGGCCAGGGAAAGGTGGTTGGGGTTCTTGTTGAAGTACAGGATGGAGGCGCTTTTCACACCTTCAATATTGCCGCCGTAGGGCACCAGGTTGAGGTAGAGTTGTAATATCTCATCCTTGCTGTATTTCCACTCCAGCTCAAAAGCCCTGAATACTTCTATGAGTTTATTGAAATAGGTTCTTCGTTTGGGTTCCAGTGCGCGGGCAACCTGCATAGTAATGGTGCTGGCGCCGGAAGTGCGTTTGAGGCGAAAGACATTCTTTGCCGTGGCCCGCCCGATGGCCAGGAGGTTGACGCCGGGGTGGTAATAAAAATACTGGTCTTCCTTTTCAATGATGGTCTTGCGCAGGAGGGGTGATATTTCATCGAGATTGGTCTTCATGCGCCACTTTTCGTCCTTTGTGAGGAAGGCATGGACCACTTCGTCTTTGCTATCGGTGATGATGGTGGAATACTCTACCTGATCGGGCAGGGGAAACAACCACTGGAGCAATAGAAAAAGCAGGAAGAGGCCGCCACTGGCGATCAGCAACCATTTACCCACCTTTTTTAATTTGCCCCGGATGTTTTTCACAGGCTAAAGATATTGTGTTCCGGATTACAACAAAATGTACAGTTGTGTTAAAAGCAGTTTGGGCAGTTTTCCAATTTGTGAGACACTGTCTCACAAATTGGCTGCTCATGGTTTTCTGGTATTTTATGATCCGATGCAGGCTGTGAAATTGTGTTTTGACGAATTAACAAATCCTTATCGGCAGCAATTTGCAAATGGCATTGCCCGTTATGTATCTTTCGTATGAAATCATCTGTATGGCTCCATCGAGCATCCCTCCTTAGCTTTTCAAAACATTTTATGGTTCCGGTTGCTGTTTTAATAAACCGGCTTTTGGTGAAACAGCTGAATGGCTATTGCAGCCTGTCAACTGTATAATCATCTGGATATGCATTGCGTTTATCCCGGTATTCCGTGATTATTGACGTATAATCTTTAACGAACGCTGGGTAATCCGCTATATTTTGTATTTTTCCCCCGCTTTTCCTTAACCATCACGTTTAATGTTAACCCTTTATGCGTAAACAATTGTTGGCCTTAACAACCGTATTGGTTGTTATTTTTTTGCTCGCCTGTAATCGCAGTATTGTAAACCTCGATTATACGAATGCCAAAGGCGAAGTACAATCGCTGGGCAACCTGGTATTCCGCTTTGATAAGTCGCTGGTGGCAGATTCGTTGCTGAACCAGTGGGATTCTACTGATTATATCAGCTTTGAACCCAAGATCCCAGGCCGTTTTCGCTGGGAAGCACCGGATCAACTGGTATTTTCTCCTTCCCGGCCGCTACCACCCGCTACCAGCTTCAAGGCCAAACTAAACGGTGATATTCTCCAACACAGTAAATATGGTAAGATCGGAAAGGCAGATGAAATCACATTCACCACGCCTTACCTGCAACTGGACAATACAAATGTAACCTGGACGCTGGCGGATGAACGCAGCACCACGGCGGTACCGCAGGTTGATCTGTATTTCAACTACCCGGTAAACCCTGCCACCATTAAGGAAAAGATGAAGCTGGAAATCGGTGGTAAAGCTGCCAGCTATGATGTGCTCACGTTGAGCAATGACAGTAAGGTATCTCTCCGCATATTGGGTATCAAAGCAGAAGACAAAGACCTGGATGCCAAAGTAACGCTGGATAAAGGATTGGTTCCGGATGGTGGCACCAATGGTACGAAAGAGGCAATTGAGAACAAACTGATCATCCCCTCTCCGTTCAACCTGGGTATTAATGACGTGACGGCTGAACATGATGGCACGGGCGGTACGGTATATGTGCGTACGAGCCAGCAGGTGGTAATGGAGAACATCAGCTCCCGCATACAATTTGATCCTGCGGTGAAGTTTACGGTGACGCAAACAGATGATGGCTTCAGCATTAACAGTGAAAATTTTGATGCGGATAAAACGTATAGCATTATGATTGGTAAGGGCCTGCGGGGCCGCATTGGCGGGGTTTTGCGGGAAGAGTACAAAGGCAATGTAGCTTTTGGTGAACTGGAACCCTCGCTCAGCTTTGGCAATAGTAAAGGGGTATACCTTTCTTCGAAAGGCAGTCAGAATATAGAAGTGAAGATCATCAACATCCCTAAGGTAAAAGTGATCATCTCGAAGATATATGAGAGCAACCTGTTGTTTGCGCAGCGGTATGGGTATTATCCCAAAGACTCGCGCAACAGTTCAGGGGATGAAGGAGAGTATTATGAGGAAGATTATAGTGGTGGCGACGGGGATCTGTCGGTAGGTGATGTGGTGTACGAAAAAGAGATCGATACGCGCTCGCTGCCCAAGTTTGGCAATAGCCGGTTGTTTACGTTCAATGTAGAAGATCGCTTGCCCGATTTCAAGGGTATTTACCATATCAAGATCCGCTCGGCTACGGATTACTGGGTTACGGATAGTCGCTTTATTTCGAAATCGGACCTGGGCCTGATCGCCAAAGAAGGAAAGGACAAAATCTTTGTGTTTGCCAATTCGATCAAAACTGCGGAAGCGGTAAATGGGGTGAACGTTATTGCTTATGGTAATAACAACCAGGTGCTGGGCATGGGTACGACCAACGCAGAGGGTGTGGCTGAACTGGCCCTGGCGCGTAAGGAGTTTGCCGGTTTCCGTCCGGCGATGATCATTGCCAAAACAGGGGATGATTTTAATTACCTGCCTTTCAACAATACGCGGGTGAATACTTCGCGCTTTGAAGTAGGAGGTAAACGCAGCAACAGTACGGGCATGGATGCCTTCATTTATGCGGAAAGGGATATTTACCGTCCCGGTGAGAAGGTAAATTTCTCGGTGATCCTGCGGGACAGGTTGTGGAAGTCGCCCGGAGAACTGCCGGTAAAGATGAAGTTTCTGATGCCGAATGGCAAGGAGTTGAAGAACTTCCGTAAAAACCTGAATGCGCAGGGTTCGCTGGAAGCTGATGTAGACATCGCCACATCGGCCATTACGGGTAGCTATACTTTAGAAGTGTATACCTCTAATGATGTATTACTGGGCAGCAAGAACTTCAGCATTGAGGAATTTGTACCAGACAGGATCAAGGTAGCTGCCAAGCTGGATAAGGCCTTCCTGCTGCCAGGTCAAACGGGTACGCTGAGTATTAACGCAGTTAACTTCTTTGGTCCGCCTGCTGCCAACCGCAATTACGAAGCAGAGATACAGGTAAAACAGAAGTATTTCAGTCCCAAGAAATACAACCGCTTCAATTTTGCCATCCAGAACCAGGGCATCTCCTTCGAAAAGGATGTAAAAGAAGGTAGCACGGATGACAATGGTAATGCGACGATGAGTTATGAGGTACCTGAGCTATATGCCAATAAAGGGCTGTTGCAGGCTACTTTCTACGCCACTGTATTTGATGAGACAGGCCGTCCGGTAAGCCGCAGCACCTCTGCTGATATCTTTACTCAGCAGGTGTATTTTGGTGTAGGCAGTGATGGGTATTGGTATTATCCGCTTAACCAGTCGATCAAGTTTCCGCTCATCGCACTGGACAAGAGTGAGCATATTGCCAATGGCGCCAAAGCAGAGATAAAAGTCATTAAGCATGAATACCGCACGATATTAAGAAAGGAGGGAAGTTATTTCCGCTATGAATCGCAACAGGATGATAAAGTGGTAGCGCAGCAGGTACTGGCGGTGAATGGCGAGAATACGAATTTCTCCTTTGTACCCCGCTCTCCGGGCAACTATGAAATGCGGGTGTCGATACCGGGCGCTTCCAGCTATGTAAGCCGCAGCTTCTACAGCTATGGTTCCTGGGGTGGTGACAATAGTTCCTTTGAAGTGGATACAGAAGGTAATATTGATATTAGCACGGATAAATCGACCTACCAGACGGGAGAAAGCGCCAAAGTGTTGTTCAAGACACCTTTTAGTGGGCGTATGCTGGTGACGATGGAAACGGATAAAGTGGTTTCTTATCAATATGTGAATGTAGAGAACCGAACTGCTTCTGTTGACCTGAAACTGACACCTGACCATTTACCCAATGTATATGTGACGGCTACGCTGATCAAGCCGCACGATGTAAGTGAAATTCCGCTCACGGTAGCGCATGGCTTCCAGAGCATCAGGGTGGAAGAGACGGATCGTAAAATAGCAGTAACGATTGAAGCACAGAAAGCGGTACGTTCGCGCACGCACCAGAAGGTGACGGTAAAGGCCAAGCCGGGCAGCTTTGTTACGCTTGCTGCGGTAGACAATGGAGTATTGCAGGTGAGTGATTTTAAAACACCAGATCCTTATGGCTACTTCTATGCGCCCAAATCGCTGGAAGTGCAGGCTTATGATATGTACCCGCTCTTATTCCCTGAATTAAGAGCGCGATTGAGCAGCACGGGTGGTGATGGTGACCTGGAAATGAATAAGCGGACGAATCCCATGCCTGCCAAACGCATCAAGATCGTTTCTTACTGGAGCGGTATTGCCAAAGCTGACGGCAGTGGTAATGCCAGCTTTGAATTTGATATTCCCCAATTCAGTGGTGAGGTAAGGTTGATGGCGGTTGCCTATAAAGATGAAAGCTTTGGCAGCAGTGAGAGTGCGATTACGGTGGCTGATCCATTGGTACTGAGTACAGCGCTGCCCAGGTTCCTGAGTCCGGGTGATACGGCTACTGTGCCGGTGATCATTACGAATACCACGGCCAAAAGTACTTCGGCTACGGCCACCTTATCTGTGACGGGACCGCTGAAAGTAGTAGGTGACAGTAAACAATCGGTATCGCTGAATGCCAATAGTGAAAGCCGCGCAATATTCCAGGTAGTGGCTGCGCCGGCGGTTAATGTAGGTAAAGTGTCGGTGGAAGTACAGGGATTGGGAGAGAAGTTTTCTGACGAAACGGAGATCAGTGTTCGTCCTGCTTCACCTTTGCAGGTGGTGACAGGAGCCGGCAGTCTTACGGGAGGTAATACGCAACGGATCAATATACCATTGAATGATTTCATGGCGGGTAGTTCTGATTACCAGCTGGTGGTGAGTCGCAGTCCTGCACTGGAGCTGGGTAAGCAATTGCGCTACCTGGTGCAATATCCTTATGGTTGTACGGAGCAAACGGTATCGGCTGCTTTCCCCCAATTGTATTTCGATGACATGGCGCAGCAAATGCAGGTAAAGCAAGCGGGTAATTCCGGGGCCAACTGGAATGTACTGGAAGCGATCCGTAAAATTAAGATGCGGCAGTTGCGCACAGGCGGTGTGACGTTATGGGATGGGGAAGGCACTGAACAATGGTGGACCTCTATCTATGCTGCTCACTTCCTTATTGAAGCACAGAAGGCAGGTTTTGATGTAGATAAGAGTTTGCTGAGTGGTCTTACCAGCTATATGAATAACCAGCTCAGGAGTAAGGAGACGATCAACTACTATTATAATCAGAAGGAGCAAAAGAAGATTGCGCCCAAAGAAGTTGCTTACAGTCTGTATGTGCTGGCATTGGCCGGTAAGGCGAATGTTTCGACGATGAACTATTATAAGGCGAATCCATCATTGCTGAGCCTGGATGGAAAATACCTGCTGGGTGTAGCGTATGCGATTGCAGGTGATAAAGCGAAGTTCAGGGAATTGCTGCCTACGTCTTTTACGGGAGAAGTATCTGTGGCACAAACAGGTGGCAGCTTCTATTCGGATATCCGGGATGAAGCGGTGTCATTAAATGCGCTGCTGGATGTAGACCCCGGTAATCCACAAATACCTATCATGACGGCGCATGTAGCCAAGCAGCTGAAGCAACGTACGTGGTACAGCACACAGGAATGTTCTTTCAGCTTCCTGGCGCTTGGTAAGCAGGCCCGGGCTGCGAATAAAGCTACGGTTACGGCGGAGGTGAAGGTAAATGGTAAAACGGTGGGCAAGGCAGAAGCCAATACGCTGAAATTAAATGCGCAGCAGCTTGGCAACAATAATATAGAGATTACGACCAAGGGGGAGGGAAGGCTCTATTACTTCTGGCAAAGTGAGGGTATCAGTGTGAGCGGAGCGTATAAAGAAGAGGATAGCTACATCCGCGTGCGCCGTAAATTCTTCGACCGTTATGGCCGTGTGGTGAGTGGAAATTCCTTTAAGCAGAATGATATGGTGATCGTACAGATCACTTTGGAAAAAGCTTATAGCGGTGATGTGGAGAATGTGGTGATCACGGACCTGTTGCCGGCTGGTTTTGAAATAGAGAATCCCCGTACGAAAGAAATACCGGGTATGGATTGGATCAAGGATGCGCATACGCCTACGTACCTGGATGTGCGGGATGACCGTATTAACCTGTTTGTAGACCTGAATAACTCGCGTCAAACGTACTATTATGCGGTGCGTGCAGTATCGCCGGGATTGTACCGGATGGGGCCTGTAAGTGCAGATGCGATGTATAATGGAGAATACCATTCTTACAATGGAGCAGGTGTAATCAGGGTTACGCAATAATTATTAATTAATAAATTATTGCTATTGACAGTTTATTGTGTGCATTACGAATGAACAAGCTATTTAAACAAAAGAGTGATTGCCCCTGGCAGTCGCTCTTTTGTTTTCCCATTATTCGTGATTACGACTTCCGGCTTTTGGCCCTTGACCCGCAACTCTTCTTTCCCGTATCTTTGCGCTCTTATCCACAAATGTATGGACGAGTTAAGACCGCTATTGACGACCTACGCTTATAATATTCTCGGTACACTGGAAGAAGCCAAAGACATTGTGCAGGATGCCTTCCTGAAATTCATGGATATAGATGGTAGTAAGATCGATGATAAAAGGAACTACCTGATCAGGACGGTGATCAATCTTTCTATCAATGCCAAGAAACGCCAGGCGAAACTGGTGGGAGAATACCCCGGCCCCTGGTTGCCGGAACCGGTAGCTACAGAAAAGGCAGACGCAGGGATCATGCAAAAAGAAGTGTTGTCTTATTCGCTCATGGTATTAATGGAAAAGCTAAATGTCCGGCAAAGAGCGGTGTTCATCCTGAAAGAGGCTTTCGACTATGAACATGAAGAGATTGCAGAAGTTTTGGATATCAGTGTGGAGAATTCCAGGAAGCTCCTGAGCCGGGCGAAAGAACAATTGCACAAAGGAACGCCGGTTGCACATAAACCTGCCGAAACTGATCATATTGATAAGTACCTCTCCGCTATTCAAGAAGGGAATACACGGCAATTGGAGCAACTATTTCATGATGAGATCGTGCTGCTATCGGACGGAGGCGGAAAAGCGATTGCTGCTACACGGCCGCTGGTTGGCATTAAAGCAGTGACGAGCTTCCTGATGGGTGTCTATACCAAAAATTACAAGGATGCCCATGTTGAAAAAGGAATGGTCAATCATGAACCCGCCTTGTTTTATTATCTTGATAACGTACTGGTTACCTGCCAAATTTTCTCGATCCGGGATGGGCGTGTAGAGAATTTCTATTTCATGCGAAATCCTGATAAGCTGAAAGAACTTCAAAAATAATTGCCGGAACCTGTCACGTTTTTCTTTCCAGTTTTGTTTTCTATGTATAAATCATCAAAACAAAATTATATGGAAAGGATTCCTTATTCAGAAATGCCGGAAGGGATGTACCAGGTAATGGCGCAGGTGGAAGCTTATATTGGTAAGTCAGGACTTGATCTTACGCTGCTACACCTCATTAAGATGCGTGTATCTCAAATTAACAGTTGTGCTTATTGCATCGATATGCATTACAAAGAAGCGATTCATGCAGGCGAGACGCCGTTGAGGATCATTTCTGTATCGGCCTGGCGTGAAACGCCTTATTATACTCCCAAAGAGCAGGCTGTACTGGCTTTTGCGGAAACGCTTACGCATATGGCTGCTGAAGAGCACAGTAATCATATTCATGACGAACTGGACAAATATTTTACCAAGAAGGAGATCGCCTATCTTACACTGGCTGTTGTTCAGATCAATTCCTGGAACCGGCTTACGCGCTCTGCGGGTACTGTTCCCGGCAATTATAAAGTAAGAGAAAAGGCTGTGGCGCATTAGGTTGGTGTTGCACCAGTGATGAGCATATAAACTATGGAATGTCAGCAGTAATGCAGTAATCGATAATTATTAATTAATGATTATTGGTTACTGCATTCCAACAATCCTGAATAATTGTTGTTGCTTTGGTAAACTATTAAACCGGAGCAGCTTTATGAGTCGTAAGGAAAGGATCATTCTCTTCATTCTCGCCTGTTTGAATTTTACCCATATTCTTGATTTCATGATCATGATGCCTTTGGGTAATTATCTCATGCCGTATTTCAAGATGTCGACGCATTTCTTCAGCTGGATAGTGGCGGCGTATCCTGTTACGGCCTGTATATCGGGACTGATCGCTGCTTTTTATGTAGACCAGTTTGACCGCAAGAAGGTATTGCTCTTTGCCTATATTGGATTCATTATTGGTACGGTGTGTTGTGGTATTGCGCCTGATCCTGGTTTGTTGATGGCTGCCCGGATATTGACGGGTTTGTTTGGTGGATTGATCGGTGCGCAGGTGCTGTCGATCATTGCAGATATTTTCCCTTATGAAAAAAGAGGGCAGGCGATGGGCACGATCTTCATGGCATTTTCTGTGGCCTCTATTGTAGGGGTACCTTTCAGCTTATACCTCGCCAGTCTTATCAGCTGGCATGCGCCTTTTATTTTTATTGGAATAGTGGGTGTTTGTCTGTTGCCTTTTATTATACGTTTCCTGCCGGCTATGAGAACACACCTGGTACCTGCAGGTGATCAACCTTTTAAACCGGATGTGGCCAAAGTGCTGGGTGATATTGTACGTAACAAGCCGCAGTTGACAGCTTTGCTGATGGCGGGTTTCCTGATGATGGGGCATTTTATGATCATTCCTTTTATTAATCCCTATATGGAGTTTAATAAGGGATTCTCCAAAACACAAACGCCTCTTATATACATGATCGGAGGTGGTTTTACGCTGGTGTCTTCCTTTATCATCGGTAAGCTGTCGGACAAGTATGGCAAGTTCCGCATCTTTACGATTTGCCTGTTTTGTTCGCTGGTGCCGATCTTTTTCATTACGAATATGCCTGATATTCCTTTTGTGGCTGTACTGGCCATTTTCGCGATATGGTTTGTATTCTCTTCGGGTCGTAATATACCAGCGCAGGCGATGATCACTACGGTGGTCATTCCGGCACAGCGCGGACAGTTCATGAGTTTTATTTCATCTTTCCAGCAATTGTTTACAGGGCTTGCTTCTATTATTGCCGGGATGATTGTAGTGGAAGGTGAACATGGAAAAATACAACGCTATCATTGGGTGGGCTACCTGAGTGTAACGATTGTAGCCAGTGCTTACTTTATTGCACGGAGACTGGCGAAGCAACAGAAGTTGAATTGATCTTCCTGAAAATACATTCAGTGTCAGAAGTTCCTCCAATAATCAATAACTTTTAATTAATAATTATTGATTATTCTGTTCTTCGCTATTTATAAACTTCTTTCGAGCAATCTCTTTACCCCTTCTGTTGTAAGTTTTAACGCCTATCAGCTTTCCGGATGTAGCATAATACTTCCAGCTGTCCTGTCTGAGACCACGGTGGTAAGCGCCAGTGGAGCGCATGGCGCGGTTGTTGATCCATTCCACCCATACGCCTTCCCGCAGACCATTGACATACATTCCTGAATCTTTTACATTGCCATCGGGGTAGTAATTCATGTATAATCCGTGGTGCACACATTCTGTAAAAGGAGGTAAATAAGGATGAAAGCCAGTGAGGATATTTTGTTCCACGCGGTCTTCCAGTGAGCGGGGTGAAGCAAGATGAGGATCTGCTGCATTCATGGCAAGGGTAATGTAGGAATAAACGGGTGTAAGTAATTGCCAGGCATAAGAGGGATCTGTCTTTGCGATATCTGTAATGGCAAAGAAAGTGGCTTTTGTCTGCCGGCGGGGTATTTCATCTTTTATACGGTGCAACATGTAGGCACTGTAGTTACGAACAGAACGAAGACTTCCATTGCTGTACCAGCTTTTCCATTCACCATCGGGTACATTGCGTATCAGTCTTCCGGAATCACAAAGTTGCCGGGGATGATACCAACTCATCCAACTGCCATGAAGGCGGCCATGTTTATAGCCTCCTGCAAATAAAGTATCACCATTAGTAGCAAAACCAGTGATGAGGCTTTGTTGCCGGTGCTTTTTATCAATGATCAGAGAGGATGTGGCGTGTGGTGGTGAATGCAGACCAATGGGGATCAACAAAGATTTAGAAGCAACGGGCGTACTATGCTGGGCCCTGGAATGGGAGACAGCGAGTAATGCCCATACTGTAGGTATGAGTAAATATATTTTCATGACAATGACAAGCTGTTACAACCATAAAGTTAGTACAGGCTGCTGTTGTATGAACGATTGTGATAAAAGATTAATGTCTTTCTAATTCAGTTACAGGAGGAAGCGGCGATTGGAGGGCCTTTCTTCCGTAAGAGAATGGATGGTCTTTAATGATAATGTGTGGTTGCCGGCAATATTTTTTATCCAGCCAATGTACTTACCGGAAAAAAGGAACTTCATACCGCATGGTACGGGCAACGGGGCGGTTGTGTGAAACCGCAGGGGACCATTTCAGTGAGTTGAAAAATTTCATTACGGCCATGGCCATGAGTTTGTGTGGTGTATCCAATACCTTCAGGTCTATCAATTCTCCTTCTTTGCTGATGGTATATTCTATGATCACTTTCCCCTGGAGGGCCACATTGGCAAGCTCTTCGGGCCAGTAAATATTGTCCAATACATATTTGTCAAAATCCATGAATTTGCCCAGGGCGACGGGAGGTTTCTGGAGGGGGCAGGTGTTGCCTGAAAAAGTACCCTGTTCATCATAGCATTCGAGGGCTGTTACTTTATTCATTACATATTTTTCTTTGCTGCTGCGGATACCTGACTCCCGGAAAAATTCCCATTCGCCTTCCTGTTGACCATGTGCATAAGAGCCTGTTGATTCCATTTGGCCGTTGGCATACCAATATTTCCAGGTGCCGTGCTTGCGGTTGAGTTTATAACTACCTGAATCCTGTAGCTGGCCTGAAGGGTAATACCTCATGGCGGTACCGTTCAATATACCAATGCTTGTATCGCCGACTAAAATCGATGGACGTTTTTCATCGGGGTTTGCCCAGGCGCGGGCTATTGTTTTAATATTAGCGGAATCCTGGTAATGCAGGATGGCTGTGAGTTGACCTTCTTCATTCCAGGTATGCCACTCGCCGGTTTGAAAATTATTGATATAGAATCCGGAATCTTTCAACCGGCCATTGGGATGCCATGTTTTGAAAGGACCCTGCTTCACATCATTAATAAAGTGGCCTTCTACGGCTTTTATTTTGTAGGGATGATAAAGGGTGAAAGGGCCATCCTTTATGGTTAGCTTTTCGTCCTTGAAATACGCTCTTAATAACAGACTTGTATCGGGGTATACGGATACCACCAGCCAATGATCACCATCGCGTACAGCCATTGCTGCGAAATCCATATTGGCTTTATTGGTAAAGGCCAGCCGGCTGTCGAAGTATTTGCGTACGGAATCGCGTTGTTTCTTTTGTGCAAAACCACTGAGGCCAAAGCTGACCAGTACAAACAGGATAAAGTAAAATTTATACTTCATAGACTAAAGCTTCTATTTAATAATTCTATATACGGGGTACCGCATATAGGCCGGCTCAAAAAAGGGAGAGTTTCTGTACACAAAATCTAGTTGGGCTGCTGCACTTTTGGTCAGTGTAGAATCTGTTGCTTTCTTTTCATCCAGTTTTGTTTTGAGGTCGGGATGTTCCTTGAGGTATTGGGCTGCAATGTCTTCAAAAGCATAACCGCTGAAGCCTTCTTTTTGTCCGAGTATGCCATCAAAATAATTCCAGGCAAAATAGGAGTCATCGCCCTGTGGCTCGAGTACTTCGACCAGGAAACGGTTGGCTACCTGGTTTAAGGGAATGTAATAATCGCCTTTGCGGAAGGCTATCTTTTGGAGACTGGTACTCACTTTCACATCGCTGTTCATGTGGTGCATTTCATAGGGGCGGGGAGCGGCTTTGTAATCTTCAATGCGATAGGCTTCTACTTCTATAACGGTGTCTTTTGCAAACGGGGTCATCTGCACCTTATTAAGTTTGAGCAGATCGATCACTTTCCACCAACCTTGCGGAACGATATAGGCTGCTGGTTTTTTGATGGTGGTCTTTGCGTCGAAATAGTTGTAATACTTCAGTTCTTTTTCATAGGGTTTGGTGCGGTCGTAGAACAACCTTGGTAAGCCTGATACGTCGCTGGGTTTGCGGGTGGCTTCAAATCCTTTGAAGGTAACGGTGGCTGATCTGTTCCTGTCGAGCACCCAGCTAACGGGAAAATCTGTTTGCTGCTTTACTGCTTGTTTGGTTTGCTCACGCAGTTGTTTGATGGTGCTGCTGTTCTTAGCGGTGAAGGCGATGAAGCTTTCCATGAGTGCGTAGGTGGATTGTACGCGCTGCTCATAGGTTTTCAGCATATGTGTTTCGGGTACAAAAGCAAAGGTGTGCCAAAGGGTAGCATAGCCACTGCTGTAACGGGGGCCATCAAAATAAGCGGTAAGGCCCATATCGGGTGTGCCGCCTCCAAAACTTACATAGGGCACGAGGTCGTAGCCTTTCTCTTTCATCAGGCCATACATGCCCGGCTCAAATTGTTTGTTCATGTATTCGCCCATCACGCCGCCGAGCTTACTATGCTGGGAAGTGAGGAGGGTCATGATGTGCTGGTAATCGGCTCCATTGCTTACGTGGTTATCGACAAATACATCGGGATCGAGTAAGTGGAATATTTCAGCGAAGGACCTTGCTTCTTTGGAATCTGCTTTGATGAAATCTCTGTTGAGGTCGAGGTTTTGTGAATTGCCGCGGAAGCCAAATTCTTTGGGCCCGTTCTGATCTACGCGGTAGAAGGGGCTGCGGTTGAGGCAGCCGCCAATATTGTATACGGGTATAATGGCCAGTACTACATTGGAGGGCAAGGTCTTTTTATTGGTTACGATATCACGAACGAGTAACATGGTGGCATCGATGCCATCGGGCTCTCCGGGGTGGATGCCATTGTTGATGAGGATAAAACGTTTGTCTTTCTTTTTCAGGCTGGCAATGTCTACATCTTTATCGGGACTTACGATGATGAGGTGGAGGGGAAAGCCGGCATCGCTGGGACCCATGGCGCGCATGCTGATCTGGGGGAACCTGGTATCCATCATTTTCCACCAGGCAATAGCTTCCTGGTAAGTGGGTGTTTCCTGGAAGTGGGATTGTTCGTATTTAGTAGGGATGGTTTGGGCAAAAAGGAGGGAGGGGATCAAAGCACAAAAAAGCAGTAGAAGTCTTCTCATTGTAAATGGTTGTGGCATAAAAATAAGGAAGCCCTGTTTAACTAAGGTCAACAGGGCTCCTTTTCACTTAAATTTATGGGCGTTTTAATGTATTGTCCACTTCATGTGATCAAGGATCTTATTTATTGATATGTGTGATGGCAGCTTCGAGTACCTCATCCCTTCCAGCAGCAATGCCCTGGGGAGTGGGACGCAATACCTGGTCGATCTTCACGCCTAATCTTTGTGTAGGCGAATTATCAGGGTAAAATACGCCGAGTCCGGTCATGTAGGTGGAATAGCCACCTGGTAATACGATCCGGGCTACATTGCCATCGGCGCCGGAGGTTTGGCTGCCTATGGTATAGCAGCCGGGTATGGATTGAAATCCCATGGCGCTCCATTCCGCATGGCTTTGTGCATATTCGTTTACAAGTATGATCACTTTACCGGTATATAGAAAGCGATCTTTTGGCTTATCGAAGAGGGGGCCACATTTATCATCGAATTTGTCCCACCTGAAAGCGCCGGGATAATCGAAGTCGGGCCCGGTGGTACGGGCATAGGTGATGGGGGTGTCGGTGAGGTATGCGGTGATGGGTAACATGGTGCCACGGGGATAGTTGCGGATATCAAAAATGATGCTCCGGGTGTTCTTCAAAGCCTGCATCATGGAATCGACCTGTTTCTTTTCCAGTATTCCCATATTGACATAGCCAATATTGCCGGGTAGTATTTTCCAAAAGGTGCTATCGGGCTTATAGCGATAATTAAAACTGGCGAATGGATAGCGTTGGACCTGTTTGGTAAAGGTGGTTCCGTTCTTTCGTATGGTCAATTGTACGGTAGGTTCTGTGCCGCCGGTGAGGTAATTGCCACTGCTCAGGAATCTTAAAGTGGCCATTAGATTGGAGCCGCCTGCGAATATTTTTCTTTCTTCTATCAACTCTTTTATGGTGCGGCCATTTACTTTTTCAATGACATCACCTTTCTGCAATCCTGCCAATGCGGCAAGTGAATCATTGTAAATGGTGGTAACGACCAGTTCTTCGCCCATAGCATAGGCGAGTACAGGCAAATACATGTTGTACTGTTTGGCCACAACGGTATTGTAGCTATAGGCGTGTGAGTCATTTACGCTCAGGATCAATTGCAGTACGGCTTTGTTGTAGGAAAGGGAGTCTGGAGCTTCTGCCATGCGGGGGAGGTATTCATACAAGACTTCATTCCAGTTGCGGCCAATGACATTCTTATAGGGAGAAAAATAATGGATCATATTCCAGTAACGGAATAAGGTGAGTAAGCGAAAATGCTCGTTGGGGTATTGGGCATTGCGCCACCAGTATTCCGCTTCATTGGGAAAAGAGGCTTGTCCGGCGGTTTCGTATTTCAGGTAATAGCCCTGGCCTTTGTGACGGTTGGCCAGGAGGAATTGAAACTTTTCCTGGAGGGCAGGGGAAAAGTGTTGGTCTTTCATCCAGGCCAGGTCGATGTTGTAGGTGAGGGCTTCTTTGGGAATATCAGTAGTGCAATTACGACAGGGATTTATTGTGCCCAGGCCATTGATCCAACTGAGCAGGGAATCGCTGAAGGCTTGATCGCTGGTGGTGTTTTTGGCTACAGGTATCATGCGAAACAATTCCATGTCCCAGCTGAGGTTGCCTTTGGCTACTTCGGGGTGGTAATACTTCAGGAAACCCCAGGTTTGGGCCAGGAGGGCAAGCCGGCTGATCTGTGTGGAGGTAAGGGCCTGTATCTTTTCATTGATGGGTTTGCAGAAGGATGGGATGTCCTGGATGGGATTTCCATCGGCCAGGAGGGTGAAATTGTCGAGCCACATGGTCTCTTTTCCTGCATATACTGCTGTAATGCGCAGGTGGTCGAGGGGGAAACTGAATTTACTGGCATCGAGTTCACCGGTATACAGTACCCAGCCTGTGGTGTCCTTGATCTTGAAACTGGTAGATTCATACTTTTTTTCTCCCCTGTCCTTGCTGAGGAGGAAGCTGACGGCGCCGCCACTTTCGCCTTTCAGTTTAGCATAAAAGGAAAAACCCAGCTTTTTGCAGGGAACGTCGATGGGAATGCTGTTTACAAACTGTCCATCTGCCCCGTTGGGGGCATCGGGGGCATACCGGATGCGTACGGAGTAGCGGCCGTGCTGACGGGTGGTGCTGTCGGGCAGGACCTGGTATTCTTTTTTGTAAAAGAAGGTTTTGTACCAGGGGCTGAAGGTCTGGTACTGGGGGTTGAACTGTTCAAGATCCAGGTTCCAGGGGGATTCCTGGGCGGAGGAAGTCCGGGCAATTAAGAGGGCAAGCAATAAAAGAGGCAGGCATTTAAAAGGGTGGGTATTCATAAAAAGATGGTTAAGGTATATTGTCTTATAGGTTTATAAGGACGTCTGCAGCCTTTAGGATGGTTGGGTGTTTACCCTGATATGAACAGGATATGGGTGTGATGGGAATGTGATGTGGGTGCGATATGCCGGAGATATTCCGGAACCCTTCCGGAGATATGGCGGAGCCAGGTGAGGGATATGAATGGAATCAGGATGTAATAGGGGTAATACAGGAAGAATATACGGATAGAGTCCTCGTCATGTCCTCTATAACTCCTCTATATATCCTCTATAGGTCCTCGTCAGCTTTTATCACATATCGATTACAAGAATATGTATAGTGTTAAAAATAATGAAATTAAATGAAAGGCAAAAGCCTATTATTGGTAGTAAGATCGTTAAAAAAGGGAGAAATGGGGCCAGGAGAATGGACTATATGATTGATTATCAGGTAATGGGGTGATGGCCGGGCATAAAAAAATAGTCCCGTCACGAATGAGGGGACTACAGTAGCTTTATGAAGAGTCTCGGAAAAACTATTTTGCCGCAGCCAGAGCGTTCACTTTCTTAGTCAGCTTACTTTTGAGGTTAGCTGCCTTGTTCTTGTGAATGATACCTCTTTTAGCGAGTTTGTCGATCATTGAGGCAACGTCCGGCATTTGCTCAGTAGCTTCCTTACCCGTCTTCAAGGCTTTCAGGTCACGGATGGCATTACGGGTTGTTTTACCGTAATACTTATTTCTTTCCCTGCGTTTTGTAGCCTGACGCACATCTTTTTTGGTAGCCTTATGATTTGCCATGTTCTTTCGAAAAATTTAGGACGGCAAAGGTAATGACCTGCAAGGAATATTCAAAAATAAACCCTGATTTATTTTGAGGCGTACCGGCATTAAAACGCTTTTAATGTGCAACTGCCGGATAACCAATTGCCGCGATAGCGGCTAATTTAGAACAAGTATCGATCATTCCTTGTTATGTAAAGCAATAAAATGGCCTGATAGGCTGTTAATCAAGGAATCTGTGGCTATATTTGTACCCCGATTTTAAATACCTATATTCTTTTAGCATTCAATGGCTTCTTCATGAAGGACTTTTCGTACATCACCAGTTCATCTCCGGCTTTTATTGAGAGTCTCTACCAGGATTTTGTAAAAGACCCCAATACTGTAGATCCGGAACTAAAGAAATTTTTTGAAGGATTTGACTTTGCCATCGGCGAAGTGAAGTCCGGCGCCAATGGTACGGCTGTGGCCGAGGCTCCTGCTGGCGTTGCCGGCGGCATTGACTGGAAAAAGGAGGTAGGGGCTTACCGGCTCATCCTCGGTTACCGCAATAAGGGGCACCTGATTGCCAAGACCAATCCTATCCGTCCCCGGAAAGACAGGGGCGCGAACCTGGACCTGGCCTTTTTCGGTTTTACGGAAGAGGACCTGGATAAGACTTTCCATGCTGGTAATATGATCGGCCTGGGCACTACTACGCTCCGCAATATTCTCGCTCACCTGCAAAAGTGCTATGCGGCACATGTAGGTATTGAGTTTAAATACATCAGTGATCAGAAGAAAGTAGACTGGCTCACGAATGAGATGGAGCGCAATTTCAACAAGCCCATCGCTGTGACGCAGAAAAAGCGTATCCTGGAAAAGCTGAATCAGGGTGTAATGTTTGAAAAATTCCTGCACACGAAATATATTGGTCAGAAACGTTTCTCGCTGGAAGGCGGTGAAACGACGATTGCGGCGCTGGACGCGATCATCAATACGGCTGCAGATTTTAATGTGCAGGAAGTAGTGATCGGTATGGCGCACCGGGGCCGCTTGAATGTGTTGGCCAACGTGATGGGTAAGACCTATGAGCAGATCTTCAGTGAATTTGAAGGTACGGCCAAGCTGGACCAGACAATGGGCAGTGGGGACGTAAAATACCATATGGGTTATGGCAGTGAAGTGCAAACACCCAATGACAAAACGGTTCACCTGAAGCTGATGCCCAATCCTTCGCACCTGGAAGCTGTAGATCCTGTGGTGGTAGGTTTTGCACGTGCCAAGGCAGATGTATTGTACGAAAGTGATTTTGATAAAATATTACCGATCCTCATTCATGGTGATGCTTCGGTAGCCGGACAAGGCATTGTGTACGAAGTAGTGCAGATGAGTGACCTGGAAGGTTATTATACGGGTGGTACGATCCACTTTGTGATCAATAACCAGATCGGTTTTACGACAGACTTTGAAGATGCACGGAGCTCAGACTATTGTACTTCGCTGGCTGCCATGATCCAGGCGCCGGTAATGCACGTGAATGGTGATGATGCAGAAGCGGTGGTTAAATGTGTGGAGATCGCCACGCGCTATCGCCAGGAGTTTAATACGGATGTATTTATTGATATGGTTTGTTATCGCCGTCATGGTCACAATGAAGGTGATGACCCCAAGTTCACGCAACCGCAATTGTATGCTTTGATTGATAAGCATGCGAATCCACGGGAAGTCTATACGACTTACCTGTTGGAAAATGGTGAGGCGGATGCCAAGGAGATGGCCAAAGAAATGGAGAAGAAGTTCTGGGCGGATTTGCAGGAGCGCCTGGATGAGGTAAAGCAAAATCCTTTACCTTATCACTATCAGCAACCTGAGCTGGACTGGAAGGTGCTGCGGAAGGCCAACCCGGAAGATTTTGACCAGAGCCCGGTTACTGCCATCAATGAAGGGGATTTCAAAAAGGTATTCGATGCACTTATGAAATGGCCTGATGATTTCAAGCCATTGAAGAAAGTAGAAAAGATATTGCAGGACAAGGTGAAGTTGTACAATGACGAAGGCAAAATAGACTGGGCTACAGGTGAATTGATGGCCTATGGCAGCCTGCTGCTGGATGGCAAGGATGTAAGAATGAGCGGACAGGATGTAAAGCGTGGTACTTTTTCTCACCGTCATGCGGTGCTGCGCGATGAGAATACGGATAAAGCTTACAGCCGCCTGGGCAATATTCCTGATGCAAAGGGTAAGTTCAGAATTTATAACTCTTTACTGAGTGAATATGGTGTGCTGGGATTTGAATATGGCTATGCCATGGCTAACCCCAATGCGCTTGTACTGTGGGAAGCACAGTTTGGTGATTTCTGTAACGGCGCGCAAACGATGATCGACCAGTTCATTGCTGCAGGAGAACAGAAATGGAACCGGATGAATGGTGTAGGTATGTTGTTGCCGCACGGTTATGAGGGTCAGGGACCTGAGCACAGCAGTGCCCGTATGGAAAGATTTTTACAGATGTGTGCTGAGTTGAATATGGTAGCTACGAATATTACTACTTCGGCCAACTTCTTCCATGCGCTGCGCAGGCAACTGGCCTGGCCATTCCGGAAACCGTGGATCAACTTCTCTCCAAAAGCCAACCTGCGTCATGCGGGCACTTACTCACCTAAACAGGAGTTCCTGGAAGGTGGATTTAAAGAGGTGATCGATGATGTTTTTGTGGGCGATGCCAATGAGGTGAAGAAAGTATTGTTCTGCAGTGGTAAGGTATACTTCGATCTGGCTGAACGTCAGCAGAAAGAGAGCAGGAAGGATACGGCGATCATCCGGGTAGAGCAATTGTACCCGCTGCCGCTGAAGCAACTGGAAGCTTTGTATGCGAAATACAGCAAGGCCACCTGGTTTTGGGTACAGGAAGAGCCGCTCAATATGGGCGCTGCGGCTTTCCTGCAAATGAACCTGAAATCTATTAATTATGGTGTGATCAGCCGACAGCCGAGTGCTTCTACTGCAACGGGATACATGAAAGTGCATACGCTGGAGCAGACGGAGATCATTGATACGGCATTCAGCATTTAGAGAGGAAGAAGCTGGAAGGCCAATTGTCATTTAAAATTGAATAAAATCCGAATCAGAACAAAGCCGATATTTGCAAGGACCCGATAGGGCCGGATCAAAATAAGAAACATAATATATGATCGATATTAAAGTTCCGACAGTAGGAGAATCAATCAGCGAAGTGACTTTACTCAAATGGGTAAAGAATGATGGCGATTATGTAGAAAGGGATGAAGTGATAGCTGAACTGGAAAGCGAAAAAGCAACTTTTGAAGTCAATGCGGAAAAGGCTGGCATTTTGAAACGTGCGGCCCAGGAAGGGGATACGCTGAATATTGGCGATACACTGGCTTCTATTGATGACACAGCTACCAAGCCTGAAGGCGCGGCTGCTTCCAATGGTACGCCTGCACCTAAAAAAGAAGAAGCGAAAGCTGCTCCTGCCGCGGAAGCCAAACCTGCTTCTCAAGCACCTGTAACAACTGTTCCGAATGATATTAAAGCTACACCTGTAGCTGCTGCGATCATAGCAGATAAGAAAGTAGATCCCAAGACTGTGACGCCCAGCGGCTACCAGGGCAAGATCGTGAAAGATGACGTACTGGCTGCTTTGTCGAATCCCGGCAAAGTAACAGGTGGTAAAGCGCTCTTTAACAGGGATCAACGTCGTGAAAAGATGAGTCAGTTGCGGAAGACGATCTCCCGCAGGCTGGTAGAGGCCAAGAATACGACGGCGATGCTCACCACGTTCAACGAGGCTGACATGAGCCGGATCATGGAAATCCGTAGCAAGTACAAGGACAAGTTCAAAGAATCACATGGTGTGGGCCTTGGTTTCATGAGTTTCTTTGCGAAAGCTGCTGCGATCGCTTTACAGGAATGGCCGGCGGTGAATGCTTATATCGATGGAGACCAGCTGGTATACCATGATTATGTAGATATTTCTATTGCTGTTTCTACTCCACGCGGTTTGACGGTACCTGTGATCCGCAACGTAGAAAGTCTCAGCATGGCAGATATAGAAAAGAAAGTAATTGAGCTGGCGGGTAAAGCCAGGGATAATAAGCTTTCGATGGAAGAATTGCAGGGTGGTACTTTCACGATCACGAATGGCGGTGTGTTTGGTTCTTTGATGAGTACTCCGATCATCAACCTTCCACAGAGTGCGATCCTCGGTATGCACAAGATACAGGAGCGCCCGATGGCGATCAACGGACAGGTAGTAATTAAACCCATGATGTACCTGGCTGTGAGTTATGACCACCGTATCATTGACGGTCGTGAGTCTGTAAGCTTCCTGGTAAGGGTGAAAGAATTGCTGGAGAATCCGGAACTGTTGTTGTTTGGTAAAGATCCGGTGAAGACTTTGTTGGAGTTATGAGTCGTGAGTTGAGAGTCGTGAGTCTTTTGCTTCGAAGGTAAATTGTGTGGAATAATTTTTAAAGCTATATTTCAAAAAGCCCGTTGTAAAGACGGGCTTTTTGCTTTTGGAGAGTGGCTTATGATGGTAAGGGAGTAACCATTACTGGGTACTCATAAGTGGCGCTGTTATGCGGCACACCGGACTTTTTATAATTGGCAAACAATGAAGAAGCAAAAAAGAAAGGCTGATGAGAACACCAGCCTTGCTGGTGGCATTAATGTTTAACTGGTTTAACGCCTGCCATAAGTATCACCGCTCTTTATTCTCTGGTTAAATACCCGCAGGTATTCCGCTAAAAAAATCTTTATTCGAGGTAATCGAAAAATGTCTGGTACAGGACTGGGGTTAATGTACTTACAAAGGTCTGCCCTGGGCGTGTGGTATGCAATCGCCTTTTTGAGTGAGGAATACTACGCGGGGCAGCGAAGAGGTCTATTATACGATCCTTTCGCTCAGGGCTTTGGCGATGGCTTCTTTGCCACAGTTGACATGGAGTTTCTGATAGATGTTTTTGAGATGGGCGCGTACGGTATCGAAAGCAAGTTTCATTTCGGATGCTATGAGCTTGATGCTGTATCCTTTAGCGAGCCATTGGAGTACTTCTATTTCGCGGGGGGAAAGGTGGTATTTATTACTGTCGGGCCTGGTCTGGAAGGTATTGAGCACTTTTTTGGCGATGGTAGGCGACATGGGCGCGCCTCCTTCCAATACTTCCTGAATGGCATCAAACAATTTGGCAGGAGGTGTCTTTTTGAGCAGGTAACCATTGGCGCCGGCGCAGAGGCATTGGAAGAGCTTGTCATCATCTTCAAACACGGTGTACATAATAACGGCGGTTTTGGGTTGTGCTTCTTTGATCAATTGCACACCCCTGATGCCGGACTCACCGGGCATGTCAATATCCATGAGTACCACATCGGGTTTGTATACCCTGGCAATATTCGCCGCATCGTTACACTGGTTATAATCGCCTACCACGTCGTAGTCGTTCATCTTTAACAGGTAGGCGAGCGATTCGCGCAGCCTGTCATTGTCCTCAAAAATAGCAATCCTGGCTCTCATGATATAAAGGTAAGCTTCTGTTACTACTAAGTGGTATCGCTCATTTGAGGGGGAGGGCGGCAATCGACAGTCAGCAATCCTTTGCTTCGAAGGGATAATCAGTTGACGGGAAAGTTGAGGGTGGTGCGGGTGCCTTTACCGGGTGCTGATTGGATCTGGAGCTGGCCTTTCCATTTTGCAATCCGTTGTTGCATATTCTTCAGGCCATTGCGGTGGGTGACCTGGGTGGGATCAAATCCTTTCCCATCATCTTCGATGGTCATGTGTAGTTGATTGCCTTCCAGCCATACGCGGATGCTGACCTCACGGGCATCGGCATGCTTGTAGATATTGTTGATCACTTCTTTGAATAAAAGGAAGCAGTCGCGCCGCTGCTCCATATTCAACTTGCGTTGCGCAAAGTGCTCATCGAGTTGCAGGGAATAATGAATGTTGGCCCCATCAAATATCTCGGCGGCATAACGTCGCATTCGCGCCACGGTTTGCTCCAGGGTGTCATTGTTGGTATTGATGCTCCATACAATATCATCGAGGGCCTGGCTTGAATTGTTCACTTCTTCTGCTATGCGGTTGAGGAATACGCCTGCTTCTTCCTGCCTGTCGAGCTTCTGGCGGCTTAGTTCGGACAGGATGCTGATATTGGTGAGGGTAGATCCTATGTCATCGTGCAGGTCGGTAGCAATACGGTTACGTACTTTCTGTAAAGCGATCAGCTGATTGATACGGTACTGATAAAGCATATAGAGTAATGTGCCCAGGGCCAATACGAGCAGGCCTATAAACCACCAGGTTTTCCAGAAAGGAGGTGTTATGATGATGGAAAGGGTGGCTTCCGCATCTTTGGTACCCATGTTGGGGCCCCACGCTTTAACTCTGAAGGTATACTCACCGGGTGGGATATTGGTGTAAGCTGCATAATTTCTATTGCCGGCTTCTACCCAGTTTTTATCATAAGGATACAACTGGTAATAGTAAATGATCTTACCTGGTGCTACAAAATCCAGGGCAGCAAAGCTGAAGGAAAGTGAATTCTGGTGCCAGGGCAGGTTCAATATTTTTTTGTAGGTAATAGCGGTATCACCTTCCCAGGGTTTATTGTTGATAGAGGCCTGTGTAATGACCACGGGCGCCTGGGGATTGGCGCCGGTATATTTGACGGGGTCAAACCAGTTGATGCCATTGGTTCCTCCAAAGTACAGAATGCCATTGGCGTCTACATGCCAGGCGCCGGTATTGAATTCGTTGCCCTGCAAGCCATCTTCTGCGGTGAATAAACTGAAGTGGGAGTCGTTGACCTTTTGTAAATCGGCAGGCGGGCTAAAACGGGTAATACCTTTGTTGGTGCTCATCCAGAGGTTGCCCAGCTTATCGGGCACCATGCTGTAAATGGTATTGTTGGGCAAACCATTTTTTTCGGTAATGGTAAGGATGTTGCCGGATGCGGTGTCAAAAGCGATGATGCCATTGCCCAGGGTGCCGATGCAGAGGTAAGGTGGACGGAAGTAAATGCATTTTAAAGTGGGCTCTTGTTCCCTGATCTTTTGGAGTGCTTTGTCATGGGCGAGGAAGGAGAATTTTTCTGTGGTGGGATTAAAGAACTGGATGCCCTTGTTTTCGAATCCCAGGCACAATAAGGTATCGCTAATGGATATGATAGCACGGATATTATTGTCGGCAATGCCGTTTGGCTCAGCAGGGTTGTAGCGGAAGTTTTTAAGGAGGCCTTGTTGTTTATCGAAGAGACAAAGTCCGGCATTGCGGGTGCCCAGCCAGGCGCTGTTGTTGTTAATGGCCAGCATACACCATACGGTATGATCGGGCAGGTAGCGCGGTCCTTTGCCCTGGGGAGTAAACAACGCTTTAGTGGTTTTGGTTTGGCTATTCATGATCAACAGGCCATCATCCTGTATACCGATCCAGGTATCTTCCGGATCTGTGCGCAGGGAAACGACCCGCTCGCTACTGTCGCTGGCATATGCTGTTGACAAATTCACGCGCTCTATCTGACGCTGGCGTAAATCGGCAGCATAGGAAAGTCCGCTGGAGGAAGTGCCTATCCAGACACCGCCCTTGCTATCGGTGGTGACAGACCGGACCTGTTCTATGGGTATTTTTTTGGGTAGGGTATTTTTGGAGAGCAGGGAAAAGATGTTAAGGCGTTTATCATACAAACTGGCGCCGCCGCCATCTGTACCTACCCAGGTGCCACCTAGTTTATCGTTCTGAATACAGAGTACGTCGATATAGCTTAGTGAAGCTGCGTTGCCTTCTTCGGGCAGGAGCTGACGAATGGTAGCCGCTTTACTGTCAATAATGAACAATCCTTTTCCCAGGGTACCTATCCATATACGTCCTTGCTGGTCGGTTTTTATAGCCTGGATCACCAGGCCGGGCGGCAGGGACTGTTGGTCACCAAAGCCGGTAAAAGGAAGGAAGGTACTGTCCTGTGGGCGTTTTAAGTATACTCCCTTAGCATAAGTACCCACCCAGAAGTTGCCGTTGGTATCTTCTTCCATTACACTGCAGGAAATGGGTGAAGATGAAGTGGTATACAGGTATTTTGTGGGCGACTGTCCGGGTGCGAAAACATTAATACCATTACTGGTAAGTACCCAGTATTTCTTATTGCGGCATTGATAGAGGGAGTGAATGCTGTCGCTGTTCAATAAGCCACCGCGTTTGGTAAAGTGAGTGGAAATGTTGGCGGCTGCATCCTCGTAATACAATCCTTCTTTTTCGGTGCCTATCCACATGGCGCCATTTAGTTCCTGACGAAAGCAACTGACGGCGGGTAGCCTGGCGCCTGATGGCAGTTTATTATAGGGGGTAGAAGAATCATTATAGAGGTTGAATCTTTCGAGTTTGCCTCCACTGGTAATGAGCCATAGGTCATGATCGATGCCGGCCACGATCTTCCCGAGCCGGCTATATGCACGGGTGGTAATATCGTCGAAATTCATCCGGAATACGGCAAATCCTTTACCGTCGTAGCGGTTGAGGCCATCCTGTGTGGCAAACCACAGAAAACCTTTATCGTCGGTGGCGATATCTATCACGCTGTTTTGTGACAGGCCATGGTTGATATTGATGGTCCTGAAGGAATATGGTATCTGTTGGGCTGCTGCATAAGCATGCAGGAGAAAAACAGACCATATTGTAAGGTAAAGGCGCATGTGGTGGAAAGGATCAGGGAGTCAAATTACTGGAATTTATTGGCCTTACCGCAAAAACAATGCTGGGGTTTGGGGTGTATCTTGCACGGGATGAAATTCTTCGCTCACCTCAATACGGCGGTGCAGGTTATCAACCAGTACAAGGGACAGCAACCCTTCGGTATTTTTATTAAGGACTTTTTCCGGCAGGATAAGAAATACGGATCGCGCGACCGTAAGAGCATCAGTCACCTGTGTTATTGCTTTTTCCGGCTGGGGAAATCGTATACTTCATTACCAGTAGAAGAAAGAATGGTGGCCGGTTTATTCCTTTGTTCTGTGGCACCCAATGAAATGCTGGCGCAACTGAAACCGGCATGGAATGAGAAAGCAGGCTTGTCTGTTGAAGAAAAGTTTTCGCTTGTCAATGAGCATTCTGCTTCGGCAGTATCGGGCCTTCTGCCTTCCGGGCTGTCCATTTTTCCCTGGAAGGATGCGCTCAGTGCCGGTATCGATCACGGGGCTTTCAGCGCTTCTTTCCTGGTGCAGCCACAGTTGTTCCTGCGGATCAGGCCGGGCAAGGAAAAAGTAGTGAAGCAAAAGCTGGATGCGGCAGGAATTAGCTATGGTATGCCGGCGCCGAATTGTATTGCGCTGCCCAATGCATTGAAGATCGATGAGGTGATCCTACTCAATAAAGAAGTAGTGATACAGGATTACAGTTCGCAAAGGGTAGGGGAGTTCCTGCGACCGGAGGTATTGCCCCGGGTGCCGGGCTTGCGGGTGTGGGATTGTTGTGCTGCCAGTGGAGGTAAATCTATCCTCGCCTGGGATGTACTGGGCGCTATTGATCTTACTGTTTCTGATATACGGGAATCTATTATTATCAATCTCAAAAAGCGTTTTACAGAAGCAGGTATTACAAAATACAGGTCGTTTGTAGCTGACGTAAGTAATGCACAGGCATCGCTTCAGCTAGCTGCTGCACCCCAACTTATTATTGCGGATGTACCCTGCTCAGGTTCGGGCACCTGGAGCCGTACACCGGAGCAACTGTATTATTTTGACACGGCTGCTATCGGGCGCTACAGTAGTTTGCAACAAAAAATAGTGGGCCGTGTGCTGGGCAAACTGGCGCCCGGCGGTCATTTCTTATACATTACCTGCTCGGTATTCAGGGAGGAGAATGAGGAAGTGGTAAACTTTATACAGCAACAGTTTGGCCTGGAGGTTGTGAAGATGGAATTGTTGAGGGGTTATGATCAGCAGGCTGATACGATGTTTGCTGCTTTGCTGAAGAAAGGCTGATGGGTTTCGATAGTTGCCTACTCTATGGCAGTTTGATAATTTTCTGGTTAAAGAAGCGCTTACTCCCGTTGTATATAGATACTTTGTACATGCCGCTTTGCCAGCTGGTTGTATACAATTGCCAGTTAAAATAACCGGCGGGCTTGTTGATTATGCGTTTGTAGATGAGCCGGCCCTGCATATCGGTTACCTGTACACCCATATTGCTGATGATATCGGGCGTATTTATAACAATGCTGAACTGGCTATTGAAAGGGCTGGGCAAAATGCGGGTGGTATTGAGGGGAAAACAAATAGCATTGACGGGTTGCTGCACAGCCGCTATATCGAAAGTGGTATCGGAACTGATAGCCTGTACTATATGGTATTCTGCCAATCCTGTTCCCACGACGGTGAGGGTGTCCTGGAAAGCATAGGTATTGAACTTGAATGTCAATGAGGTTGATGGTACCTGTTTGATGGTCGTATACACTGATTCGCCGGGCAATTTCCGCGCAATGGTGTACACGACGCTGGTATCATCCTTGCTGCTCCACTGAAGGTTGACGGTACAGTGATTAAAAGTACTACTTGCTGTAGCCTGCTTTTGCACCAGGGATACCATGGCTTTTTTAAAGTCGGGTATTCCGTATCCAAAACGAATATCTGGTGCATTGTATCGATCTGCGCTCCTTTGTACGGCGTCTATGATCTGCATATTGCTCAATTCCGGAAAGGCCTGCCATAGACAGGCGATCAGGCCAGCTATATTGGGATTGGAGTAGGATGTTCCATTGCCTGATGAAGGGGCGCCATTCAGGCCTGCCAATACGGTACCCTGACCTACGGATACAATATTGGGTTTTAATAATCCTGCACCATTGGGCCCCCAGCTGCTAAAAGAAGCTATAGCGCCGGTGCTGGTGGTAGCGCCCACGGCTACTACGCTATCGCCATCGGCGGGGCAGGATACATATTTAAGGTCATCTGTACGTGCTCCATTGTTGCCGGCGCTGTTCATCACGATCATGCCTTTGCGGGCAGCATAGTCGGCTGCCCGGGTAATGATGGAAGTATTGCCATTGCGTTGCGGATAGCTGTGGTCGAATGCGGGGTCATCAAAATCAATATATCCTAAGGACGAAGAGATCATGTCTGCTCCCGCGCTGTCGGCAAATTCTGCACCGGCGGCCCAATATTGTTCTTCTACGGGGTATTCAATGCCTGCCTGTTCGGTGCGCAAGAGCCAGAAGCTGGCGTGGGGAGCTGTGCCCACTATCTGGCCGGGCCTGTTGGAAGCTATGATGCTGAAGCAATAAAGGCCATGGGTATCATCTTCGGTTACGCTGGTTTCATTGTTCACATAATCCCAGGTGCCCAGTACGCGGTTTTGTAAGCGTACGCTATCGAGAGCGGGATTGGTATTGTAGGTGCGGAAGCCTGCATCGAGTATGGCCATGATGATGCCCCGGCCGGTAAAGCCATGATTGTGCAGGTATTCTCCGCGGTGAATATGGATCTGGTTGAAATTACTGCCATAGTTGAGGGTCAGCTCTCCAGTTGTCCTGGCTATATGGTCGACAGTTGCTGGTTCGAGGGGGCTAATGGTTTCAGTGAATTTATTAAAGCGGTTGTTATCCTGATTGCCCTGTGTTCTTAATCCGAGGGGAGCGGTTGTTCTTACAAATGGATAAGTATTGATCTTTGCGAGTGCATTGGCATCGGTGGTTTGGATCAATACCTGGTTTAACCATTTGGAGGTATTCAGTATGGTAACATTGGGGATCTTGCGCAGGCTATCGAGCCAGGCCGCTGATATGGGAAGGTCGGTGGAGTCGATGGGAATGTGTTGCCTGGTGCGGCGTTCAATGGCCCTGGGGGAAAGGTAGGTAGCCGGTGCCGCCAGGGAATGTGTAGTGCCTTTCTTATCGGTAAACTGAACAATATAACGGGAGTATTGTGCCTGGGTAGCCAGGCATATCACCATTAAACCTATGAGCAAAAAGAACTTTATCATGCAGTCATGGTTTTGGATACTCTCCCTGCTTATAAAGGAAGGGCTTAATTATGATCCAGGATGGATAACCTGAAGCCAAAGCCGATCTTTTTACCATTCGGATCTGTGGCCGGGGGCTGGTACTCCCAGATGGCTACTTCCCGGTAAATAAGGCCAATGTCTTTGGCATATTTCTCTATCCATACTGTTTTTGAACCTGGTCTTTGAATATCTATCACGGGCACATCGGAAGAATCGTTGATCTGTGTTACGGTAATGGTATTATCGTAAGCTTTGCCATTAATATCAGCAGCGCCAAACTCTTCGTAGGTATAGTCCCAGAATTCCATGCTTTCGGTAACGCTGAATTCGTACTGGGAATAGGGTTCATCGGGCAGGTAGCCGTTGCCTAACCAGCTGCGGCCTTCTTTTACAGGTCCCTGGAGTTTAATGGTACGCAGGTTGCTTTCATTGACTTCGATGGTATTATCGCCCTCGATCACTTCATAGGCTACACTTTCTTTCCAGTCGGCCTCGTTGGTGCTGTTGAGGGCTCTTAAATAACGTTGTATACGCCATGAAGGGCGACCCAGTTGATCGGTGCCGGTGCCTTCTACTATTTCCTTAGCCTGGTAGGAAGAAACGACCTCATCGAGCCCAAAGTTGGCAAACTGGAGGGAGTCCAAGCGGTAAATGACGTATTTGCCTATTTCCAGCTGAAGGTAGTCGGTGGGCTTGTCATACTGGGTATCGTCTTTTTCCTTTTCGCAACCAATGATGGTGGCCAATAGTGTCAGGAATACAAAACAATGTAACAGGGTAGCGCGTCTTTTCATGGTAAACCGGTTAATTCTATGGATATCCTTTTTTGTTGCCTCCTAAGATACGATCAGCACAGGGCCGGCGGATGGGGGAAGCTATAAATAAAAACCGGGAAGCATGGAAGTTTCCCGGTTCTGATAACGTTTTATAAGGCTAATTATTGCTTGAAAATCAGGTTGCAAAGGCCTTTTTTAGGGCTGTTTATCCGCGTTGGATAATGCCTCCTCCAATGACGTCATTGCCTTCATAAAAAACCGCACTTTGCCCGGGAGCAACACCTTTGGCATCTTCATAGAAGCGCACATTGATGCCTCTTTCGTGGGTATACAGGTTGGCCAGGGTGCCTTTATCCTTGTACCGGATCCTGGTAATGGCTTCCATACCGTCTGTAATACCATCATATTTGAGCCAGTTGATCTTGCTCACCAGCATGTCGTGGCGGTTGAGGTCTTCTTCATCGCCCAGCATTACGGTGTTGGTTTCGGGGATGATATTGGTTACATAAACGGGTTTGCCAAAAGCTATATCCAGGCCTTTGCGCTGGCCAATGGTATAGAAAGGGTAGCCTTTGTGCTGTCCCAATATTTTACCGTCTTTATCTACAAAATTGCCACCTGCTACCTGTTGTTCCAGGCCATCCACGCGGCGTTTCAGGAAACCACGGTAGTCATTGTCAGGGACAAAACAGATCTCATAGCTTTCGCTTTTTTTGGCCAGTTCGGGGTAGCCGTAATCCAGGGCCATCTGGCGGATCTCGGTCTTGCGATAACTGCCCAGGGGCAGCATGGTGCGGGCGAGGAGGTCCTGCTGAAGGCCCCACAGTACATAGGATTGATCCTTTGTTTCATCGACGCCTTTACTAATATAATGACGGCCATTGGTATGCTGGTGAATATTGCCGTAGTGACCTGTTGCAATGTATTCACAATCAAGCGCGTCGGCGCGTTTCAACAAGGCCCGCCACTTGATATGGGTATTGCACATGACGCAGGGGTTGGGTGTGCGGCCTGCGAGGTATTCATCCACAAAATTCTCAATCACAAAGCCGCCGAATTCTTCCCGTATATCCAGTATAAAGTGCGGAAAACCATGTTGTACGGCTGCCATGCGGGCATCGTTGAATGAGTCCACATTACAGCAGCCTGTTTCCTTTTTACTGCCTCCGCTGGCGGCATAATCCCAGGTTTTCATGGTAATACCCACCACTTCATAGCCCTGGTCGTTGAGCATGAGGGCTGCCACGGTACTGTCGATACCGCCGCTCATGGCTACCAGCACTTTTCCTTTACGACTCATTTTTGCTTGTTTAGTATGGAGAATAACATGCAAATATACAAACTGTTCGGGGGAAGTCGGTAAAGACGGAAAAGTCCGGAACTGCGAAAGTCCGGAAGAAGGGATGGTAAAAGCTGCGGGGATATAATAAATTCAAAATCAATATCAATGTATTGATTTTGGGGCTTACCTATTTATTTGAGACAGGCATATTTCCGGGATTAGATCCACACCGAACTGGTTTCATGCCTGGAAGGGGAATATTCTTTCGGATCATCAACAACCCAGGCAGTCATGCTTCTTTCTTTTTAACTACGATGATTTTTATGGAGGGAAGGGATTAATATATTCTGACGTGGAGATTGTATAGATATACTTTTCGAGCAAGCATGGCCGGGGGATGTATGCCGGGTGATGGGCATGATAAATTGCGTACTACTTTGGTTGTAGAAATACTGCATCGGCACCAGATAGAAGTATATGAACCGAACAGTATTAATATCATTCAAAGCGTAGTAAAAATGTTTATTCGAATCGGTTTGTTTAAGGTGATAAGTCTTTGCAAAGTGGTTATAAAGCGGATGACCACGGGTGTGTAATCTTTGCATACTTCACATGTTATTAACAGCAAAAATAGTATTTATGGTTACCGTTGCAGGAAACTGTAAATTGCCCTTTGAAACCTATAGTACGAAGCTAAAATTATTAAGTATGATCAAATTACAAGCAATCGGTAACCTGGGTAAAGATTGTGTTACGAACACAGTGAATGGTAAGAATGTGATCAACTTCAATGTAGCGCATACAGAGAAGTTCAAGGATGCCCAGGGCAACCAGAAAGATAAAACCATTTGGGTTGAATGTGCTTATTGGACGGACCGTACGGGTATTGCTCCTTATCTGCGCAAAGGCACTCAGGTGTATGTAGAAGGAACACCTGATATCAGAACCTACTCAAAGAATGACGGCACGACGGGTGTTTCTTTGACACTGCGTGTACTGAGCATCCAATTGTTGGGTAGCCGTACTGAGGGTGGTGATAATCAAGGTGGCGGTTACAGCAACAATAACAATACCAGTTATGCTGCTCCTGCCAATAATGCTGTGCCTGCTGCTACGGGTGGCGGTAATTATAATGAACCCATGGATGACCTGCCTTTTTAAAGTTGTACTATCCCACTGTTTTATAGTTTAAGTAAAAATGCTCCGCTTCTGTGGGGCATTTTTTTGTGCCTGTCAGGTGAACCTGACTGCACGGTTTTTGGCTAAAATGACGCGCTTTTGGCCCAATTCTGCACGAATATCGGTTTGGACAATAGTGGGTTCAGATAAGCGTTATATTGTGCGCTAATTCACCTTTAACCCTGTATATGAAGTACTTAAAGATTGTTTCAGGTAGTGTGCTCCTGTATTTTTTGTTTTTTTCTACGGGCACACAGCTCGCCTCCTGTCAGAAAGAAACGATTTATGATACTGTTATTGTTAAGGATACGGTTACTATCCGGGATACGGTTGACTGCAATTGTTACGATCTGAAGGACGGGCTGGTAGCCTGGTACAATTTTAAAGGCGGTAACCTGAATGATAGCAGTGGAAAGAACAACCACATTGTGTTTAACAACGCTACGAAAACCACGGATCGTTTTGGAAATGCGAATGGGGCTTATTTGTTTAACGGAACATCCAGTTATATGCGGGTAGCTCATAATAGCAGCCTTAACCCACCACAGGCTATTACGCTGGCAGCTATTGTTAAAGTAAATGGCTTTTATCAAGGTCTTTGTAAAGGAAATTTTATCGTGGGCAAACAGGTATATAATGATGCCGAGGATGGTTTTTATACACTTCGCTTTTCTGACACTACGGGTTGTGCTGCTCCATTAGATGTAAACAATATATATTTCCATGGAGCCTATGGGGATTATGCCGCACCCAATGGGTCCTCAGCGGGGGCGAACGCTGATGCTATAAAAACAGGACGATGGTATAGTGTTGTGTATACTTATGCGAATGGTGTTTCAAAAATATATCTTGATGGGGTATTGAAATCTGAGAGAAATGATCCTGGAGTATTTACCGGCGGCAATGGAGATGTTTATATTGGAAAGTCCATTAACACACAATATCCGTATTGGTTAAATGGAGCCATCGATGATGTTCGGATTTATAACAGGGCCTTGTGTGATGGTGAGGTGAAGCAATTGAACAGGGTTAAGGATTAATGATTATTGCTTAATTGACAAGGAGATCTTTTAGATAGGTGCCCCTGCTGTAGCGGGGGCATTTTTATTTGGTATAGCTTACAGTTCATGCTTCCGTTTTGTCAGTTCACGCCTTTTATTCTTCCTGTTGGGCTATAAACGGGTACTTTGTTCTCTTATCGGGATCGTAAATAGTATATCATATATAGCCATGAAAAAGATCATTTTAGTGACCGGAGCTACCGGTGCACAAGGGGGAAGTGTAGCGCATGCGTTATTACAAAACAAGGAATTTGCAGTCCGTATTCTTACACGGAATGCTCAGTCGGCCAGCGGCAACTGGACCTTATTGAAAGTCATGGCCTGAATCCTGGCATACAAAGATTTGAAGGCTGGGTACGGAAGCATAAGGATGTGTTTATGAGCGGAATCAATAAACAGCTGGAAGTGGTTGTTTAGTTACCTGCCGCGCTCATAAGCTTTCACATACCGTTCCAACTCTGCACGGCTTACGGGGGCTTGCTGATCATCGAGGTTGATGACAAAGAGGTAGCCCTTGCTACCGGGTGTAGCCATGAAAGTACTCACCAGGTTAAACTGCTCGCTGATCAGGAGGCGGCCATTGGATACATTCCAGAGTTCTTTGGCGCAGAGGCAACCATTGGTTGGTGTGAGGGGGTACCAAGGCTTTGTTTTAAAGTATTCGGGGTCGATGGTAGTGCCATGGGCAATGATCTCGGAACGGCCAATCAAGCCTGCCCGGAAGACTTCGGTCATTGGTGGATATTTTCTCCAGGAAGGCGGCAGGAGATCGAGGTAGGATACCATGGAATCGCGGGTACTGTCCCAATGCTCCCAGGGTGGTAACTGGAAGTATTTATCCCAGTTGGTTTCATTGGGCATGATTAGTTGAATATTGGGGGTTGGGCCTATCAAAGTGTTTTTGGAGGAAGCTGTGCCTTGTATACTATACACGCCCTGGGGAGTACTGCCATTGGTGATAAAATAAGGGAGATTGGAGGCGGAGCGGGCCAACTGTTCGAAGATCATCAAGCGTCCATCGGGATGACGCATGAAGCGGCCGGCTGCATCCTGTACAATGGCCAGGCCTGGATAATCGCGGTTCCAGCGCTGGAAAGAATAAATGGTCTTTTGTTTGAGGGAAGCCTGGTTTGCAAACAGTGCTGTTATATCGGGTGTTTTGTGTGCTTTGTTGGGAAGGAAATTATTGAGATAGTTTTCCAATTCGAGTAAGAGGGGTATTGAATCATAATTACTAAACTGTTCTACCATTCTGATCTTAATCTCATTTGCTTTATTAATGGAGGTATCCTGCCGGAAGAGGTAGGCGGCGCTCATGGCAAAGAGCTTGGGATTTGTTTCTTTCTCCAATACATTTTGAACCTGCTGTGCATAGGTAGATGGGTAAATGGCGTAGACTGCTTCCAGCAAGGCCCTTTTGGTATCGTATTGCAGGGAGTCGTATTGGAGAAAGAGTTTGTCAAATCCATTGGCTACTTCGTTGCCGTTGAGCTGGAACTGGGCAATGGCCAGGCAGGCGGATTCAAAGCGGTATTCGGAATTGCTGTCGATGGCCTGGGCAAAAGTGCGGCCAATGACATTCTCACGCAGGTCTTTTTCAAGCCAGGCTCTTTTATCATACAATACAAAACCGGAATAGATATCCTCTCTGCGCGGTTGGGCAGTGGCAGTTGCCTGCCACAAGAGCAAGCCCAGCAAGCATAGGAGCCATGACTTCATGGTACAAATATATGTTCTTCAATTCAGGTGGATTTTCTCTGCCTGTTTGATCTTTTCCTGGATGAGTTTTTTTTCTGCGAGTGAGGTGGTGAGGTCATGTGCCTGCAGGAGGTATTTGCGGGCATTGTTGCCATCACCTACCTGGCAATAGAGGTCGCCCAGGACAGCGGAGTAAAGGTATTGGGTAGCTATCAGCTTATGGATGTCTTCAATATTCAAGATCTCCTGGATTGCTTCGGCTCCCTGTTTCATTTGGGCCCGTACAATAGCGCGGTTTAATCGTACCAGGGGAGTCGGTTTCACGTCGAGTAAGAGATCATACAGGTAACGTATCCGCTGCCAGTTGGTATTTTCAAAAGCATCTGCCCTACAATGTTCTGCTGCAATGGCGGATTCGATATGGTAGATGGTCAATGCCTGTCCCTGGGAAGAATGATTAAAATATTGAAATCCTCTCCTGATGAGGTCTCTGTTCCAGGTGGTGCGGTCCTGGTTTTGCAGGAGGATGATGGTATTGCTCTCTCCTATACGGCTTTCAAAACGGGAGGCCTGGAAGCACATGAGGGCCAGCAAGGCAAAGGTGGCTGGCCGGCTGCCAACAGGGTGTTGAGACAGCAATATACCTAAACGCATGGCTTCCACGCAAAGGTCGCGACGTATGAGTTCATCTTCTTTGCCGGAATTGTAGCCTTCATTGAACAAGAGGTACAATACGGCGTATACGATTTCCAGCCTTTGGGTTAATTGTTCTCCTGACGGAATTTCGAGTGGAATGTGTACTTCTTTCAGGAATTGTTTGGCCCGGTACAATCGTTTCTGGATGGTTGCTTCATTGGTAACGAGGGCGCGTGCAATTTCTGCTGCGCTGAATGCGGATACGGTTTTGAGGGTGAGTGCTATCTGGTCTTCCTCTTTGAGGGAAGGATGACAACAAGCGAATATCATGCGTAACTGGCTGTCGGCAATTTCGGTATCGAGGAAGAAATGTTCAACAGCTTCTTCTGCTTCTGTTTTTAACTGGTAAACGAGCTCCTGGGAATAGAGACGGAAATGGTGGTCGCGGCGGATGATGTCGATGGCTTTGTTTTTGGCCACGCGGATGAGCCAGGCTGCGGGGTTATCGGGCAACTGGCCATAACGCCAGCTTTGGGCAGCTTTCAGAAAAGCATCCTGTACCACATCTTCCACCATGCCCAGGTTGTGGGTGCCAAATACGCGGGTAAGCACTGCGATCATCTTTCCGGACTCATGCCGGAACAAATGTTCTACAACCTGCTGGGGAGAATCCTGTGACACGTAAAGGAATTTGAAATACAAGTTACCGGTTGCCTGCTCTTGTAGCAGCAACCGGTAACGGAATGTTGTTTTTGCTGTATACTGCTACATGGTTCCCGGAATGACTTGTACTTCCCGTACTTCTATACTGCCATCGATGGCAAAATCGGGAAACCCTTTAGTATGATCCACTGCTTCTTCAAGGCTATTGGCTTTAATAATAAAGTAACCTCCCACCAATTCTTTGCTTTCGGCAAAAGGGCCATCTGTAGCCACAGGATTTTTCCCGGCAACAATTTTCCCTCCCTTCATTAAAGGGCGTCCTTCCACATATACGCCTTCATTTTTGAGCTGCTGTACCCAATCGAGCCATTTGTACATATTCCCTTCTGCTTCTTCCGGACTCATATTCAGGTCTTCATAATAAGGGCCTTTAAAAATGAACATAAACTCTTTCATAACATCGTTTTTAGCATGAATTAAATGTAGTTGCCGCAAGCATGACGAATAAGGAAGCTGCAGGAGGACAAAGTTGCGGAAATATTTCAGCGCCTTCATGCCGGGCATATAAAAACCCGGCAAGCGCCGGGTTTTGTGTACTGAGTCTTAGTTTTCTAAGGGATGAGTGCGTTTATTAATTTATAGTACCATGAAGGTCTTACTCACTCTTTTGTCGGGTCGGCTTGCAGATACGACATAGGTGCCCTTGCTGAAGGCGCTGACATCGAGCCGAATGACGCCTGTTTGGTTTTGCAGGTTCCGGGTCATGAGCATTTGCCCCTGCATATTAAAAACCTGCAGGTTGCCGAAGGGTTCATTGACCTGTACCTGTAACTGGCCATATCTGTTGACGGTGGGGAAAAGTTGTAGCTCCTGGCCCTTTTCGGGCGAGGAATCAATGGCAATGATCTTTGAATAGGTATAATTGTAGTCTTTGTCGAGCATTTTGAGCCGATAGTACATATTACCTTGCTCCTGTATGGGGTGTTTGAAAGAATAATCGGGGTCTACCTTGTTGTCCAGAGGCAGTACTACGCCTGCTTTTGCCCACTCAATGCCATCTACGCTGTATTCAACGGAAAACTCGCGAAGGTTGACCTCCCGGATGATTGTCCAGCGTAATTCATTGTAGCCTGTTTGGGCTTTTGCGGAGAAGGAGAGGACGGTGATGGGTGCGGCGGTGAGGAAATTACTCAACAATAAAATACAGCTGAGGGGCAATACACGGCGGAGTACATTATACTTAGTCATACATTTAATTTTTACGTGAAGAATCCAGGTAAAAACAGTTAGACAGGTATTAGCGAAAGCTGCTATACAGGTGGTGCAATTTCAATGCCCGCGGATGTTCAGGATGGGCTCAGGCGCGGGGAATTGCCGATTTTGTGCGGCCAGCAGGTCTGGATGAGGAAGTATATTGGATGTAGAAAATACCAATAATTCTTGTAATAGTACGTATCTGTACGCTTTCTATGCGTAATGAACTGGTATTCCTGCTATGGAGTATTGGAATTTACAAAAAAGCGCCTTAATTTTACGGGTGTTCAGCAAGGCTGTCTTATACTCATCCGTACCTCCCGGCGCTGCTGCATAGATTGACTAAAATACCCACTCTATATATTATATTGTATCCATCTAAAGATATTAGAGGTTGTCAAAAGGAGCCTGATTTCGCAATTAAACAAAGGGGGAAAACGCAATGATGAAGAACATGAATGATTAAACTTGCGTTCTTTGATATTTGCCGCCTATGGTGGTGCTTTGCGGAGCACGGAATTTTTAAAGCTTACTTTTGAACAACCTCTTTTTCATTTCCCTCCGGCTATTATTTTTGTAGTATGATCACTTATAATCCTAAAGACTGGTTCACGTTTGTTTTTCGCTTTCATAAAGCCGATACGTTACGGACGCTGGTTCCGCTTATACTGGGCATTTGCGTGTATACGGCGCTGATCGCTTTCCTGGAGCTGGAGGTATTCAAATTGAGTCAAGGTAACTACCTTAAGAATATCTCGCTCATGAATAACCTGTTGAGCTTTGTGATCTCGATGCTATTGGTATTTCGTACGAATACTGCCTATGATCGTTGGTGGGAGGGGCGTAAGCTGTGGGGGGCGCTGGTGAACAATAGTCGTAACCTGGCTATTAAAATGAATGCGATACTGGATCCAACAGATGAAGGCAACCGCGCTTTTTTTCGCCGGGTAATACCCATGTATGCGAATGTATTAACGCGTCACCTCGGTGAAGAAAGTACCCGGCTGGCGCTGGATGATAAAGAGCACCCGGAGTTGGGAGAGCTGGATCATGCCAAGCATATACCCAACCAGGTGGCGACTTTGTTGTTGAAACGGGTATACCGGTTGAACCAGGAAGGTCTTGTGACGGGTGATCAACTGATCACACTTACAGCAGAATTGCAGTCTTTTACAGATGTGTGCGGTGCCTGTGAAAGGATCAAAAATACTCCGATCCCCTTTTCCTATAGTGTGTTCCTGAAGAAATTCATTTTCTTTTATGTAATGACGCTGCCACTGAGCTTTGTCTTCAGCCTGGGGTATATTGCTATCCCGGTTGTGGCTTTTATCTTTTATGTTCTGGCGAGCCTTGAGCTGATTGCTGAGGAAATTGAAGATCCATTCGGCAATGATGCGAATGACCTGCCTACGCAGAAAATTGCGAGTAATATTAAGAAGCACGTGCAGGAGATCTTGTAAGGGGGGTTGATCTTCCTATAGCGTAATAATTATTGATTATTTAGTTCAGTTTTATAGCTGCGTAATGATTGGTAGCTTGCTTTTGCGGGTAATGCTCGCTTCCCCTATTATTCTACTAAAGAGAATTTGTATTTTATGGCATGGCGGTGAGGAAGGATGGGCTTTTGTTTATGGGCTGCCCACACTTTAAGGAAGCAGGCGCCATAATAAAACATAAAAGAGCAATAAAATACGAAGAGCAGGAGCAACACGAAAGAGGTAGAAGTAGCGTAAATGTTCTTTATGGTGCTATAAGATAATAATACGCCCAAGATCATTTTACCCAAGGTAAATAGCAAGCCTGTGAAAAAAGCTCCTGCGATGGTAGGTTTCCAACTGGTATATCCATCTGCAATGTATTTGAATACGATGGTAAACCAGGCGGTAGCGGCGCCAATAGAGATGAGCTGTTTTAAGACGCGTACAAGGAATACCACTCTTTCGGGCAGCAGGGAAATCAGTCCTTCGGCCAGCAGCACGGCCAGGAACAAAATGCCGGCTATGAGAATGGCTATGAATGACCTGCCTCTTTGCCTCAACTGAAATATAAAGCCAGCGTCTTCCCGCACGCGTATGTCCCATAGCTGGTTCAATGAATCACGAATGATCTTGAAAAGGGTGGTGGCTACAAACAAGAGGAATAAGAATACGCCAGCAGCAATATACCAGGATTGGGTGAGTAACCGGACGTTGCGCAGGGTGGCGCGCATTTCTTCTACGGCATTGGGCCCCAGAATATCGGTCAGGCCGGTAAAGAGCTGTTGGCCGATGGCCCTGCGCCCCATGATGAGCCCAAAGATCTGTATGAGTATGATGAGAATGGCTGGTAAAGCAAAGGTGGTAAAAAATGCGGTGGCTGCTGCCATACGCAAGGGCTCGTTCTTCTTAAACTCCTTGAAAGCTGCCCTTAATAATCCCAGTAATGATGCTGCATCACGAAAAAACGCCATGAGGTTTGCATTTTGAGCTTTATGTTATCAATGATAAAGCCTGCGATGAAGGTAGTTAAAATGGTTTGAATGAATGATATTGGGGGAAGTGAATCAGGGGGATAACTGACAGGGCACAAAAAAACTCCCTTTTTAGAAAAAAAGGGAGTTGGGTAAACCATCCAATATGTATTTTCCTTTGAAAAACTGTAACCGTGTTTAAAAAACCGGGACTCTCTTACTACGCTACATTCAGTTCCTGGCGGATTACCTAAATCTGGAATCCTTCACCTGCTGTTTCCGCCAAGTTGAATAATTTGATTTCCTGCTTGCCATACTTGTCTCGCGCCTCTCTTCACGAAGTCCCGGCTTTGGTTGTGTGGTAAGTTGTAAGGGTTAGTTACAACGGTTTTCTGGGCACCTTTACGTTCTTTTGTGGTACGATGATCAGGGGTACGCTCTCCAATGAAAAGGAACAAAATCCATAGTGATCAGGTTTATGAGATAAGGTCCGTCTGGTTGTTTGTTCCTTTGTTGACACAAAACTACTGTGTATGAGGACCTGTGTAAAGTGCTATTGAGTAAACTGCACCATTTATTTAATGGATGGTGTGAAATGACCTATAGGCTGTTGAAGGAATGCTTGTAAAAGGTCTTAAAAGGGTTGTAAAGGCCGGGCTTAACAAAACATTAAAGGCTGGTTCCCTGCGCCCTCCCGCTGTGCTCCGTATCTCATAACAGAAGCAAAGGTTCTGGTTTATGGCTTTCCTGTGGCGTGGCTGCCTTGCTGTTGCCACGTATGGGCAGAATGGATGGTCTTATGGGAGGTATTGGTTTTGCACAGGATTCTTGTGAAAAGCTTATTTTGCCGTTCATAATCAGGTGGGTCGCTATGAGGTTTACGAGGTTGTTCATTATTTGTTACTGTTCTCTGTCTCTTTTGCTGGTAATGGAATTGCCGGCACAGGTGGTGCCTGATACTGCCATTAAAAAAGAGGAACTGAAAAGGGCGGATTCGCTCAGGCGGCCATCCATTGACAGCTTTATCCTAAAGCGCAAGGGATTGCTGGGTAAACTGGCCCGCAACCTGCTCTCCAATAACCCTACGGGGGATGTGGTTACCGGCCCGGTAAGGAATGACCTGCTTTTCAGTATATACAATGGCCGGATTATCCGGAGTGTTACGATTGTAGGACTTGATTTTGGTACGGCCATTACGGATACCAGCAAGACGTTCAAGAGCCGGCTTACGAACCTGGCCAATGACTTTCACCGTAAGACAAGGGGCTATGTGATCCGCAATAACCTGTTTTTTAAAGTGGGAGATAAGGTGTTTCCTTACCTGCTGGCGGATAATGAACGTCATTTGCGTGACCAACCCTACCTGCAGGATGCCAGGATCTCTATCCGCTCATCGGACAGGAGTTTCGACTCGGTGGACATTACGATATTTACCAAAGATGTATTGTCTATCGGCGGCTCGTTCCGGATGCACAATTCGACAAGTATAAGCGCCACGATCCGGGAAGATAATGTGGGTGGGTGGGGAGACCGATTGGCCGGGAGCATCCTATATGACCAGCGGCGGAAGGAGAAGGTGGGGTATGGTACGGAATTCATTAAGCGGAACATTATGGGTTCTTTTATTGACGGATCTTTCGGGTATAGTAATTTTGCTGACGCATTTAACAGTGGCCGGGATGAGGAAGTAACTTATTATGCGCGCCTGATAAGGCCGCTGGTAAACCCTTATTTGCGGTTTACGTATGCCGGTGAAGTGGGTTATCACCGCACGGAAAACATGTATCTCAACGATTCTACGTATAAGACGGATTCGCGCTATCGTTATTTTAATTATGATACCTGGTTGGGATGGAATACGGGCGCCTATAAGCTGGGCAATGTGCAAAATGACAATGACCGTACGCGTACTTTACTGAGTGTTCGTTTTTTCAGGAAGCAGTTTCAGGAGGTGCCGGATGTTTTGTACCAGGAATACTATTATGATTATATAGACAGGATGGCTGCGTTGGCTTCTCTGTCGATTTTCCGCCAGGATTTCTATAAGGTTCGTTATATCTACGGTTTTGGCCGGAATGAGGACGTACCGGAAGGTATGGACATCTCTCTTACGGCAGGCTGGACAAAAACGCAGGGGCGGGAGCGGCCGTATGCGGGCATCGACTTCTCGCGTTTCTTCTTTACAGAAAAGGAGCATTATTTTAATTATACTGCGCGGGTGGGCGGGTACTTCAATAAAAATACGATAGAGGATGCGGATATTCTTTTCAACCTGGATTATTTCTCCAACCTGCAAACGCTGAGCAAGAAATGGAAGCAGCGCACTTTTGTGAGTGCAGGGGTAACGCTGCAGGCGAATAAGGAATTGAATGAGCCGCTGTTCCTGGAAAGTCAGTTTGGCTTGCCGGAATTGCGTAATACGAAAAAGGTATATGGAGAGATACGCACTACGCTAAAGGCGGAATCTGTTTTCTTCAGTCCCTGGATGTTGTTGAATTTTCGTTTTGCTCCTTTTATGTTTGGCAACCTTACGCTGCTGACGCCGGAAAAGCAGGAGCTTAATAAAACGGATCTGTGGAGCAGTGTTGGCGGAGGGTTGCGGAGCCGCAATGAGAGTTTGATCTTCGGTACGCTTGAGTTCAAGGCCTTTTTCTTTCCCCGTAAAAATTACTTTGGCGACAGGTGGCGGCTGGAAGTGAATTCCAGTGTGAAGTTTAAGTACAACCGCCAGTTTATTAAACGGCCCGAGCTGATCATCGCGAATTAGAAAGTGAGTAGGTGCAAAAAAAGGGCAGTGTAGAAACACCACCCGTTCATCAACGATTGCTTGCCATACGAAAAAGAAGTTTGGTCTCATGTGACCGCATAGTGACATGCTGCTATGCAATAAAATGGAAGGCGATGTAGAAACATCACCCGGAGGTTCAGGTATGAAAGTTGAACCGATGCAATGCAGTTACGGATGGAGTCGAACCATCGTAGAAGGTCTTGCCAACCTTCGCCTGTCCTCTCGGCCACGTAACTCGTGAATGTTAAGAACTTCTGTGCCGGTGGTACACCCATTGGAGGTAATACACGCGGATGGTATCGAAATAAGCAACCAGTAGTACGGCTACAAAGAGTAGCAAGATGTTGACCCATACAGCCGGGTATACCAGTATAAATCCTATAGTGAGGGTTAGTAAGCGTAAAAACTCCAGATAATAGATCCATTGTTTTTGCTCCATGATGGCCCCGCAATTGATCAATGTTAACATGATAGCCAGGGAGATCAGGACCTGCTGTGTTAACGGTATAAAATGTTCGAACAGGATGAATATAAAGAGCAGGGCGATGGTGAGGCCGATCTGCCATATGACATACCTGTTGAGTGGTTTATCGAATGGGGCATTGTTTTGCCGTATCCTGAACCGTTCTTCTGCTATTTCCCGAACCGCAGGGTCGATCTGGTCTGGTCTGCTGAACAATAGTTTGCATTTGTTCCATCCTCCTTTGGTGCGCCGGATGGCGTAGGTAAGCTCGGCCAGGAAATGAAAGTGCTGCCAGAGGAAGCTATAGCTTTTTATAGGATGGGTGAGCCCGTATTTGATCTCAACGTTGTCCTCTTCTTTTTGAAAAGTGCCAAAGAGCTTATCCCAGATAATGAATACATCGCCATAGTTTTTGTCGAGGTATTGTTCATTGCTGGCATGGTGCACCCGGTGGTGTGAGGGTGTTACCAGTATATATTCCAATATGCCCAGTTTGCCTACCAGGCGGGTATGGATAAAAAACGGGTAGAGGCCATGTACAATTAAGATGCTGGTAATCATTGGCGCCGGGAATCCGAGCAAGGGCAATACAGCCCAGAAGCCGGTGCGTATAAAAGCCTGCAACACGGTGATGCGTGCGGATACCGTATAGTTGAAATCTTCGCTCTGGTGATGCACGATATGGGCTGCCCAGAATATGTTTATTTCATGGGCGAGCCGGTGGTACCAGTACCACATAAAATCGGTACAGAGCAGCAACAGTATCCAGAGCAAGAGGTTGGGCCTGATATGAAATATGCCATAGTGTTTTTGTATATAATCGTATACGAAATAGAATAGTCCGACTACCCATACATCCATCAACCGTTCGGCAATGCCGACGCTGATATTAGCAATAGAATGATGCAGGTTGAAGTAAGGCAGCTTTTTGCGTCTTACCACTACATATTCCAGGATCATGAACGAAACAAAAAGCGGTACTGCAAAGGCCAGTATGTTCAGTTTCATAGAAAGCTTTGTTGATGATGGAGTAGCTGTATGACTATTTCGGATCGAGTTTTATAACTGTTTTTTTAGACGGATCGTTGATGCTGATTTTTTTGGACCTGTACCTGGGATGCTCAATGACCAGGGTTACCGGTAATTGTTGCCAGGTAGAAATGGTGAATACGCCATCTTTCCCCGAGAGTGCTTCTTCTTCCCCAGACACGATGTAGATATAGGCATTCTCTACCTGCTTGCCATTGAGGCTATGAATAACGTTGCCCTGGATCTTCACTGGTTTGGACGGAAATATATCCGAGGGATTCATGATGAGTGCTGGTAAAGCTATCAGCCAACTATAAGCGGATGTAGATCTCATGTCAATAATTTTGTGTAAACAAATAGGTGTATATTCCTGTTAGGAAGAATTATCGACATCGTGCTTTTGAATATTGTAGTAGCATCTCTTATCAATTCTGAATGCAATAATAGGGATATATATTAAGTCTACCAAAATGGTGGACTATTTTATTTGTAAGATTTTGTGAACGGGGAAGTGTGCAGATCAGTAGAAGGAGGGGGCAGGGGTAATGTTAATATACGGAAAGAGGCAGTTCAGGGTTTGTAGCAACAGGGGTTCATAAGGAATTTTTATATTTCATTCGGGATCCTTACTACTGTTGTCAGGGCGGTATTTACAATTGCGTAACTACTTTTTTTCCACTTTTTCACGGGTAGGCATAGAACTTGATATATGGGGGGAGAGACGGTTCTATTCACCACATAAAACGCTTACATATATGACCACGAAAGGAAGGCTATTGGGCTTATGCTCAATGGTGTTAACAATTGCTATTGTTCTCTTTGCCTGTTCAAAAGATAATTCCACGCAAGATGATCCGGTACCTGCCGGTAAGCAAGAGGTCAAATTATTCCTTAGTGATGATCCCGCACTATTTGACAAAGTTCTCATTGATATTAAGAGTGTAAAGGTATTGGTAGATACCTGTGATAAAAACAAGGATGACGATGACGATCATCATGGGAATCATGACGATGATGATGATAAATGCGTAAACTGGGAGACGTTGAATATCGCTCCCGGGGTTTATGACCTGCTTACTTTGCGCAATGGCACGGATACCTTATTGGCCAGTGGTATTATTCCTGAAGGCAGGATCAGGAAGATCAAGATCGAACTGGGTACGAATAATTCACTGGTAAAAGACAGTGTTAACTATCCGCTGACTTTGTTCCCGGGAACACAGGCCACTATTACGCTGAAGCTGAAGGGCGGCGAATGGGATGAGTGGAGCCCGGGCCGCAGCCAGTTGTGGCTTGATTTTGATGTATCGAGGTCGATTATCCGGGTAAGGGATGGTAAATTCTACCTGCTGCCGGTGATCAGGCTCTTTACGATCAAAACTACGGGTAGCCTGGAAGGCCAGGTGTTGCCTAAGGAAGCCTACCCGGTGGTAAGTGTGTACAATGCTACAGACACGGGTTATGCTATTCCCTGGTTCAATGGCCAGTTTAAGGTGAGAGGCCTGAAAGAGGGCACCTACAGTGTGTTTGTGAATGCTTCGAATGGCTACCAGGACACTACGATCACGGGAGTAGAGATACGCCGGAATAAGGAAACCAAGCTGGGCAAGCTTACGCTGCACAAATAGTCAATACCATTAGATCAGATACCAATTGAAGGAAGTGGGGCTGTTTTCAGCTCCACTTTTTTGTGGATAAGCCCGTAACTTTGGCGCTTTAAGGACTACTATGCTGATTTATAAAGAATTTACCTTCGATTCGGCCCATTTTCTGCCCAATGTACCTGATGGACATAAATGCAAGGAAATGCACGGGCATACTTACCGGCTGCGGATATGGATCAAAGGGCAACCTGATCCTCAACTGGGCTGGGTGATGGATTTTGCGGTGCTGAAGAGTCTTGTAAAGCCGGTGGTGGCGGAGCTGGACCATAAGTGCATGAACAATGTGCCCGGGCTGGAAAACCCTACCTGTGAGCTCATTGCGGTATGGATTTGGAACCGGTTAAAGCCGCAACTGCCCGCGATGGACCACCTAGAGCTTCATGAGACGCCTACTTCCGGCGTCGTTTATAATGGAAATTAGTCCGGAAGACGGGAAGGTTGAAAGACAAATGGCTTTTGTACTGACTTGCGGACTTTGCTGACTTTCCAGCTTGCCGGCTTTCATTTGACTCACTTCGGATTGTGCCGGAAGTAATTGTCCAATGACAGGGGGCCTCCGCCTTCTACGAGAAAGAATACCAGCAATACAAAAATGATGACGGTAAAGGGCAGTTCGGCGCCTGATGCGAAGATGCCATACTGATTGGCCATGATGATAATAGCGGCCAGGAGAATGGGTATTTGCAGCAATACGGCCCAACGGGTGAGCAGGCCAATAATGATGAGGAAGCCGCCCAATAGGTGTGCCCAGGTGATGACAATGATGATGGCATCGGCTGAAGAACTGAATACTGTGTTGTTCAGCAATTGGTAGGCATTGATGGAATATCAGGTTTGGTGATGGGGTCGGGGATTAATTTTTGAGGGCCATGGTGGTATGTATTAACAACGATTTACCAACGTGTGCTGTACCCGAAAACGTCTTATTAACAATACATACTATTTTTATTAATGGTACGTTTTTAGTGTTACCTATATTTGCAATCTTTTCTATGAAACAAACCCGGAGGCCGTAGATATTCTATCCTCCCTCAAAACATAATTCACTATGAACAAAAAGACCTGGTTTCAGGCCTCTACGCTGTGCGCAACAGCAACGGTATGCGCTTCCTTGTTTAGCAACTGTCAATCTACCTCTGCGGAGGCTTCAGCGCTTGCGAAGAATGTAACGGATACCACAGAGAAAAAGGCACCTGCCGAAGTACCGGTTAAGGCAGCTACCAGTTTTCTGGATACTGCCTGGTACGATGCGAGTACGAAGCTGATGGTCAATGGGGATTCGACAGGTAAGTGGCCTGTGAAGGCTGATTATCCGTTGCCCGGGGCTATTCTCCCCATGAAGCGGGTGCTGGCTTATTATGGCAACCTGTATTCGAAACAAATGGGTATTCTGGGTGAACTGCCCGAGCAGCAAATGCTGGAGAAACTCCAGGGTGAAGTAAAGCGCTGGCAGGCAGCCGATACTACGGTAGAAGTGGTGCCTGCGCTGCATTATATAGCTGTTACAGCCCAGGGAAGTCCAGGTGCAGGTGGTAAGTACCGTCTCCGGATGCCTTTTAAGGAAATCGACAAGGTGATAGCGATGGCTGCCAAGATCAACGCACTGGTATTCATTGATATACAAGTAGGTTTGGGTACGGTGCAGGATGAAGTGCCGCAACTGGAGCAGTACTTTAAAATGCCGAATGTACATTTTGGGGTGGATCCTGAATTCTCGATGAAGACGGGGGCGAAGCCTGGCTCTGTGATCGGCAGCTTTGATGCGGCAGACATCAACTATGTGACAAATTACCTGGCCAAGATCGTAAAGGAAAACAACCTGCCTCCCAAGATATTGGTGGTACACCGTTTCACGCAGGCCATGGTAACGAATTATAAGAATATCAAAATTCAGCCGGAAGTACAGATCGTGATGGATATGGATGGATGGGGCGCCAAGGCAAGGAAGATCACTACGTACAAGTCATTCATTCATAAGGAGCCTGTTCAGTTTACGGGATTCAAGCTGTTTTATAAGAATGATTTCCGGGAGCCGGGCAGCCGTATTATGACACCGGAAGAGGTGTTGGCGCTGAAGCCGAAGCCGATGTATATTCAGTATCAGTAGGCTCTGAGGCAACGAGGCATTGGGCAATGAGGCAACGAGCAGTGCTGTAATATTCAAACTATAATTAAAAAGGCCTTGATGGTTTTATCCGTCAAGGCCTTTTTGTTTTATGTAAGTTGAGCTGACTTATCAGTACCCTGTTATTTTACTTTGTTGCCGAACCAGCTTTTGCGGAAGGCGAGCATTTCAGCAGTAGGGGTTTGTCCGTCTTTTTCAAATGTTACGATGCTGAAATATGGATTGCCTATCAGGGTAAGGGTGGCTGTTTTCTTTTCGCCGCGGTGATCGAATTCCACCTGGATGGCATCGCCTACTTTGTGTTCTTTGAGAATAGGCTCGAGGTCGGCTGTTTTCTTAACTGGTTTGCCATCGAGGGTTAACAACTGATCGTCGATATCGAGACCGGCATTGTACAAGGGGGTGCCGATTACGGTATTGGAAGTGATGGTAAGGCTATTGCCTTCCTTCATTTGTACATAGCCCAACCAGGGTTTGCTTTCATTGGCTCTTCTTAATACCAATCCGGCTTTTTCGAGGAGGGGTTTGTAATTATAGGATTCATGGCCGTTCACGTATTTGGCAAAGAAGTCGGCCGCAAATTTCTTATCTCCGGTAAGATTGGCCAGTACCTCTTCCAGTCCGGGTATGGTGTAGGCTACTTCGGTTTTGCCAAACTTCTTCCAGAGGGCGGTCATGTAGGAATCGAGGGTGAGGTTGCTGAAGCGGGTGCGTAATTCCAACTCGAGGGCCAGGGCAACTGCACCACCATAGGGATAATAGGAGGTGTACATGTTGGCATAGTTGTTCCTATCGATTGCAACTCCTGCATCCACAAAAACTGCATGGCGGCTCACTTCTGCGGGAGAGAATCTTTTAGCGCCAGCGGTGTTTTCTTTGGTATTGATGAGTCCGGCCAGGGCAGGCAGGTATTCTTCTACGGTTTGGAAGCCTGATCGGGTGATGAGGAGATCGCCATAGTATTGTGTAAACCCTTCGGCACACCAAAGCTCATTGCTCATGTTACTCTTCTCGAAGTTGAAAGGCTCCAGTGTTTTAGGACGGATACGTTCTACGTTCCAGCAGTGGAAAAATTCATGGGAGAAGACATCGAGGAGGTAATTGCTGCCATCAAAATTGCCGGGGATGCTGATCATGGTAGAGTTGCGGTGTTCCATACCATCTCCTTTGACCCAGGGATTGATGCTGGCAATAAAGGTGTAGGTGCCATAATCGTAAGCGGGTACTTCGCCATAGATAGCCTGGGCTTCTTCTGTAATGGTTTGCACTTTGCGGGCAAAGGCGGTAGCAGTTGAATCGGATGCTTTGGCTTCCATGGCCAGTCTGAACCGGTAGCTTTTGCCGTTTGTATTTTTGAGGGTCCATTCTTTCCAGAGGAGATCGCCTATTTTGGTAGGGCTGTCCATGAAATATTGGAGACCGGGAGCAGTAAACAGGGTGGGGTTGCCATCAACAGGTTTTAACTGGGTGGCGATGGTCCATTTCTTTCCTTCGGGGATATCGAATTTGATATCGATGGGCGCATTCTCCAATCCTTTTACCCACATGAAAGTAGCAGGCATGTTGAAGTGAATGCTGGTTTCATCAACACCGGCATAGGTGCCGTCGGGGTAATTGGCATACAGGGTATATTCTGCGCGTACATAGCCATCCTGGCGGGGTACTTCATATACATCACCATCGGTGCGGTTGACGGTAAGGGGCTTGCCTGTTCTGTCGAAGGCTTTTACATCATACACGTTCTTACCAAATTCATGGGTGGCATAGCGGCCGGGTGAGGAGCGGCTCATGCGGAAGATGGCGGATTTTGCGGGAATGTCGGTAGCGATAACGGCGATCTTAGCTTCATGGTGCACGATGTTGGGAAAAGATACAATGTAGCTTATCTTTTGAGCCAGCACAGCGGACAATGATGATAAACAGAGCGAGAGCAACAGAAGTTTCTTCATTTTGAGCATTTAAAGGTTGGCAAGATAGCCAATATTTGACAGGGTACTTGCGGGTATGGCCTGCCGGATTGTTGTAAATTAGCAATCAAATTAAGGTGATATGACGGAACGTGAGCATCAATTTATGCGGGCGGCTATTGAGTTGGCGCGCCAGGGCATGAATAATGGGCAGGGAGGCCCTTTCGGGTGTGTTATTGTTAAAGGCAACGAGGTGGTAGGGCAGGGTTGTAATGCAGTAACCTCCAGCAACGATCCTACTGCTCATGCAGAGGTGGTGGCGATCCGTAATGCCTGTCAACACCTGCAAGTACACCAGCTTACGGGTTGTGAGTTGTATACTTCCTGTGAGCCTTGTCCGATGTGTATGGGCGCCATTTACTGGGCGCGGCCGGACAAGGTATTCTTTGGGGGCACCCGATTCGATGCGGCTTTTGCCGGATTTGATGACTCTTTTATTTATGAAGAGCTTAATGTACCGATGGACAGCAGGAAGATCCCGATACTGAATATAGGAAGGGAAGATGCAGTGAAATTATTTGAGGAGTGGATAGAGAAGCCGGACAAGGTGAAGTATTGAGGGAAGGCAACGAGGCAACCAGGCATCGAGGCAACGAGAGGAGAGGTGAAATGTGAGTAGTGAGTGAATACAGTTGTGAGCCGCGAAAGGTGAAACGTGAGAGGGGACGCGGAGAGGTGAAAGGTAAAGTAAGACGAGCAATCTTTGGCGCCGGGATTACTGCTGGAGCTTTTTGATGACGATATAGCCCAGGATGATGAGGAGTAAGATAAGGAAGACGGCGAGGTAGGTCCAGGGTTGTTCCTGAAACTTACGGCGTTCGCGGCGTTGTTTTTTATGCTTGATGTATTGATTCAGCTCTTTGTTTAACTGATCAACATAGATATTGAGGTCTTTCTTTGGGGAAAAGTCCTGCAAGCCTTCTACGGCTTCATTGGCAAAGTCATTATCAACCATCCAGCGCTCTACTTCATTCTTCTCCTGTTCAGACAGTTTGCCCGCCAGGTAGTCCATCAGCTTCTGGTTGTCGATGTCCTTGTTGCTGTTTGATAATATGTTTAATAAGTCATTGTTCATGGCATAGATGCGGTGTAGTGCATTATTTGATCAGCGATTGAGTTTTTTGTCCAATAATATTTTCAGGTTCCTTTTTCCATTCTGGATATAGCTTTTGACCTGCATCATGGAATAGCCTGTATGTTCGGTTATTTCCTGGTAGGAACGCTTTTCCAGGTAAAACAAAGTTACGCACAGTTTCTGCTCATTGTTGAGTTCGCGCAGGCTTTCGTCCATTAATTCCAGTTGGCGGTCTTTCTCCAGGTGTGCCCTTACGCCTTCATCTTCTTCTGGTGTAACGGCCATTTGTTCTTTGATCTCGGTTTGGCGGCCGGGTTTATCGCGCAATTTCATGAGGCAATGGTTTTTTGCCACCATGTAGAGCCAGGATTTGAAGTACTCTACGCGATATTTATGCAGTTCGGTAATGGCTTTGAGGAAGATCTGCTGAACGCTGTCTTTGGCCTCTTCTTCATTTTTCAGGTATTTCATGCACACACCCAACAGGAGGAGGGTATACCGTTGTAAGAGTATCCCTAACCAATGGTTATTGTGGTCGGCATAAAAGCTTTCCAACAGTTGCTGGTCGGTTATATGTGCATATGGGTCATGTTTCACCGGGCGAAAATTAACTAATTTCTTTTAGTAAGATGCAGGAGGCCATAATTTTCATAAAATAGAATACAGAATACAGGATATAGAATACAGAATCTTTTTCGTTGGATGAGGAACGAATGCGGGCGCTTGGCAAAGCAGTATTAAATGAATTACCTTCTTCGGAAGCCCTTCGGCAGCTGGTGGTGAAAGCCGGCAAGCCTGATGGTTTAAACGTTCCCCCCGGTAAAGATGATAAACGTGTGTATCTGTTATTTCGTATTGTTTTTTGTTTCTTTGTTAAAATTTAGAATTGTTATGTCTTTTGTAGTATGCTGTGTTCCTGTAAGTCCGATGCGGGCTGAATCGAGCCATAAAAGCGAAATGATCAGTCAGCTGTTGCTGGGAGAAGGGGGGGAGTTGTTGGATGAGGCGGAGTATTTTGTAAAGTTGCGCGGCTTGCATGATGGCTATGAAGGCTGGTGCCAACGTAGTCAGGTGGCTATCGTGGAATCAATGCCTGGTGAAAGGGACAATGGTTTGTATGTGGGTGACTGGACGGATAAGGTGCTGATCAATGGTGTGGCGGCCTGGGTGCCAATGGGTACGCCTGTGCTGGCGCCTGCACAAGCAGTAATACAGGCAGGGCCTTACAAACTTCAATATACAACCGGCAGTACATGGAATGTGGCAGGCGCTGTGCCCTCTGCAGAAGCTATTAAAGCGAGGGCTGAACGATTTTTGAATACGCCTTACTTGTGGGGTGGCCGTTCGATCTTTGGTATTGATTGCAGTGGCTATTGCCAGACGGTGTACCGTTTTTTCAATATTCCTTTGTTGCGTGATGCTTACCTGCAGGCCACACAGGGGGAAAGCATTGGCTTTTTGCAGGAGGCCCGTTGTGGTGACCTGGCTTTTTTTGACAATGCGGAAGGGCACATCACGCATGTGGGTATTTTGCTGAATGATCATGAGATCATTCATGCGTCGGGTAAAGTGCGGATCGATAAAATAGATAATGCGGGGATCGTGAATACGGATACGGGATTGCGGACGCATCAGCTGAGGATCATAAAACGTTACTGGTAGGCCTCCCCCGGTCCCTCCTGAAGGAGGGGAGTTGTTTCCTTTGAATCGTTTGCTTCGATAGCAGATTTCTCACTGCGCTTCGCTGCGTTCGAAATGACAGAAAGGGAGAGTTCGAAACGGAAAAGAGAGATGCGACGACAGAAAAAGGTGATCATAAAAAAGGGCCCGTGGTGATACCGCGGGCCCTTTTAATTTTTTGAGTGCACCTTATTTTGTGAGCAGCTTGGGGCTGAAATGTTCTCTATAAGTTTCGATGGCATCCTGCACTACTTTCAGGGCCATTGATTTGTCGCCAAACTCTTCTACTACTACTGTTTTATTTTCTAGTTTCTTGTACTCCTCAAAGAAGTGACGCAATTCCTCAAAGAAGTGGCGGGGCAATTCTTCAATGTTGTTGTAATGGTTGACGCCAGGATCGTTGGCTGCTACGGCAATGATCTTATCATCGGCGTCGCCACTGTCTACCATCTGCATAACGCCTACTACTTTGGCTTCCATGAGGCAGAGTGCCTGCACGGGCAGGGTGGTGATTACGAGGATGTCCAGGGGATCCTTATCATCGCCATAGGTCTGTGGGATGAAACCATAGTTGCAGGGATAATAAAAGGATGAATATATTACGCGGTCGAGTTTGAGCAAGCCGCTTTCCTTGTCAATTTCATACTTGGCTCTCGAGCCCTGTGGAATTTCGATCACTGCATTTACAATACGAGGGGCATTTGCGCCATACGGCACTCCATGCCAGGGATGAGAAATGGTTGTAGTCATGCTGATTACTATTAAATGTTGTACAAAGTAAAGATGGATGTTAATCAGGCAATGTCAATCGTGGTGACTGGTTGTAAAAACGCACTGCGAATAAAAAAAGTCTTAGGCTATTGCATTTTAATAACTGACTTGAGGTCTACCAGCCATTCGCCGTTGATCCGCACGACGCGGATGGTGGTCGTATCTGTTGGATGGAAAGAGTTGTTGTATTTGTAGTTGGTGACAGAATCGTTCAGGGCCTTAATTTCCAGGGGAAGGATGCTGGCACCTGCGAAGGAACGTTTGTCCTCACTGGTCATTTTCTGGTAATTGGATTGCTGTTTCCTGAGCAGGGTAAGGTTGTCGTCGTCTTTCAGGAGGTAGAATTTAGCTTTGTCATAATCACCTTCCAGGGAGGCTTGTATGAATTGGCGGCCTGCATCCTGAGCGTCCTCTGCTTTCTGATAACCGCTGCTACCAGAGCAGCCTGCCAATGCTACGGTCAGAACGATTATTGTAACATATTTAATCATAGAGCAAAAGTAAAGGATTCGGGATGAAAACTATACTGGGAGATTGGGTACGGGAACCTGGGCGCTTTTTTTCAATGTTTTGACGATATTTCCCCATTTAAGGGGCATTCAAGACAGGAATTTGTCCCATTTACTGGGTACACGGAGGATAGACGGCTCTGCAACGGCTTATCTATGAATGATCTATGGAGGCATATCGCTATAAGGTCGCTATAACGTCGCTAAAAGGTCGCTGAAGGGTCGGTAAAACGTCGTTGAAATGACGCTATTGGGTTGCTGCCAAAGAAGTAAAAGCGGGTGGACCGGGTTGGCAGCATCAAGGCTTTTTAATCGCCTGGGAGCGTATTTCCGGGGCCTCGGGGAAGGATGATACGCTGGTATTAAAGATACGAAAAAGCCCAGGCTGTGAGACCTGGGCTGGGTTAAAAATTATTTAGTTGGAATTACCCTTCGGTGTTGGGCTTTTCGTCGAATTTGTTATTTCGGTTTCCTCTCCAGTTGCCGGGGGTGTATTCCGGGGGTGGATTTTCTTTCTGGTCGCGATCGTAGGCCCTGATGATGGCTTTTACGAGGCGGTGGCGGACTACATCTTCCTCATCGAGCTCAATATGGGCAATGCCATCGATATTGCGCAGGATACGTACAGCTTTTTCAAGGCCGCTGCGTTGGTTCTTGGGTAGGTCGACCTGTGTCATATCGCCTGTGATGATGGCTTTTGCATTGGCGCCTATACGGGTTAGGAACATTTTGATCTGCAGATCGGTCGCATTCTGGGCCTCATCGAGGATAATGAAGGCATTATCGAGGGTACGGCCACGCATGTAGGCGAGGGGCGCAATCTCAATAACACGGGTGCTCATGTAGTAGCCTAGTTTGTCGGCAGGTATCATATCGTCCAATGCATCGTATAAGGGACGCAGGTACGGGTCGATCTTCTCTTTTAGATCACCGGGCAGGAAGCCCAGGCTTTCACCGGCTTCCACAGCAGGGCGGGTAAGAATGATCTTTTTGACCAACTTGTTTTTCAATGCGCGTACTGCGAGGGCCACGGCGGTATATGTTTTACCGGTACCGGCTGGTCCGATGGCGAATACGACATCGTTTTTCTCTGCTTCGTGCACCATCCTTTTCTGGTTGACGGTTCGGGCGCGAACTGTTTTACCATTAGGACCAAAAACGAGCACATCGTTGGGGTTGCGTTCAATAAAATTATCAACGGTTTCCGCATCATCTCCACCGAGTATTTGCTCAAAGTAATTCTGACTCATGTGACCATTGCGCTGGAGGTATTGAACGATGAGGTCAATCTTCTCTTTTGCATTGTCCACTTGTTCGGGTGAGCCGCTTAATTTAAGTTGTGTACCGCGGGAAAGAATTTTTAATAGCGGGAATCTCTTTTTGAGGATATCTAACTTACCGTTGTTAACACCGAAAAACTCAATAGGGTTTACGGCTTCCAGGCTGATGATAGTTTCTGTCAATTCACTTCAGTTTAAGTTCACAATAGTGTACCGATAAGTTGTCGATACTGCTAACCCATGCAGCTATTCCAAATATAATTTTTGTAATGGCTTCGATACAAAGTTACTTATTAACAAGGTGTGGAAATCGCAGATTAAAGGATTTAATTGATTTCGCTGATTCTTGTTGTATGGTTTAACTTACTGTTTGCAATCGCCGATTACAGGATGTTATGGATTTCGTGGAATGGGTGTTTTTGCAGTAAAGTGCTGATGCGTTTGGTATTGAAGTTACGTTGTTAAGTATCAATGTATATTATGTTCATCTTACCTTTTAGTAAAAGAATTATGCCAGGGTTTTGTAAACTTTTTTCGCCAGTAGTTGTTTGGTATCTTTTCGTAACCGGTTAACTATTGTAAACCGGGTTACTTTAGGCTACCAAATCATTATTCTTATGGCTATTATGACTGAGGTTACTGAAAAGCATAGACTTAGCAGTCCGGAATGCAAGCAACAGATGATGCCGGTGCAGGATGCGCTGGACATTTTGCATGGCAAATGGAAATTGCTCATCCTGATGTCGTTGTCTACGGGCCCTATGCGGTTTAAGGAAATACAAAGGCAGGTGGAAGGGATCACAGCAAAAATGCTTTCCAAGGAGCTGAAGGATCTTGAGATCAATGAGCTGGTGCAGCGCACGGTGTATGATACGATACCTGTGGCGGTGGAATATACGCGAACACCTTATGGTAATAGTCTGAAAAAAGTGATTGATGAATTACATGCCTGGGGTGTACAGCACAGGAAGCGTGTGATGCGGAGGAGTAATTAGGAAAGAGGTTTTAGCTGTTAGGTGTTAGGTGTTAGCAGTCAGGAGTTAGCTATTAGCTGTTGAGTAGTAGGAATTAGCTTTTAGGAGTTGGGTGTTAGCGGTCAATTTTGTTTTTTTCAAACCAACGCATGCGATAGGCCATCATGGCGGTGTGGCCTAGTTTCCGGATGAGCCGATAATTAACAACAATACCTACGGGAGCGCCAATGATGGGGATGAGTTGGGCCATTTTGGCGAGGTCAATATAGTCGCGGTACTCCTGCTGAAAAATGCGCCAGTCAAATTCATGAATATCTGCCGGAAGTTCATGGAGGCGATCATCCCAATGATCCATTTTCAGGTATACTTCTCTCCTTTGCTGTTGACTGGAAAAGGCAAGTTGAAAAATGTGCAGGATATACAAACGTTCTTTATAATCTTCAACGGGGTAGCCATAGAGGGCTGCGATTTCAAATAAGAGTTTAAGTTTAATGCCTATCAGGATTGGAAAATCGGCCAGTCCCAATAATAATCCACCGGCTCCGGTGATACCGCCTTCTGCAGCGGCTGTAGTGCGGTAAAAATTGATCTTTTCTTCTACAAGGGTTTCGCGGTTGGCCAGGGATGTGTCTTCCAAAGGATGGGCGGTGGTAATCTTTGCGCCAAATAATACTGCCCGGATCATTTGTTTGATGGTAGTGGTAATGAGCTGATGTACTTTTTCGGGTATGAGGTTATTGATTTTGGTTTGTACGCGTCTTGTCAAACGGTTAAATAAGCCGGGCCTGCGAAGCATCTGGTGCCGCCATTTTTTGAGTTCTGTCTGAATGTTTTGTTCGTACGCGTGCATAAGAATAGGTATTAGCTTTTAGGCGTTAGCTGTTAGTGCTTAGGTGTGGGCATTTAGGGATTAGCTGTCTGCAATTCTTTTGCCGTGCTTTGCAGGGGTACTATTCTTCTTTTTTAAGGCTGCGGATGAGTTCGCCATAGTTCATTTTATGGGACAGGCCATTAAGGGTTTGGGCTATGCGTTTGGTTTTGGTGGCTTCTGTTTTAGCGCTTTCAATCCATTTACTGAAATAGCCCTGGTGGGATTTGGCCAGGGAGTTGAAGAATGCGAGGGCCTGGGGTTCATCGGCCAGGCATTCCATTAATTCAGGGGATAGTTGTAAAGGCATTTTATCTTCCTGCAGCTGCACTTTAAGCATGGCTCCTTTTCGTTTTTTGATACCCTTGCGCATGTCGGCATTAATGGGCATGATAAAGCTGCCACCGCCATGGGGTAATAAAGCAATTGCTTTGATAGGGTGGCTATCGAGTTTTCCTTTTACGCGGAAGCTTTTTTTCCAGCCTGGCTTTAGTTGTCCTGCTATATCGGAGGGAATGAGGATGTAGGTCCATCCTGTTTTTTCGGCCTGTTCAGCAAATTGAAGTATGGTTGTATTGAATTGCACCATGACGTGAACCGGCAATCGTCAATAGGTTACCGATTGTGCAATATACTTATGAAAATGGAAAAAACGTACTGGCCTGTAGCTGTGGCAGGCAGGCCAGTAAGAAGTATTACATGGAGCGGAGTTCTTCTTCGATCTGGTCGTGGAACTGGGCTTCTGTGTCGATGATCCAGCGGGGGAGTGATTGAGGCATGATCTTCCAGGCGCCCTCTTCTTTTTGCATGCGAAAGAGAATACGGTTGCCGCGATCGTCTACCACATCAACGGTAAAAATGCCTTCATTAACACCGCCCAGTTTTCTGAAATTAAACTCTCTGAGGCGGCCTTCTACTTTCAGCAGTTTGGTGAACTGAATATTTTTTACAAATTGGATGCGCATATGCTTCTATTACGTTTTGAGTTATCAATTCTCATGCTACACTTTGTCAAAACCTTCTTAATAACTGAAAAAGTTTTGCACAGGAGCAAAGCTATTAGCTTTCAGGCATTAGCTTTTAGCCGTTGGTGACCGGGCCAATGAATCTAAAAGGTTCAGGTAAAGTCGAGGGGTAGTTGTTTCTGCGGTGGATATAGGTGAATGGTTACAAAGGTACGTATTAAATTCCGTTTGAAGGGCTGGTAAAAATAACCCCCATCCTGCCTAAGCCGGATGGGGGTATATTGATCAGCCGGATGGCTACTAGTACCTGTAATGTTCTGGTTTGAATGGACCAGCCTGGGGAATACCGAGGTATTCTGCTTGAGCGTCGGTCAGTTCATCCAGTTCAACACCGATCTTTTTCAGGTGTAAACGGGCAACTTTCTCATCAAGGATCTTAGGCAGCACATATACTTTGTTCTCGTATTTGTCTGTGTTGGTCCAAAGTTCCAGCTGAGCCAGTGTTTGGTTGGTGAAAGAGTTACTCATTACGAAGCTGGGGTGACCGGTACCGCAACCGAGGTTAACGAGACGGCCTTCAGCGAGGATGATGATGTCTTTACCATCTACATTGTAGATATCAACCTGTGGCTTGATGGTGTCTTTTGTGTGGCCATAGTTGGTATTCATCCAGGCCATATCGATCTCGATATCGAAGTGACCGATGTTACAAACGATGGTTTTATCTTTCATTGCACGGAAGTGCTTTTCTGTGATCAGGTCACGGCAGCCAGAAGCTGTGACAACGATGTCGGCTTCTTTTACTGCATCGATCATTTTCTTTACTTCAAAGCCGTCCATAGCAGCTTGTAAAGCGCAGATAGGATCGATCTCTGTTACGATTACGCGGCAACCGGCGCCAGCCAATGAAGCGGCAGAACCTTTACCTACGTCGCCGTAGCTGCCTACAACGGCAATTTTACCAGCCAGCATTACATCGGTAGCGCGGCGGATAGAATCCACGAGTGATTCTTTACAACCGTATTTGTTATCGAATTTGCTCTTGGTTACGGAGTCGTTTACGTTGAAAGCGGGGATTGGCAGGGTGCCTTTCGCCATTCTTTCATAAAGGCGGTGAACACCGGTAGTGGTTTCTTCACTGAGGCCTTTGATGTGTTGTACCAGTTCGGGGTATTTATCGAATACGATGTTGGTAAGATCGCCACCATCATCGAGGATCATGTTGAGGGGACGGTCGGCAGCGCCAAAAAACAGGGTTTGCTCGATACACCAATCAGCCTCTTCGAGTGTTTGGCCTTTCCAGGCGTAAACACCGATACCTGCAGCGGCGATAGCGGCGGCGGCATGGTCCTGGGTAGAGAAGATATTGCAGGAGCTCCATTTTACCTCGGCGCCGAGGGCGATCAGGGTTTCAATGAGTACGGCAGTTTGGATGGTCATGTGTAAGCAACCAGCTATACGGGCACCTTTCAGGGGCTGAGAAGGTCCATATTCTGCACGAAGGGACATTAAGCCAGGCATTTCTGCTTCTGCCAGGCGAATTTCTTTACGGCCCCATTCAGCTAAGCTGATATCTTTTACCTTATAGGGTAAGGAGAAATCAATGTTTTTTGAGATAGTTGACATATATTTTTTTTATTTCAGGCGGCAAAGCTACAATTTAGGCTTGTAATGGCCAAGGAAGCGGCTATGAGCTTTTGGTTACCAGCTTCGAGCCACGCGCTTGGAGCTGGAAGGTATTAAAGCCAGCGGAAAGGGTAAACGGAAAATGGCCAATTAAAGCCATGATCTGTACAAGTAGTGAGGGGGGCCAAGCGCCCAAATGTTACTACATTTGGGGGGCATTATTTACCAAATATTTATCTCATGCACACTTATGATACGGTGACGGAAGCTGTGAATGGCCTGAAGAAAAGAGGCTATAGCATTGATTTTAACCGGGAATATGATTGTCTGAGCTGCCAGGCACCCCAATTGGCGCTCCAGCCCAATGAATTTGAGATCACGGAAGTGTACCGTTTTGAGGGTAATTCAGATCCTGCGGATGAGGCGGTGATCTATGCTATTGAATCCAAACATGGAGAAAAAGGCATCCTGGTGGATGGTTTTGGCCCCAGTTCCGATACTGCCAGCGAAGCGATGATCAAAAAGCTGGCAGTACGGCATTAGGTCAATGTTTGGCAATATCGGCTACTGTTTTCTTTTCCAATAGTTTAAGGGTGGCGTCGCGTACCTGGATCATGGAATCATGCAGGCCGCATTGTTTTTCATCACAATTCTTGCAACGCTCATAGAAATAGAGACTTACGCAGGGTAGCATGGCAATGGGGCCGTCTATGAGCCGCATGATCTTAGCCATGGATACCTCTTTGGGGGCTACTTTAAAAAAGTAACCGCCACCTTTCCCTTTTTTACTTTCGAGTATGCCTGCTTTTTTTAATTCCAGCAGGATATTCTCCAGGAATTTTAATGGGATCTTCTTCTTTTTGGCGATTTCTGCAATGAGTACGGGCTGATTATCTTTTTTTTCAGCCATGTACATCAATGCTTTAAAAGCATATTGGGCCTTTTTAGAAAGCATGTGACATATTGATTTGGCGGCGAGAAGTTAGAATAATTTTTTGAATGACCAACAAGTTATACCAGTTTATGTTCATAGATGTATTTAATGAGGCCGATGACATTGTTGGTTCTGGTTTTGCGAAGGATGTTTTTGCGGTGTGTTTCAACGGTCCGTTCGCTGATGCCGAGCTGACCGGCTATTTGTTTGTTGTTGAATTCCCGTTCGATAAGGCGAATGACTTCCAGTTCACGAAAGGTAAGGGGGGTACTTTCTGCGGTACCCTCTAGCTGCTTTTTCATACAATGAGATTAATTTTCAGGTGACAAAGGTTAATGGCCAACCGGTATATATACCGATATATGTTAATGGTTAGATGACTATAATTACTGTAAGGTTGCCTGCAGGGGCACAACAAAAGGAAGAAGGTTCTTTTTTGAACAGGGTCGGGTATCGGCTAAAATGGTTTCAGCCATGAAAGAAAACTTCATGCAGCACAATTTGGTTAATCCCTGAAAAATTACATCAATTGTTCTACAGCCCGAAAAAAAACTTGCTCAAATTAGCCGGGTCCGGTTAAATTCCGAGCACATCGCTCATGCTATAAATGCCTTTCTTGTCATGGATGAATTCTGCGGCCAATACGGCACCGGTGGCAAACCCTGTGCGGTTATGGGCGGTGTGTTTGATCTCGATGTCGTCTATGGGCGAAGTATAGGAAATGATGTGCGTGCCCGGAGCCGGATCTATTCGTTCGCTGAGGATGGACAGGTCGCCGGGCTGGGTGCTTTGCTGGTTTACCCATTGTTTTTTCTGTGCATTCCTGTCGAGTATTTGTTCGGCCAGTGTGATGGCTGTACCGCTGGGAGCGTCTCTTTTGGCGGTATGGTGTATTTCTGTAAGGGATACATCATATTCTTTATGGGGGGCCATGAGTTCGGCCAGGCGTGTATTGAGGGCGAAAAAGATGTTTACGCCTACGCTAAAGTTGCTGGCGTATAAAAAGGCGCCTTTATTGACGAGGCAAAAGTTTTTGGCTTCTTCATAGCGGGCCAGCCAGCCGGTAGAACCGCATACTACAGGAACGCCTGCTTCTATGCAGCGCACCACATTTTCAAAAGCGCTTTCGGGGCCGGTAAATTCAATGGCTACATCAGCCTTGCGGATATTGTTGATGGTATTGTCTTCCAGGTTTTCAATACCCACTTTGAGCACAATTTCATGTCCGCGCTGAAGGGCTATTTCTTCAATAGCTTTTCCCATTTTCCCGTAACCGATGAGTGCAATTTTCATGTGCTGCTTTTTTTAGCGCAGCGAAGATATTGTTTTTGGGCGATTATTGCCGATGGTGAATACGAGGCTGAGGCCTGCAGCGTTGCCGGGCAGTATTGCGGGTTGTACGCGGAGGGAAAGATCATCGCTTACATCAAAATCTTTGAGGTGGGCATCTACGGTGGCATCTACTACATTGAGGCCCCAAAGGAGTAAGCCAACGAGGATGGCATAATCGCGGTTGCGGCGAAACTCATTGCGGTAATTAATGAGTGAGTTAACGCTACCTGATTTCACGAGTGGCAATAGCTGAGGATCTACCTGATCGAGGAACACAGGCAGGTTGTTGCCTGCTGCTGCCACTTTTACGGCTGTACGTGTTCTGTTGTACCATTCCTGGTTGTAATATACCAGCCAGGCGGGTATGCCTATGCCGGCAGCAACAAGGGGCAATTTCCAGTACTTTTTGTTGTATATCTGTCCCCAGCCGGGTATGATGGCTGATCGGATGGCTGCTTTACGTGGACTGTGCTTTGGTTTTACGATGGAATCTTTGAGCCTGGTGGTATCGATCTTCGAGCGCCGTTCTTCTTTTATTTTCCCGGTGGTATCATTAATGGTCAGAACGGGCCGGGAAACAGTAATAGAATCATTACGCCGTTGTGCGGAGACCAACAGGGGCACGATGATGACGACTATAAAAACAAGAATGACTCTGAACATGCAATAGATACTTAGTTGGCAGTAACACCAATGGCATCCAATATTTTATTTAGATCCTGGATGGAGTAATACTCAATGGAAATACTACCGTGTCCGGTTTTGTTGTGATTGAGTTTTACTTTGGTGCTAAAATGCGACGCTAAATTATCTTCAATTTTCTTGTAGGCAGGAGGCAGCGAGGCTTTTACCGAATTTTTAACAGCGAGTGGTGTTTTATACAGTCTGCGTACAAGCTCTTCTGTTTGTCTTACAGAAAGGCCTTTGCCTTTGATCTCATTGTAAATAAAGAGCTGTTTGTCTACTGTATCTACGTTGATAATGGCGCGGGCATGGCCCATGCTGATAACACCGGTGCGCACTGCTACCTGAATATCGGGCGGTAATTTGAGGAGGCGGATGTAATTGGCTACGGTACTTCTTTCTTTGCCCATGCGCTCTGCTACCTGTTCCTGTGTTTGGCTTAGTTCTTCCATCATGCGCTTGTAGCTAAGGGCAATTTCCATAGCGTTGAGGTCTTCACGCTGTAAGTTTTCCAATAAGGCCAGTTCAAGCAATTGCTGGTCATTGGCCTGACGGATATAGGCAGGTACATCTTTAAGGTCTGCCAGTTTAGAAGCTCTCCAACGGCGTTCGCCGGAAATGAGCCTGTATTTTCCATTGGGAAGGGCGGAAACGGTAATGGGCTGCACGAGGTCGTGCATTTTGATAGAAGCAGCCAGTTCATTCAAGGCGGTTTCATCAAAGTCGCGGCGTGGCTGTTTGGGATTGGGTTCTATATTTTCTACCGGTATACGTTGTATGGTAGTAACCTGTTCCACAACCTGGGTTTTAAGGCTGCTGCCGGCTGTATTTTTCAGATCAGAATCAATACTCTGCAGGAGGGAGCGAATGCCTTTGCCCAATAACTCTTTATTATTACCCTTTTCTTTTGACATTGTTTATTTTTTGGCTGCGAGCGATGAACTGCGAGCTTCGAGCGAAAGACCCGTGGCCCGTAGATCGCGGCTCGTTGCTATTCCAATATTCTTTCTTCCTGTTTAATTTTCGTCATATCATTTTTCTGCAGGATCTCTTTGGCGAGGTTGAGGTAGTTCATAGCTCCTTTGCTCTGACCATCGTACAGGATTACAGGCTTGCCTACACTGGGGGCTTCGCTGATGCGGCTGTTGCGGTGAATGATGGTATTGAATACCATTTCATCGAAATGCTTGCGCACTTCATTGACTACCTGATTGCAAAGGCGCAGGCGACCATCATACATGGTCATCAGGATACCTTCGATCATGAGTTCGGTATTGAGCCTGCTTTGTACTATTTTGATGGTATTGAGTAATTTACCCAACCCTTCCAGGGCGAAGAATTCTGTTTGTACGGGCACGATCACTGAATCGGAGGCTACGAGGGCATTTACTGTTATAAGACCCAGTGAAGGAGAGCAGTCGATGATGACGAAATCGTAATCATTTTTTACAGGCTCCAGTATACCTTTCAACACACCTTCGCGGTTGGGATAATTGATCATTTCAATTTCGGCCCCAACGAGGTCAATATGTGAAGGGATTACATCGAGGTTGGGTACATCTGACTTTAAGATCACATCTTTAGCCAGGGTACCATTTACCATGCAATCGTAGAGGCTTTGCTGAATGTTGTGCAGGTCGAAACCAACGCCGGTGGTACTGTTGGCCTGGGGATCTGCATCTACCAGCAGGGTCCTGAATTCCAGTACGGCCAGGCTGGCAGCCACATTGATAGCTGAGGTGGTTTTACCTACACCGCCCTTTTGATTGGCTACTCCAATTACTCGCGCCATTTGTTTTAAATAAGGTTATTTATTTTACATCAATCTTTGCTGCTACTTAATAATCAGTAATTATTAATTAATAAATTACTGATTATTGCCCATGCTTTGAACGCTTATGATAGTTCTATAGTATCTCCAATGTTAACCAGTTTGAGCTGCGCGCCGGTATCAGCAAACGTTTTAATGGCTTGCTGGTGGTCAATTTTAATATAACCGAAAGTATCATAATGAACGCCCACAATTGTCTGGCAATCTACCATGCGCGCGCATTCAGCTGCATCGGCAGCATCCATGGTAAAGTTGTCACCAATCGGTAAGATGGCAAAATTTAGTTTTGCCCAACGGGGTATCAATTGCATGTCTGTGGTGAGGGCTGTATCGCCACTATAATAGAAATTTCCCTCATCTGTATATATAATGAAACCCATCGGATTGCCGCCGTAGCTGCCATCGGGCAAGCCGGAGGAGTGCTGGGCTACCACGCATTTTACGGTGAAATCGCCATAATTCCATTTCCCCCCGGTATTCATCTGGTGCACATTGGTGACGCCCTGTTTCTGGAGCCATTCGCCAATTTCCCAGTTGGCAATCACCAGGGCGCCGGTACGGGTGGCTACGCGTACGCAATCGGCAGTATGATCGGCATGCCCATGGGACACCAGAATATAGTCAGCTTCTATCTGATCTACATCTATAATATTATTAGCCAGTTCGTTATACGTAATAAAGGGATCGAACAACAGTTTCTTACCTTTGACGATAACAGAGAAACAGGAATGACCGTAATAGGTTAATTTCATAAAAACTTTTACAGGACGGCAAAAATACGTCTTCGGTATAAGAAATAGCAACCAAAAACCTTCTTAGGTGTTAATGCTTTAACATGAGTGATTTTTATACTATTATTTCCGGTACGAACAGGGTAGGTAGCAATACGATCAAAGTGGCCCAACATTACCGTGATCTGCTGGAGGCCAAGGGGATTGAAACACGGCTGGTATCATTGGAAGGCTGGAAGTCGGTAGAAAAAACGCCGGAGTATGTGCAATTAGAGAATGAGGTACTGATCCCTTCCAAAAAGTTCATTTTTGTTGCGCCTGAATACAATGGCAGCATTCCGGGGGTTTTGAAAGTGATGTTGGATATTTCGGACTATAAAAAGGCGTGGTGGGGTAAAAAGGCATTGCTGACGGGAGTGGCCCTGGGCCGGTCGGGCAATCAGCGGGGAATGGATCATTTGACCAGTATCCTGCATTACCTGAAGGTTATTGTACATCATAATAAACTGCCTATTTCTTCTGTGGATAAATTGCTGAACGGAACGGGTGTTATTCATGATAAAGGCACGCTGGATGCCATAAAGAACCAGTTGGATGAGTTTATAGCGTTTTAGAGAAGTCGTGAAGACCGGAAGTCTGAAAGTCCGGAAGTAAAATAAAAAAGTAAGCTCCATTTAAAATATCGATGCTCTCCAAACGTCTACAGGGTATAGAACAAAAAATGCAATGGTCCTGAATCTTATGTTGGCTACCAGGAACCTTATGGGTTTTTGGTGGCGGGAAGGCTATTACATTTTAACAATTACTAAATTTTCATCTCATGCGTAATGCAGGTTTTTCCTGGATCCTTATCGGTTTTATGATCCTGTTGGATATTTATGTGTACCAGGCGGTGAAGGTGGTAGCGCCGGCGTCGCCCAGAATGCGTCTCATCGTCATGTCGGTATATTGGTTCCTGTCGGTAGTTTCTGTGGCGATGATCCTGTCGCTGCCTTATAGTAATTCGGCAAGCTGGCCCAAATGGATCCGTAGTTATGTATTTGCTATTGTGATCGGGTTGTTTCTGAGCAAATTGTTGGCATCCTTGTTCATTGCGGTGGATGATATCCGCCGGGCGGGTACCTGGGTGGTCAGCAAATTCACGGGCAATACGGCTGTTGCAGAGGGGCAACCGGGGGGAATTACGAGGTCGGCCTTCCTTAGTTGGTTTAGTCTGGCAGTAGGTGGTGGTTTGTTTGGTACGCTGCTGTATGGGTTTAATAACAAATACCGCTACCAGGTGAATAAGCTGCGTTTGTCTTTTGCCAACCTGCCTGCTGCGTTTAAAGGGTTGAAGATTGTTCATATTTCAGATATCCATTCCGGCAGTTTTACAGACAGGCAGGCGGTGGAGAAGGGGATTGAAAAGATCATGGAGCAAAAACCGGATCTTATTTTATTTACGGGTGATCTGGTGAATGACCGTGCTACGGAGATGGAAGAATATAAACATGTATTTAATAAATTGAAAGCACCGCTTGGGGTGTATTCCACCTTAGGCAATCACGATTATGGTGATTATGTTCACTGGGAAAGTGAGCAGGTGAAGGCGGCTAACCTGGAAAGTCTGAAATCGGTACATGGTGATATGGGATGGCGATTGCTGATGAATGAACACGTGGTGTTGGAAAAGGGCGGTGAGCAGATCGCTTTATTAGGTATCGAGAACTGGAGTGCCCGTGGTAATTTTCCCAAGTATGGTAAGATGCATGAGGCGCATCCGGGTACGGAACAAATTCCTTTTAAGATATTGATGAGTCATGATCCGAGTCATTGGGAAGCAGAGGTATTGGATAAATACAAAGATGTGGATCTGATGCTGGCAGGGCACACGCACGGGATGCAATTTGGCCTGGAGTTACCCGGCTTTAAATGGAGCCCTGTGCAATACATGTATAAGCAGTGGGCAGGTTTGTATGAGGCAGAGAAACAGAAGTTGTATGTAAACCGCGGTTTTGGATTTATTGGTTATCCGGGCCGGGTAGGGATCATGCCGGAGATTACGGTGCTTGAACTTTCATAAATACTTGCTACAATACAAAAGGAAAGGGCAGATTACTTATCGTAAACTGCCCTTTTTTGTTTTGCAACAAAATAAGATGCTACTAATGACAGAGACAAAACCAGTTAACATTAACCATTGTACCAAATCTTGAATAAGATACTAATCGAATAGCCATGAACCTTAAACTGCATACTTGTTGGGTTGGGTCACAGTACGCTTTTAACTTGTTGAACTGGTACAGCGTAAGCACAGGAATCTTCAATGGTACGGCAATAAAAACGAGCACCCAGAACCTGAAAGAAATTGCTTTCTCTCTCTAACGTTGTCTAATCACAAAAAGAATAAGGAGGTTGCTAAAAAAAGTTTATCTCATGTGACCCGCAACAATATCTACAAAGGCCGGGGCGGGGTTGGGTTTTCAAACAGGCGAAACGAATATTAAAACGGAAGTTTTGGTTTAGGGCAAGGGGCATAGGTTAAAAAAATCTTTCCCTATTTTATTAACCCTCATGTTGTAATTACATTACAAATATACAGCGGGGTAGAGGGGGTATGGGGGCAGAATCGGTGAGACCGGCGAATTTGTAGCCGGAGTACTTCAAATAGCCGGTGGAGGGGTATAGTGAGTTAAGGGCAGGGAGTGAAGAGTTGGGAGATATGGATTGAACAGACCTGATCAAGGGGCCAGATACGTATTGTAATTATCTTTCAAATAATTGATCTTTAATGTATTAAAGTATGTTGTGGCTGAGTAGCTGGTTGATTTCTTTTAGAAGCAGCTGTTTGTATTTCTCCAGTTGATTGCATTCGGTATATAACTGGGCGGGGTTGGACCGGGCATTGGCCAGTTGCTCTATTTTTTCCAACAGGCGGAAGAATGGGGTATTACGGCCAAAGACGGATACGGTGGACTGGATATGATGGGCCAAGGTGGCTATCTGCTTCAGGTTCTTTTTCTCCACTGCTTCTTTCAATGAATCCATTTCACCGGGAAACTGGTTGAGGAACTGGCGAATAATATTATTAAGGAAAGCGCTGTTGCCCATCACCAGGTCGTACAGGAAATCCAGGTTAATGTGGTGAAGGCTTGCTTTCAGCAATTCGAAGGAATGCTTTTGCCGGGCCAGGTATTTCTTCAGGAGCAGGAGTAGTTCTCTTTCCTGTATGGGTTTGGAGATATAATCATTCATACCGTGGCTGAGGCATTTCTCCCGCTCACCTGCCATGGCATGTGCTGTCATGGCAATGATGGGGATATTGCTTTTGAGTTCATGGCGGATGGTTTTGGCAGCGAGATAACCATCCATGATGGGCATTTGGATATCGAGCAATACGAGATCGTATTTATCTTTTTGCAGTTTGTCGATGGCCTGCTGCCCGTTTTCTGCCAGCTCAAAGTGGAGGTTCCAGCTTTGAAAGGTATGTTTCATGAGCAGCTGGTTCATCTGGTTATCTTCCACTGCCAGTATTTTTACTCCTTCAAATAAGCCATTGCCAGATTCTGTTTCTTCGAGGTGGACCCTGTTTTTTTCGCTGTCTTCCATAGGTAATATTTCATATTCCAGTTCGAATAAAAATTCTGTGCCGTTGCCTGCTTCGCTTTTCACTGAAATATTACCTTCCTGCAGGTGGATAAGGTTTCTCACAATAGATAAGCCAAGACCAGTACCGCCATACTGTCGGGTTGTATTGGTTTCGCCCTGTTCAAAACGATTAAAAATGGAATCGAGTTTATCGACTGGTATGCCGATGCCGCTGTCTTTAACGGAAAACCGGAGGCGAATACTGGCATCTGTTTCCTGGATAGGTGTGATGACGATGCTGATGCCTCCCTCCTGGGTGAATTTAATGGCATTGCTGATGAGGTTGACCAATACCTGGGTAAGGCGAACGGCATCACCGGTCAATGTATCGGGAATTTTTTCCTGGATATAGATGCTGAGTGACAGGTTTTTCTCCTGCACCTTATGTTGGAACATGGTTTCGAGGGAACTGCAGAGTCCGCGAAGACTGAAAGGACTTTTTTCAATGCGCAACATACCAGCTTCTATCTTGGAAATATCCAGTATATCATTTATAATAGTGAGCAGGCTTTCGCTGGCGGACTGTACCAGGTGCACAAATTGTTCCTGATCCTGGGTGAGGGAAGTTTTTTGAAGCAGGTTGGTAAACCCAATCACGGCATTAATGGGTGTTCTTATTTCGTGGCTCATATTGGCCAGGAATTGTTCTTTTACATGGGCGGATTCATCAGCCTGACGTTTGGCATCTTTCAGTTCTTCTTCTATCTTTTCCTGTTCTGATACGTCAAAAACGGTGGCGCGGCTGGATATATATTCATCCTGTTCATTGTAAATGGCAATAGCATGGAGTGATACGGGGATGATGAATCCTTTTTTGCTCATCATACTAAGGCGGATTTCTCTTAGCTCTCCATTTCTTATGAATTGAGGAAAGCGCCTTTTTATTGTTGCAGCGCTGGCATCATCGAGTACATCTATAAACCGTAGTTTTCCGATCACTTCTTCGCGCTTGTATCCGATCCAGTTGAGCTCTGTTTGATTAATGGCCTGGAAGTAGCCGTCTTTATCCAGGGAATGATAGCCACAGGGGGCATTGTTGTAAAGATCATGGATGTCGGCAGAGACCTTTTCCAAATTTTGGCGGAACTGCCGCTCATTGCTATGGGCCAGTTCCAATTCTTTGATGAGTGCCTGTTGCTGCTGCAGGCGGCGTACGATAACTACGCTTAGAAAAAGAATGGCAATGATGGACAGGGATGTGAGGATACGGCTGATGGTGAGTACGGATGCTGATCTATGATCATTTGGGGCCAGGATGTTTTCCAGTCTTACCTGGAGTATCAGGCCGGTGATTATAAATGCCACAAAGAGCAGGGCAATAAGGGCAATAAGGTAATTGGGTTTTAGCTTCATTTTCATATATAGAGGTGTACAGACACTATTAAAACATAGTGCCGCTAATTGACATCAATATTAAAATGCGCTTAAATTAAGTGGCCAGCTTCTACGTATTACAATAATTTCAACTTCTTCATAAGCTGGCCGCGATAGCTTTCAGCCACAGGTATGGGAGTGCTCATAATATTAAGAACACCATCTTCGATGCTATCAATTTTATCGAGCGCTACGATATAACTGCGGTGTATACGCATCAGTTTTGGGGAGCGTATTTTTTCTTCTACGGCTTTGAGGGTGGTATGTACAATATGCCATTTACCGGGGGTATAGATCTTAATATAATCGCCCATGGCCTCTATCCACAATATTTCTTCCAGTTTCACCTTTTTGAGGGCTCCATTATCACGAATAAAAATATAGTCTTCATCTATATTGTTTACTTCGGAGTTATCCCGCTGCAAAACTTCCCGTGCTTTGTCGATGGCCAATAGAAGCCGGGGGAGTGTAACTGGTTTTAGCAGGTAATCTGCCACATTGAGTTCAAATGCTTCGAGGGCGTAATCTCTGTTGGAGGTGGTGAAAATAATCAACGGTTTTTTGGGCAGTGACCTCAGCAGTTCAATGCCACTCATACCTGGCATTTCAATATCGAGAAATACAAGATCGGGGGTATGGCGGGTAATTTGTTGATGAGCTTCCAGGGCGTCCCGGCACTCACCGATAACTTCCAGCAGGCCTGTTTGTGTAACCAGTTGACTGAGCATAAGCCTGGCCATATCGTTATCATCGACTATGAGGCATCTCATTTTTTTCAGAGGAACAAGCTTTGGTAAATGGATATGTTAAGTTTAAGGTAGGAAAAATATGGCAATGATCAGGCCATTAGTAATTTTTTTAATCCCAGAGGGCTCACTATCACCAGAATGTGTGACCGTTTACGGGCATGTATAAGTATGGTTGAAAGGAGATACATTACGTAGAAATACTATGCAAGCAGGATTTTTATATCTTTCTTCACGATCGTTGTAATGAATTAACAACCAATTTTGTTTCCTTGGCATATAAGTTGAAAATTACTCTGTGAACTAAACATCAATTGATTTATGAAAAAGAAATCACTGACCTTACTGGCAGTTGCTTTGGCCCTTACTACCTTTTCCTTTGCTCAGGGTTTTCACCTTGGCTTCAAAGCCGGCGCCAACATTTTAAAAGTGGATGGTAAATCCTTTAACGATGAATTCCAATTTGGTTATCACCTGGGCGCTTTTGCTGAGATCAATATCAATCAAAAATGGGGTATTCAGCCTGAGCTTTTGTGGAACCAAACGAATTACCGCACAGGCGATAATTTTGATGACCTGTATCCCAATGGCAAAAGTGATGTGGAAGGGAAACTGAACTATATCAGTATTCCGATCTTGCTAACTTACAAGCCAATAAAATTGCTTTCTTTACAACTCGGTCCTCAATTTGGTATTATGACCAGCCAGGATAAAGACCTGCTGGGTGAAACCAAAGAAGCCTTTAAGAGTGGTGACTTTTCCATGCTGGGAGGCGCTCAACTGAATCTCGGCGCATTGCGTGTAGGTGGCCGCTATGTGGTAGGGCTCACCAATATCAATGATATTGACAACAAAGAGAAATGGAAGAACCAGGGTTTTCAGCTATACCTTGGATTTGCGATATTGTAACTAGTTTTCGAACAGGGTAAATTAAAAAGCCTTGCAGACCTTCGGGCCTGCAAGGCTTTTTTGTTTAATTAATTTAGAAAAACAATCGTCCTTAGTGACAAAACAATCGCCTTTGGCTGTAAAACACTACTCCTTGTTTGATAAACAAAGGTTAGTGGTTGTAAATCAATGGTTTCTGTTTGTAATACAATAACTTTCGTGGATAAAGCAATGATCGTTGCTTGTAAAACGATGGCTTTTGCTGGGGGTACAATGGTTATTGCAGGTAAGACAATTGCCGCTGGGTGTAAAACAAAAGCTTTTGTTTGTAAAACGATGGCCTTTGTATTTAATGCAATTGCCCAGCATTACCCACATTTGTCAAATTTTATGCATTATCCGGGTGCCTGCGTACTAGTTTTTTAACACCCGCCGTTATCCCAATAACCGGCTTTAATACAAAATCCAATTGTATGAAAAAACCAAGACTTAAATCCGACTTCTCCCGGCTGACAGATGCGCTCATGGAAATTAAAGCTCAGGCTATTGTAAGCGCCATGACAGGTAATTCATTTTTTCCTGCTCCATTGCCTTCACTGGCATTGGTAAGTGAGACGATTACAGATTATGCAGCTGTGCTTTCGAGGGCGCAAACGGGAGATAGAATTCAGATTGCTTTTAAAAATGAAAAAAGGGAAGCTCTGGAACAATTGCTATCCCGGTTGGCTTCTTATGTAACGCTGGCTGCCGATGGTGATGAGGCGATTATGGTAAGCAGTGGTTTTGACCTGGCAAAGGAACCCGGTAACAGGCCGCCCATTGTAGCACCGGAAAATTTTGTGGTGAATTTTGGCCTCAACAGAGGCGAAATGGTGAGCACAGTGGACAGGGTGCAAGGTGCGCGGTCGTATGTTCATGAGTTTACGCCAGACCCGATAGCGCCCGATAGCGAATGGAATAAACAGTTTACTACCCGGCGCAAATATACTTTTGCCGGCCTGGTGCCGGGGCAAAAGTACTGGTTCAGAGTGGCTGCCATTGGCCCCCGGGAGCAGATTGTCTATACCCATGCGCAGATTACCATGGCTGCATAAGCCTCCACCGGTCCCTCCTGAAGGAGGGGAGCAGAACTGAATATAACTATGAAGATTTTGGTCCCAACAGCAACATTTCAGTGGCCACTATTTCTGTTATATGCCTTTTAATGCCTTCTTTATCGGTGTAGCTGCGGCTAAGTAGTTTTCCCTCTACCACTGTATCCCTACCCTTTTGCAGGTATTTTTCTGCCACTTCCGCCAGCTTGCCCCAGGCTATTATAGTGTGCCATTGGGTTTCGGTTATTCTTTCGCCTTTTGCATTGCGATAGGTTTCATTGATGGCAATGTAAAAGCGTGCCCATTTTTTACCTTTTTCTGTAACCTTTATTTCAGGCTCTTTGCCAATGCAACCAATGAGCTGTACTTTATTTTTAAGTGCATACATAGGTATTGTATTTTGGAGGAAGAGCTGGTAATATTATTGAACGGGTGGTGCGGCTACGGGGAAAATAATGATCATGCCATGGAAGGAAATTACCTTGGCATAATCATCCGGTTTGAAGCCTATATCATACAACCATCGACCCATAATTCTTATTTGCGGATCTACGGCACTGCGGCAAATGCTATTGGGATAACAATATTGTCGGGCAAGAGTGCGGTACCGGCGGTGAACTTTAAGGTGTTTTTGCCGGGGAGCAGTAAACTTGCCTTGCTCTATAAGGGTGGCCAGGTAGTCTTTTAGTTCTAAGGTATCTGAAACAGCGTCTGCCAGCAGATCTGTTATAATGCAGGTTTCTGCTTTGGCGGTGGCTTCTGACCCGGTGGGCAAGTGAATAACCTTGGCTTCTGTGCCCGTGCCGGCCCGAGAGGAATTTTTTGTTGTTGGTTCCATAAATGTATTATTTTAATGATTCGTATGGACGTACCTGTATTGTACAGGCACACCCAAAGTAAAGAACAGACTGTCCGGTAATGAACCACAAAGCGATGTATGATACCATGAATACGAGGTGATTTACCATGAAAAAGCGTGTATAATACACGTTAGCAATTTTTTAAATACAGGGCGATTTTGATATATTTGTAGGATATAAATAAATGAGCTATGCCATCAAAAGCAGTACACCACGGTAATAATGTAAAGCGCCTGCGGGAAACATTGCACATAAAGCAGGAAGCACTGGCCGATACTATGGGAGTAAGCCAGCAAAAAATATCCCTGCTGGAACAAAAGGAGCAGATTGACAGGGCGCAGATGGAAGAAATAGCAAAGGCATTGAATATACCGGCCGATCTTATTGAGTATTATGATGCGGAAGCCAGCATTAGCATTATTGCTAATCATTTTACGAGTCAGGATACTTCTACGCTCCACGGCAACGCCAACGGATCAGGCGCAAAAAATGACAACTGTACTTTTAACCCTCTTGATGAGATGTTGAAAGCAGTTGAGGAGAACAGGCGGCTGCATGAAGAAAACAAGCAATTGTATGAGCAGTTACTAAAGGCAGAGCGTGAGAAAGTGGCGCTGCTGGAGAAGATGGTGGACAAGTAAAGAAGATTATGTAAGGAAAAGATGAAAAGAGTAGTTTTGCTTAGGTAGCAAAATTTGAATAGGAATGACTAAAATTAAAATAAAGAACTTCGGCCCCATCCGGGAAGGTTTTCAGGAGAGTGATGGCTGGATGGATGTAAAGAAGGTGACCGTGTTTATTGGGAATCAGGGCAGCGGAAAAAGCGTAGTAGCCAAACTCATTTCCACTTTCAGTTGGATTGAGAAGGCTTTGACACGGGGAGATCATGACAAGGAATATTTTGAGAAAAAGAACAAACTGAAAAATCAATACCTCACTTACCATCGTCTTGAAAGTTATTTAATCAAACCAGATAATGCATTAATAGATTATAGAGGAGAATCGTTTCACATCTTATATGAAAACGGAAACCTGACTATTAATGACGCTAATAATGGAGATTATCCATTGCCTCAGGTTATGTATGTGCCGGCAGACAGGAATTTTATTGCCAATGTTCGAACTCCTAAAGCACTAAAGCAAATTTCTCCTGCTCTCTCTGAGCTGATAACAGAATTGATCAATGCAGGGATGGCAATGAAGGCTCCTATGCTTTTGCCTATCAACGATGACGTATATGTTGAATACAATCAACAACACGATATTTTCTATATAAAAGGCAACGATTACCGCATTAAATTAACCGATGCATCAAGCGGTTATCAGTCAATAGTGCCTCTTTATCTGATCTCATGGTTCCTTTCAGATTCAGTTAAAATACAGAGTGAGAATGCTAAAGAAATGATGACAAGTGAACAGCGGGAACGTTTCCGGAAAAGGTTCAAAGAAATTAATGATGCTCCAGGACTGACGGAAGAGTTGAGAAGAATTGCTTTGTCTGAATTAGCTACGGCATTTACCAAAACTGCTTTCATAAATATCGTGGAAGAGCCTGAACAGAATTTATATCCCAGCTCACAGCGCGGAATGTTAAATAGCTTGCTCGGATTTAACAATATTAATACAGGCAATAAGCTGGTAATGACAACGCATAGCCCATATTTAATTAATTATCTCACGATTGCTGTTAAAGCGAATAATTTAAAAGGAAAGATCAGCACCGAAGAAGAGAAAAGAAAACTGCAAGCGATTATCCCATTGGATTCAACAATAGACAAGGATGAATTAGTGATTTATGAGTTGAATGAAAAGGACGGAACGATCATCAGACTGGAAAATTATAATGGACTGCCTTCTGATGAAAACTATTTAAATCAACAGCTTGCTGAGAGCAATGAGCTATTTGCACAGCTTTTAGAAATTCAGCAAGCCCTATGAGCATAAGTTTTTTTGATGCAAAGTGTCAAACATTTTCCAGCCGTAAAATTTTCGGCCTTTGTGATGATCCGCCAGAGAAGGATAAGAATCCCAGGCCTGCGTACATCGATGAATACCATGGCGCAAAGTGGATAGCGGTGGTAGAAAATGGGGATAAGTATGATGTAACATTTACTGCTATAGACAACTGCATTGAGATCAGGAGAGCAGACGGAAAAGCAGCTAAGCGCTGCGACGGTGTTTTAACTTATGGTTCTACTATCATATTTGTAGAGTTGAAACAAAGTGTTCCACTAGGAAATGGATGGGTAATAGACGGAGAAAAACAGCTCAGAATTACCATTGGCTATTTTGAACTGGGGGATGAGGCCGAAAATTACAAGAGGAAAGAGGCATATATAGCCAATAACGAACATCCAAAACTTAAGGAAAGCCAGATGAGGCGGATGGAACAATTCTTTGATGATACAGGTTATATTCTCAGAGTTGTGAATAGAATTAAACTTTAAGTGGGCCGCCCTTCACTACAGGAGGGGAGCCCTTGAGGAGGCAAGGCTGGTTGGACATTGATAAATTATTGAACTACCGGCCTGTTCATAGCTTTGTTGAGCGACGAAGCACCTGCCTGAAAAAGTATCCATCTATCTATGGACCATTTACCACTGCCATTGATGACCAGGATAATGGAGATGGCCCAGAACAGGATATCGAACTCATATCCTTCTCCTTTGTTGGTACCAAACCAGTTCATAAAAAAACCATTGGGCAGGTGGTCTACAAAGAAGGCGCCTGCCATTACAATGCCCATGAGGGCTGCATTGATCCTACCGGCAAAACCAATGATGAGTAATACGGCGCTTACTGATTCGATGAGTATCACGAATGCGCTAAGCCAGGAAGGCAAGCCCACTGTACCAGTAAAATACCCCATGGTATTGTGCCATCCAAAACCGCCAAACCACCCGAGCGCTTTTTGTAATCCATGCCCGAGCATGACTACCCCAAGGGCTACGCGTAATATAAACCAGTTGTAATTGTTGCCTGTTGCTAATAATCTCTGTTGCATGACTGATCTTTTTGTCCTTAAAAATTAAATTGATAAGGCAAAAGTCCGTCAAACAGGCCCCTGTTTCCAATGACCTGCGATAGGAAAAAGCATTAACATAGGATAAGGGAAGTTGCGGTTTTTAGGGTTTACCGGCCATTTGGCGACGGATGCGACTTAAAGATTCGGGGGTGATACCAAGGTAGGATGCGATCTGCTTTTGGGACAGGCGCTGTTCAAAATGCGGGTAGCGATTGATAAAATCGAGGTAGCGTTCCTCGGCGGTAAGGCTCATATTATCGCTGATGCGGCGCTGCATGGCGATATATGCGTTTTGCAGCAGAATGCGGAAGAAACGATCAAATTTGGGTATATCTATGTACAATTGTTCTAATTGGCTTTTCTCAATCAGGAGCAATTCGACGTCTTCCAGGGCGTCTACATTGTATAAAGCGGGCTGTCCACTGAGAAAACTATACATATCTCCGGTCCACCAGTCCTCAAAAGCGAACATAACAATGTGTTCCTGTCCGTTGTTGTCTATATGGTAGGTTCGCAGGGAACCCTTGTTGACAAAGCATTCGTAGCGGAATACATCACCTGCCTGCACCAGGTATTGGCGTTTGCGGAGGGTGCGGGGTTTGAGCACGGACGTAAAACGGTCTGTTTCTTCCGGGGTCAATTGTATGAAGCGGGCAATGTTTTTGAGAATAAGATCATACATAAGGTAAAGATAGAAATATGACGACAAACAATATAGACCAGCCTGGTCAAGAGCCTGGCATTTTGCCGGCACCTGAATATGCCCCTGTCAAAGAAAATGAACAGGTGTTGTTGTCATTGGGCATTACGGCGGATCATATAGCTGCCCTGCCGATGATCGTTCATACGGGGGCGGCGTTTCTGCTGCTGGAGGTGAAGACGCGGGAGGTATTACAGTCGCTGCAACCTGCCGTGGAAAGCATCCGCCTGCTATCGGATCAATACAGCCTGTCGGGTTACTGTATTTTCTACCGGCATACGGGGAATCAGGCCGATGCAGTTGCCCGTTTCCTTACTGTGCCGAACGGGCCTGCAATGGAGCACCAGGCTTCGGCTGCCGGGGCGCTTGGCTGCTATCTGTATGATATTGCGATGATTAAGAAAGATGAGATGGTTATTCTCCCTGCTAATTCGGCTGAATCACCCACTTCTGGCCCAATGGCCGTTCACCTGCACATTCAGGAGGGAAAGATCTTTTCCCTGCAAACCGGTATAACAGCGCCCATTCAATAGGGAGGGGTGTATCGGTCTATTAGGTTGTATATTTGACTCATCCGTATGGTCCTGAAGTAATTAATTACTTGTCGGTTTAGCCGGAGTATCCCACGCCGTTTTCCGGTTGGCACTAAACTTGACCTATATACCCTTCTCTTCAAAATCCCCGGATTTTAAGATACGACGTGTTATTTTGTCACAGATAAACTGTAGTATGAGTAGTATAAAAGAGCCCTCTATTTTGTTTCAACCGGAAGACGATATGGACTTTATTCCTATAATCCCCCTTAATGAAAATGAAGGTGATAATGGCCCTGAGATTGTGATACCGGGCGAATTGCCCTTATTACCGTTAAGAAATACGGTATTATTTCCAGGTGTAGTATTGCCCATTACGGTGGGACGCGATAAAAGTATTAAGGCGATCAATGACGCTTATAAGGCTGACAAATTGGTAGGTGTAGTTGCACAAAAAGACAGTAATGTGGAAGACCCTACTGTCAGCGATCTGGAAGATATTGGTACTGTTGCCAAAATTATTAAGCTGATCAAGATGCCGGATGGCGGCACCACGGTGATCATACAGGGTAAAAAGCGTTTTAAAATAGCCAGTATCCTAACTGACGATCCTTATTTCAAGGCTGCTATTACGTTGCTGGAAGAAGATGATGCAGCAAAACCTGATGATTTTGAGGCTTATGTAGCGAATATCAAGGACCTGGCCACGCAGATCATCCAGTTATCACCCAATATTCCTTCTGATGCAGCCATCATTTTAAAGAATATCGAGAATCCCTCCTTCCTCATCCACTTCATTTCCAGCAACCTCAATACGGAACTGGTAGAGAAGCAGAAGCTGCTGGAAATGAGTAATATAGAAGCCCGGGCCGACCTGCTTATGCAGTTGTTGCAGCGGGAACTGCAGTTTGCGGAGCTCAAGAATAAGGTGACCACAAAAACGAAGACGGAACTGGATAAGCAGCAGCGGGAGTACTTCCTGCAGCAGCAAATGAAGAGCATTAAGGAAGAACTGGGGGGTGACACGAACGACCGCGAGATCAAGGAGATGAAGAATAAGGCAGAAACCACCAAATGGTCGGAAGCAGCCAAAGAGATGTTCAAGAAGGGAATTGAAAAGCTGGAGCGGATGCATCCCAGTACACCCGATTATTCGGTGGTGTACAATCACCTCGATCTGATGCTTGATCTTCCCTGGGGTGTCTATACCAAGGATCTGTACGACCTGAAGAAGGCCCGGAAGATCCTGGACCGCGATCATTATGGCATGAATAAGGTAAAGGAACGTATCCTGGAATACCTGGCTGTGTTGAAACTGAAGGGTGATATGAAGAGCCCTATTCTTTGTTTTATCGGCCCTCCCGGCATTGGTAAAACTTCGCTGGGACGTAGTATTGCGAGCGCCATCGAGCGCAAATATGTGCGGATCAGCCTGGGTGGACTGCATGATGAAAGTGAGATACGGGGACACCGTAAAACGTATATTGGTGCAATGCCTGGCCGTATAGTGCAGTCGCTCCGTAAAATTAAATCGTCCAACCCGGTTGTGATACTGGATGAAATTGATAAAGTAGGTACTGATTTCCGTGGTGATCCTTCTTCGGCTTTGCTGGAAGTATTGGACCCTGAGCAGAACCATACATTTTATGATAATTACCTGGAGCTGGAATATGATCTGAGTAAAGTGTTGTTCATTGCCACTGCCAATGATATCAATAATATTCAACCGGCGCTGCGCGACCGGCTGGAGATCATTGACCTGAGTGGCTATGCGGTGGAAGAGAAAATAGAGATCGCCAAACGTCACCTGTTGCCGAAGCAAAAAGAAGCGCATGGGTTGAAGGATATCAATTTTAAGATTGGCGACAAGGTGCTGGAAAAGATCATCCAGGACTATACACGTGAGAGCGGCGTAAGGGAACTGGACCGGTACCTGGCTTCAGTAATGCGTTATGAAGCAAAGGAATATGCTATCAAAAATAAAGTGAAAAGCACGCTTACGGGTAATGACATAGAGAAGATACTGGGTAAACCTCGTTTCAGCAATGAAATGTATAAGGTGGCCAATATGGCGGGTGTAGCTGTTGGTCTTGCCTGGACCTATGTAGGTGGCGATATTCTTTTCGTGGAGACCAGTCTTAGTGATGGCAAGGGCGACCTGAAGCTTACGGGCAACCTGGGTAATGTGATGAAGGAAAGTGCCACCACGGCATTGACCTGGCTGCAGTCGAATGCTAAAAAGGTTGATATCGACAGTACAATATTTGAAAAGAAAACGATTCACGTACACGTACCTGAGGGGGCAACGCCGAAGGATGGCCCGAGTGCCGGTATTACGATGATGTCGGCTATATGTTCTGCTTTAACAGGCAGGCGTATAAAACCTTATGTGGCGATGACGGGTGAGATCACTTTACGTGGACAGGTATTGCCGGTAGGTGGAATCAAGGAAAAAGTGCTGGCTGCCAGAAGAGCTGGACTGAAAGAGATTATCCTTTGCTGGCAGAACGAGAAAGATATCCAGGATATCGATTCAACATTTATCAAAGGATTGAAATTTCATTACGTGAAAACGATGCAGCAGGTGTTGGACCTGGCACTCGTATAAGAATCGTATAAATTATTGAAGAGGTGACTCCTTTGTTTGCTTTGCAGCGGAAAAGGGGGCACCTCTTCTGCTTTATAAAAGCCACCACTTTTGCTTTAATGGAATTTTAATAAAATTGTCTCCCACGCAGTGAACAAAGAAATCATGACCTTGTTATTATAGTATAGTGGTCATTACGAAGCAAATTCAAGATCATTATAAATTTTTCATGTTGGTTGTTTTAAGGGTTAAAGGAATTCCTCCATATCCATGGAGGAATTTTTTTTAACATAACCTTGAGAATTATCAGCTACTTTCGCTCTCACTACTGCATGCGGAAAGTACTGTTGATACCGGTTTTGCTGCTGATACAGGTTTATGGGATTGGCCAAACCCTGGGAGGCAACAGCGTTTACAATTTCCTCAAATTGTCCAACACACCTCAGTTGACGGGACTGGGTAGTATCAATGTTTCCAATCAATCGGCTGATATTGGTCTTGCCTGGCAGAACCCGGCTTTATTAAGGCCTTCGATGCATACACAGGCCAATTTTGTATTCAATGCTTTTTATGGCGATATCCGGAATTATCACCTGTTTACGGGGTTCAGGCATGAAGCCTCGGGAACCACTTTTGCGGCGGGGGTTAATTATTTCAACTATGGTTCTATACCGGAAACAGATATGCTGGGTACCCGTCTTGGTGATTTCAGGCCCTCGGATTATGTAGTACAGTTGTCGGCCAGTCGGCAATACATGGAGCGATGGTATTATGGCGCTTCGCTGAAGTTCATTCATTCCAACTATGGGCAATACCGTTCTTCGGGCCTGGCACTGGATATTGGTATAAGCTATAGCGATACTGCCAAGTTTATACAGGCATCGTTGGTGATCAAAAATATGGGTGCTCAGCTAAAAGCTTATACAGGAACTGCTGCCGGCGATCTGCCTTTTGATCTGCAATTGGGCATTTCGAAAAGACTGGCCAAAGCGCCTTTACAGTTTACGCTCACTGCGCATCACCTGCACCAGTTTGATATCAGTTACCGGGATACAGCATTCAACAATGAGAATGGCTTTGATCAGAATATGGGAGATAAAAAGTTTACGTTCGATAAGATATTCCGCCATATCGTATTGTCCATGCAAATGTATATAACGGATAAAATAGAACTTAGCGTTGGTTATAATCACCTGCGCCGGAGAGAGTTGAGTGTAGGTAATACGGGCAATGGTCTCAACGGGTTCTCGCTGGGCGTAGGAGCCCTGTTTAAAAAGATCCAGGTGCGCTATGCCCGGAGTTATTATCAAAACAATACGGCCTATAACCAATTTGGTCTGTCGGTTGCGCTCAAGGATTATTTTGGCAAGGGTAAGTAAAACGACCCGGTAGTGGACTGGTAATTAATTGTTTACCCTTAGATGTTGTTAACAAAATCCTTTGACTTTCTTAAAATTAACGACCAAATTTCTTTATTTGGAAGAGTTTCAATTACTTTAGTAGGTATGCCCTGTAAAAGGACAAATTGTTCGTAACTGCTTAGAATGAGCGAAGTAGAACGACTATCAGTGTTGATAATTGTCAAAATGATTTCTGGTGACGGGGAATAATAATGGGTCTATATCAAAAACGAATCGATTAATGATCAAAGTGGTTATAGTGGATGATCACCGCCTGGTGCGGGAAGCGTGGAAGCTGGTACTGAACCGGGATAAGAGGTTGTCGGTAGCTGCTATTTGCGAAAATGGTTTCCGGGCTGTGGAGGCCTGCCGGAGCCTGCAGCCGGATGTGGTATTGATGGATATCAATATGGATCCGATGAATGGGATAGAGGCTACAAAAGCCATCCGTGAATTTTCGCAGGATATCAAGATCATTGGTATCTCTGTACATACAGATCTTTCTTATATCAATGCGCTGATGCAGGCCGGAGGTAATGGATATGTAACAAAAAACTCATCGGGGGAAGAAATGATTGGCGCTATTATGCTGGTGATGGAAGGACAGCAATACTTCTGCAAAGAGATATCTGATAATATTAACTGATGAAGCATCCAACCTGATCCCAGGATCAGTATCTAATAAAAAGCCTGAAGAATGTACATCCTTCAGGCTTTTATCATTTATGCAAAACTGCTTAGGCAGTGGTGGTTTCCATTGTGTGGTGATGATGGTGGTGAGTACCATTTTCCTGCTCAGCTTTAAAAGCTTCCCTTGGTTTTAATCCCAGCATATCAAACATAGCCATATCCTCATCAAAAGAAGGATTGGGTGTAGTGAGCAATTTTTCACCGGCAAAGATGGAATTGGCGCCGGCCATAAAGCACAGGGTTTGATCGGAAATGCTCATCGTTGCACGGCCGGCACTCAGGCGTACCATTGCTTTTGGCATCAGGATGCGGGCAGTGCCAATCATACGTACCATATCCCATACGTTTACCTTGCCATTGTGCTCAAGCGGGGTTCCTTTTACAGGCACCAGGGCATTCACGGGTACACTTTCCGGATGCTCGGGCATGGTGGCCAGGGTAAAGAGCATTTTCACCCTGTCTTCATGTGTTTCACCCAGTCCTACGATACCACCGCAGCAAACGGAAACGCCGGCTTTGCGCACATTGTCGAGTGTTTGCAGGCGATCATCATAGGTACGGGTAGTGATGATCTCTCCATAATATTCGGAAGAAGTGTCAAGGTTATGGTTGTAGGCATATAATCCTGCTTCTGCTAATTTCTGAGCCTGGTCTTCTGTGAGCATGCCCAGGGTGCAGCACACTTCCATTCCCAGTTCATTTACGCCTTTTACCATGTCGAGTACGCGGTCGAAATCGCGGTTATTACGTACTTCGCGCCAGGCGGCGCCCATGCAAAAGCGGGTAGAACCTGCTTCTTTTGCCTTTTGGGCATATTCCAGTACTTCGTCTTTTTTCATTAAAGCCTGCACATCCACGCCTGTATGATAACGGGCTGCCTGGGGGCAATAGGAACAGTCTTCCGAGCAACCCCCGGTTTTTATGGAGAGGAGGGTACAAACCTGTACCTCATTGCTTTCGTTGAAGGTACGGTGTACGGTAGCGGCCTTGTAAACAAGCTCCAGCAAAGGCATATTATATATTTCCTGTATCTCCTCTAATGTCCAGTCATTTCTTATCATAGTAGTTAGATTGTCTGTTTAGACCCAATATGGGGTCAAAAATATAAAAAAACTATTTGCTGCTAACAACAAGGTCTTTTTATTGTTCACAGCTCTTTATTCGCCTCCCTGTGGGTGTAGCAGCAGTTTTATCGGAGCAGGAAGGTGGAATCTTTACGCAAGGGCAGTTTTGTCTGAAAGTATTTGTTGAATATTACGGGAAAGGTGTTGATGGGGCTGATGCTGTCATATAAAGCGTTATAATCTTTGTCGGAGAAATAATAAGCATTGAGGTTTCTGAATTGTTTTTCCCGTACGGCCATGGCAGGGTCTCTGAAACCGTGATCTCCTTCTATGATCACCACCCTGGGCCTGGAAAAGGGTTGGCTGGCAGCTTTGGCCAGGGAGTCGATCCATTTGTTGCTGTAAGCGAGTTGCTTTAAATAAAGTGCTGTATCATATGCATTGGCAGCCATAGAGAAGCTATTGTAAGGTTGACCATTTTCGTCGAGGTAAAAAGGAGCATGGGGCATCATGATATGTGTGAAAACGAACTTAGGCCTGCTGCTTTGCTTTTTTAGTTCGGCGAGTGTTGCAGTAAAGTTGGTACGGTTGATCGCAATAGCGTTTTTACCTTCCCCGGCAAACTGGTTGTTTCTCAGCTTGCGTAAAAAAGGAATCCCGAACTTATAGGTATTCCACCAGATATCGCGCTCAATTCTTCCCCACAGTGTTTCCTGGTATAGGGGTAAAGTTTCATACCGGGCAAAAGTGCGGGATGTATAAACAGGGTAATGTTCCAGATCACATAGGCCGAAGTTGTAGATATCGTAACCCTTATGGGAAAGTAGCCTGGGGAGCTGGCTCTTTTTTAAGGAATAGAGTGCCTGCAAGATCTTTTTGGTGGTCACCTGGTCGCCTTCCAAAGATGGGTTGAAGTATTGCATATTAAAGCAGGAGCCGATGGACAGCGGGGTAGAGTTATAATTGCTTTGGGCTTTTCCGGCAAGGAAGAAATGATTTGCGAGGAGGCTTGAATCAAGGGCGGAATTATCATAACGAAAATATTGCTTCAGGGCCAGGCTGCTGGTGTATTCGTCAAATACGATGAAGAATATATCGGGCGCCTGATCAGCCTGCGGTGGCAGGGCATTCAATACTGGCGTCTGTGTAGAAGCGTAATTGTTTTCAGCTTGTTTACCGGTAGCTGTTTTATAAACAATTGTTACGCCTTCGATGAGTACCAGGATACCAAAAAGCAGGTTAAGATACTCATTCGCTTTGCTGAATGTGCCGTTGTGTTTTTTCAGGTAGAAGAACAGCACCATACTACCTATTAAAAAGAGGGTGAGCAGCACAGAATAAGCAGTGAACAATCCGGGTAAAGAAAGGCCTTTCAACCAATCATGGCTGGAGCCAAAAAAATAGAATACGAGCAATAAGCCTGCTGTCCATATGCCTGCCTTGCTAAGCGATTTTAACAGGAACCTACCGGCCAGCAGTAGTAAAGTCGACAGTAGAAAATAATAGAAACCAATGGTTGCATAGGCCTTCCCGGGGATGAGCCCAAAGTAACTGTTGAGTACATGTAAAATAAAGAATGCAGGGAGCAGGAAAACATGCAGTGGAAATGATCGTAATTTTTTAATCATCGGTCTTCCTGTTTTGTTTATCCTGGAGAAATATACAAGAATCTTTCAGCAAAGGAATGGATTGGTGAAAAAGTTCATTGAATACGACCCGAAACTGGTTGACGGCACTGCTGGGCGGTACCAATGTTTTACCCCGTAAATATACTGCGTTGAAATTGGTAAAAAAGTGGGGAGAGGCGAGGGGCAGTCCGCCCTCCCGAAAGCCATGATCGCCCATGATCATGATCACGGCAGTGGGGCTTTTCTGTTGCAAGGTATTGACCAACTCTTTGATCCTGGTGTTGGTATAGCTTATATAGTCCAGGTAAGTGCTGTAGGCTACGGGGGAGCGTAGTTCCTGGTACAGTGTGTCTGCATTTCTTTCCCGGCCATCCTTGTCGTAATAAAAAAGCGGATGGGGCATATAGAGATGGGTGTATATGAATGCCGGCCGCTTCCTTTCGGAAGTCGCAGCCTGCGTGGTGAGGTCGATAAACAGGTTGTTGTTGTGGCGGTCTGCTAAAATATCGTAGCTGGCAAAAAGAGAAAAAGGAAAGTAGTTTGACAAAAGCCAGCCGATATCGCGGTTGATCCGGGCAAACAAAGTCCTGTCGGTGATCAGCTTTGTTTTTAATGGTAAAAAAGATTGGTTTACCTGTGAAGGATGGCCTGCGAGGTCAAATACTGAATAGTTGACAATATCATATCCCTGGAGGTCTAAGAACTTTATGACCTGGTTGTGACGGATCAGTTCGTTGCACCGGGCATAGTCTTCGGCTGATATGGCACGTACATTCTGTATGCCTTGCAGGTAAGCCATATTCAACAGGGAGGCCATGGAGAAGGGCGTGAAATTATAGTTAGACCTGCTATGCGGCTGGATGGCGAATCCTTTTGCAGCGAGGAAGGTGTCGAGGTCATTGTTATACTGGTATCTTTCCTGCAGGGAGGCAGAACTGGCGTATTCATCAAATAAGAGCAAGTAGATATCGGGTTTTGTGCAGGTATCACAAGTCTTGTATTGATCCATTTCCTCAAATGCATATACCGAAAGTTTTTCCTTATCGGGCCTGATGGCTTTTACTAAGATCCAGCCTATATCCACCAGCAGGTAAATGATCAGCAGCAGGTTGAGGAAGCCTGTTAAGCGATGGAGTGTATACTTTGTTTTTCTTATCCTCCAAAAGGCGATGATCAACAGCAATAGTATTGCCGGCAAGAGTATGCTGTAGCGGGTGAAAAACCGGTTGTGCAAATGTGCCTGCAGGAAATCCTGCAGGGTTCCAAATGCAAAGAAGATACCCATACAAAGGGATGTCATCAGGGCTGCTTTGGTGAGCGACCGGAAAAAAAGGTAGAAGAGGGCTGTAAGAATAATGGTTGCTACCAGGTATGTGAGGCAAAGGGTGGCTGCGTCTGAGAAAGGGATAAAGCCAAAATTCTCCAGCATGCCATGAACAACAAAGAATACAGGCAACAGCAGGAGGAATAAAGGTTGCTTTTGTATTGCTTTGATCATTATTTTTTTCTTTGCATAAAATAGAGGGTTCTGTGGGTACCTGGCACATCGTTGTGTGCCAGGATATCATAGTACTGTGAAAAGAAACGTTCGAATTCGGGCCGGGTATAACTATCAAATACATCCTCCCTGCTTTTAAGCATCTGCCGCACCTTTTCATCTTCCTTAGGTACAAACTCGATGATGAGGCGAGGTGCAATATCATTAAGCCAGGCTGCCACGAGGGGGAGAGGAATATTTTTACCGATCACCAGATGATGCACCAATGCCAGCGCCAGCACGAGGTCGGTTTGAATACGGTCAAAAAAAGAGGAGCGCTCTTTGTTGTGGAAGCCAATGGCCGGTGAAGGATTGGATACATCCAATACCAACGGAAGGATATTAGGTATGTTTTTCTTCCTTACCTCTTTGTACAGGCGGTTGATGCACTGGCCATCAATATCGGTAGCGATAACGGGCACACCACTGGCGGCCAGTATTTTGGAAAAATAGCCATCATTGGCCCCGATATCCAGTGCGCGCTGTACGGTAAGGCCTGCGCAATATTGACGAATGATCTTTTCTTTTTCCTGCAGGTACTCCTGGCTCAGGATGGTATCATCGTAGTAATTATTCCAGGTGGTTTTATAGGTGCGCTCTTCCGGGAAACGCTGTAGAATACTTACCAGGTGACTGACGAGGTCCAGTAATTTTTTCTTCTGGAACTGTACAGGATTGGCGCCTTCTTTTTTACCACCCCTTTGTACGGTGTTTTGCAGGTATACATGCAACCATACTCCGAGGCTAAGGTTGCTTTTCCAGGGCAGGAGGCGGGCTGTTACATCCACCGGGATGCCTTCAATGTAAACGCTAAGTATCTTTTGTACATCCTTCTTCAGGTAATGTTCCAGGTATAATGGAAAAAGAAAACACTGGCAAAACTGGCGATAGGCTACCCAGGGTTTGGTATGATCATACAGGTCAAAAGACAGGGTGTCAATAAAAACAGGTTTTCCTTCAACAAATTGAATATTAAAAGGAGTGGCATCTTTGAGGATCATGCCATGATTGAGGGCTGTTTTCAGTACACTTAAAGTCAGCAATGCGGCGTCGCGCAATTGTTCAAAACTCCATTCATAAGGATAGGAAATGAAGGGAACAACGGCCGGTTGTAATGTTTTATACCATTCAGGTGATTGGGTGAGGTTTTCTGCTATTTCCTGGTGGCTGATCAACTGTTTCCTGCTCACCAACTGCTGGTACAGGCCCGAGCTCATGAGTTTGTCATAAGCTGCTGTGTAGGATTTGTTGACCTGCCTGTATATAGTTCCTTCGGCCTGGAATATGAATCCGGACGGGTCTTTGAAGGATGCTGGATGATTGAGGTAGTTAATCATTTACAGGATCGTTCCCGGTCGTATCGTCTTTTTTGGGTTTGAAAAAGAAGGCCTTGACACGCCACCATATGTTCTTAAAATAGAACAATGCTCCTACTACAGCAGCAATAATGGCCTGCACAAGGTAACTGCCACTACCGGGATCAACATAGAGGATGATGGATGCTAATGTCATAGGTAATTGAGATTTGTTTTGGGCGATAAAGTTAACAAAGTCTCATACATGAGTTGTATGGTTTGTTCGATATCGCTTTTATGCAGCATTTCCACTGTGGTATGCATATAGCGGAGGGGGATAGAGATCAATACGGATGGGCAGCCATCGTTGGCATAGGCAAAGGAGTCGGTATCTGTGCCGGTACTCCGTGATACGGTCCTTAGCTGTACGGGGATCTTCTTCTTTTCCGCTACATCCTGTACCAGGTTGAGCAGTTTATTGTGTACTGCCGGGCCATAAGCCAGGGATGGTCCTTTACCACAAGCTACATCGCCTTCGATCATTTTGTTGATCATGGGGGTATAGGTATCGTGGGTAACATCGGTAATGATGGCAATATTGGGCTTGATGCGCCTGGCGATCATTTCGGCGCCCCGCAATCCTATTTCTTCCTGCACTGCGTTCACCACATAGAGGCCATAAGGCAGGGTTTTCTTATTCTCTTTCAATAAACGGGCTACTTCAGCGATCATAAAGCCGCCAATACGGTTGTCAAAAGCCCGGCCGATATAATAATCGTTGGCCAGCTCATCAAAGCCATCCTGATAGGTTACCACTGAGCCAATATGGATGCCGAGATCTTCTACTTCTTTGCGGTTGCGTGCGCCTGTATCGATGAAGAGATTGTCTACTTTGGGTTGGGGATCTTTTACATCCGGATTGCCCAGGCGGGTATGGATGGCCGGCCATCCAAATACACCCTTTACAGGGCCTTTCTTACCATGGATGAATACCCTTTGAGCGGGTGCTATCTGGTGGTCTACACCGCCATTGCGCTTGAGGTACAATAAACCTTCTGCGGTAATATAATTTACAAACCAGCTTATTTCGTCGGCATGTGCTTCGATCACCACCTTAAAAGGAGATTTGGGATTGATAACGCCTACGGCTGTGCCATAGGGGTCAACGAAGGTGGTGTCAACATATTCTTTCAGGTATTCCAGCCATACTTTTTGGCCACTGCTTTCAAAACCTACGGGGGAGGCGGTATTGATGTAGTTTTTCAAAAATTGCATGGAAGTCTTCGTCGTAACAGTTTTATATCCGGGAGTCTCCTTTTTAGCCATATGATGTCTTTAGTGCTTCAAAAGTAATTAAATCTGAAGGAAATAGAACGTAGCCCCCTATTTCGGCCCTGATGTTGCCGGGCATCTGTCAGGAAATGCTACAGAAAGCGAACTGTCTGATAGTAACACTATGATCTCCGAAAAATGATGTAGGTTTAGTTCCTGATAATGACGATCTGTTCGGTTTTTATGGTGTCGCTCGTATTGCCAGCTTTGTCTTGCAGTGCGAAGCGAAACTGGATGGAGTCAGGTACTTTCCCATTTGGCTGGCTCGGGTCAGCATGAGGGCTTTCTGCATCGGCGAGATAGCCATTGTATTGAAGGTTCAACAGAATTTCTCCGGTTGATTTGGAAGGGAAATCGGGTATTAGTATGTAGAAGGAATCGGCAGTGCGTTTATTGCCAAAGTCGCCAGGGATTATGTTCAGCCTGTCTCTCCTGACATACAAAGAATCGTTAACGTCGCCTTCCTTATCGGTAAACTCAAGGGTTATGGACAATGGTTGTCCAGCCTGAACCTCCTTTGGACTTAGGGATTTTATTTTTATAGAGGGTTTGGTTGCCGGCTTATCTTTGCCACAGGCCAACATCAACAATATACCGGCACAGATGGTTATATAACGCATATTTTTCATGATTGTGTACAAATTTAACCGCTTGAGGTTTAACAATACGATATGAATTGTGAATATGAAGATAAAATATTTTCAACGGATGGAGCTCATTTTGAAGAACTGGCGGTAGACCTGTTTCATTTTCAGTATGAACATAACCCCGTTTATAATCAATACGTAAACAGCCTGCCAATAGTTGGGCGAAACATCCGGTCGCTGGCCCAGATCCCTTTTTTACCCATCCAATGCTTTAAGACGCATACGATTAAAACAACGGCTTTTGAGCCCCAGGCGGTATTTGAAAGCAGTGGCACCACCCAAACCATCAATAGCCGCCATTATGTAAAGGATCTTGACCTGTATAAGCAAAGCTTTTTGACTGCTTTCGGGCAGTTTTATGGCCCGGTCGAAGATTGGTGCGTTATCGGGTTGCTCCCCTCTTACCTGGAACGCCGGCATTCTTCGCTGGTGGTAATGGTAGATGAGCTGATCCGCCAGAGTGGGCATGCTGCCAGCGGCTTCTATTTGTATGAACATGAGAAGTTGCACAGCCTGTTGCAGGAGCTGGAGGCAAAGGGACAAAAGACCATCCTGATCGGGGTAACCTTCGCCTTGCTGGATTTCGCGGAAAAGTTTCCCCTGCCGCTGAAGCATACTATTGTGATGGAGACTGGCGGCATGAAGGGCCGCCGGGAGGAGATTACCCGGCAACAGGTACACGATATTCTCAAAGCGGCTTTCGGACTGCCGGATATACATGCAGAATATGGCATGACGGAATTGTTGTCACAGGCTTATTCCACCGGGGCCGGTATTTTGCATTGTCCGCCCTGGATGAAAGCCCTGGTAAGAGAAGAAGATGATCCCTTTGCTATCCGGCAGGCGGGCAGTGGTATTCTGAATGTAATAGACCTCGCCAATATATATTCCTGCTCGTTTATTGCTACGGAAGATGTGGCGCGTGTATATGATGATGGGAGCTTTGAAGTGCAGGGGAGAATGGACAACAGTGATATAAGGGGTTGTAGTTTGATGGTGGCAGGATTATAACGCAACGTTTTCTGGTCACTATTTGTCAATAACCAAATTTTAATAGCTATGAAGCAAACCATTATTGCCCTCGTTGGATGCTCTATTATTGCCTTTCAATGTGGTGTGAACAAAAAACAGCCATCCAAAGATTGTGTACAGGGAACGGTTCTCCGGATCAGTTGCGCCAGCTATGTAGTACAGGCGCTTAACAAAGACACGGTAGGCGAAGATGGCTGGAAGAACATGGCGGATACCACGAAGGTATACGACAATGTTTTTGATGTGTCCAATAAATGTAAGCTCCCGGCTGATATCAAAGCCGGCGATACGATCTACTTTACCATTCACCCAACACAGGCATCAGATTGTGTAAGTTGTATGATGTTTGATGCTCCACCTGCGGTGAAGTATGATCTGCAGGATGTTTCCAAACAACCTTGCCAATAAATTACCGGTATTCAACATCAAGTAAGCCTGAACAGGGAACGGTACATTGCCGGCTGTGGCTTTCCAAAGCCAGTTCTATCAGCCGTACGGTATTGTAACCATGTTCAGGTTTTTCTTTTAAAGGGGCCTGGTGTACAATTGTATTGTACACATTCTTGTAGTACAGGCCGTAGTCGCCGGCGTGGGAAGGGATTGTTTGCTTTACCAGCTTGCCGTCGATCTCCGTGTGCAGCAGGCCGTGGATAGCTTCCGGTTCCCGGCCCCAATCATCGCCTGTAGGTAAAGCGCCGGCCCGCAACAGGGCTTCCTGCGGGTCTTCGCCATTTTTGATGAAAGACCCAACAGTTCCATGTATCATATAGCGGGGGCCAGGTTCACGCACCAGCATACCGGCATGCAGTATTACTTTGGTGAATCCATAATTGAGGCGCAGGTCAAAATAGTCATCTACTTTAGCGTGCGGGCGTTGTTGCCTGATATCGGCGGTAATGCTTTGGGGTAAACCAAACAGGTATAGTGCCTGGTCTATGAGGTGGGCGCCCAGATCATAGAGGATGCCGCTGCCGGGCTTTGCCGCTTCGCGCCAGGCCTGTGGCCTCGCTTCTGCGCGGTAGCGGTCATAGTGGCCTTCAAATTCATGCACCTCACCCAGTAATTTTTTATCCAGCACATCCCTGATGGTGAAGAAATCGCTAACATAGCGGCGGTTCTGGTATACACTCAGTATTTTACCGCTGGTGGCTGCCAGGTTTACCAGTTCCTGTGCTTCTGCTGAAGTATTGGTAAAGGGCTTTTCAACTACCACATGTTTGCCGGCCTGCAGGGCCAGTTTGGAATAAGGGAAATGTGTTTCATTGGGGGTGGTGATCACGACGAGGTCGATGGATGGATCGGCCACCAGTTCTTCTATGCTTCTTACAACACGTACAAAAGGGTATTTTTTCTGCGATTCGTTTTTGGTTCTTTCCACTACAGCCACCAGTTCATACTCCGGCATGGTCACAATGAAGGGAGCGTGAAATACGGTTGCGGAGATTCCAAAGCCTACGAGTCCTACCCTGATTGGTTGTGCCATGCTGTATTTTTTGGCAAGATAGCCAATTTTGAAAAGAAGAAGCTGTCAGGTTGAGCTTGGCGAAACTGCCTTCGACAGGTTTAGGCTGGCAATATCAAACAAACAAGTCCAGGATCAATACACCGATCAATCCCATGATGCCTACAATGGTTTCCATTACGGACCAGGAGCGAATGGTATCGCGAATGCTAAGGTTGAAATATTCTTTATACATCCAGAAGCCTGAATCATTGACATGCGAAAGCATCAGACTACCGGCGCCAATGGCCAGTACCATGAGGTTGGGGTTGACATGTAGCTGTGCCATCACCGGCGCAATGATGCCGGCGGTGGTCAATCCGGCTACGGTGGCCGAACCAATGCATACTCTGATAATGGCTGCAATGAGCCATCCCAATACCAGGGGATGAATATTCCATCCTTTCAACAGGCCGGCAATCTCATTGCTCACGCCACTGTCTACAAATACCTGTTTCAGGATACCCGCCCCTGCCACGATCAATACGATGAGGGCTACTTCTTTAACGGCTTCCCCAAAAATATCCATCACAGCCTTCATACTTTTGCCCTGGGCAATGCCGAGTGAAAAAGCAGCAATGATCAGTGCTACCAGCATCACAATATTGGCTTCGCCCACAAAAGCCAGCAGTTGGCTTCCTTTTTCTCCTGTTCGGGCCAGGTAAGGCAGTATAGTGGTAAAAGCCAGGAGTATTACGGGCAACAAGGAGGTTAAAAAACTATTGAAGGTGCCGGGCAGCTTGTCTTCGGGTATATGCTTTGGCTGAAAAGTTTGCAAGGGCCTGGAGGGAATATTCTTCAGGGTGCTGGCGAATACAGGCCCTGCTACGATAATAGCAGGAATGGCTATCACCAGGCCATACAGAAGTGTGAGTCCCAGGTTTGCATTAAATTGACCTGCCAGTGCAGTAGGCGAGGGATGTGGCGGTAAAAATCCATGGGTTACCGACAGGGCGGCCAACATGGGCAGACCTATATATACAGCCGGTAATTTGTATTGGTATACCACGGAAAAGATCAATGGCACCATCAGCACAAAACCCACATTATAGAATAAAGGCATACCGGCCACAAAGCCTGTGATCATGAGGGCCCATTGAATATACTTTTCACCAAAGGCTTTCATGAGCACAGCGGTTATCTTTTGTGCCGCCCCACTTTCTACTACCAGTTTTCCCAGCATGGCGCCCAGCATAATGATGATGGTCAACGAGCCGAGTGTATCGCCAATCCCTTTTTGTACGGACTGGTTGATCTTGTTCAACGGAATACCCAGCTGCCAGGCGGCTATAATGGAAACGATCAAAAATGCCAGGAAAGGATTGCATTTTCCCCAGGTGATCAGTACAATTAATAAAAGGATGCACAGCAAAACAATCAGTAATGTCATGTAGGGAGCTTTAGAATGGTTACCTGCTGACTAATTTAGTCATTTATCGCAAGCTATGGCCTGGTAAATGATTTGCTATCACTAACTTGCTGTTTCATATGGATTCGCTTACACATATCGTATTGGGTGCCTGTATTGGCGAAGTAGTTGCGGGCAAGCAACTGGGAAAGAAAGCTATGTTTTGGGGAATACTCACCCAAAGTCTGCCGGATATTGATTTTGTAGCTTCTTTCTGGATGAACCCGGCCAATGATCTGCTGGCGCACCGTGGTTTTACACACTCTTTTTTATTTATTGTATTGGTGGCGCCATTACTGGCATTGGCGGCGGACCGGTGGCATCGTCCGCACAATTATACCTGGCGCAAATGGACCTTGTTCTTTGCGCTGGAAATGCTGGTGCATGTGGTGTTGGATGCCTGTAATGCCTATGGCACGGGATGGTTTGAGCCTTTCTCACATTACCGGGTATCATTTCACCTGCTATTTGTAGCCGATCCTTTATTCTCTATATGGCCCTTTATTGCCTTTATAGTATTGTTGTTTGCGAGAACCAGTTATACCGCCCGCCGAAAATGGGCTATCGGTTCTTTTATATTGGGAGCAGCCTATATCGGGATCAGTGTGATCAATAAAACATCTGTAGACAGGGCCGTGAAAAAAGAAGCGCAACACCAGGGCATTACCTGGAAGCGCTATTTCAGTACACCCACACCACTCAACAATATGCTTTGGTTTGTAGTGCTGGAAGATGATAAGGGGTTCTATACGGGTCATCGTTCTGTATGGGATAAGGGGCCGGATACGGCATTGTTGCATTATAAACAGCGGCATGAGGATTACCTGGAACCTGTAAAAGATGTGGAAGACCTGCACCGGCTTATCCGTTTTTCCCAGGGATATTATACCATTGACAAATACGACAGCACCCTGGTATTTAATGATCTTCGTTTTGGGCAAATGCTTGGGTGGCAGGATCCCGATGCCCGTTTTGTTTTTCATTATTTCCTGCAGAAGCCTGAAGAAAATTCACTGGTAATACAACGTGGCCGGTTTACCAATTGGAATAAAGAGGCAGTATTATTACTTTTTCGGCGCATGCGCGGCCTTAAATGATTGTTGCTTAAAATAGAAGGTGAAAAGGAAGAAGAGCACGCGCACGATCTGGTAACAGCTATGCTGGAATAAACGGTTTAGAAAATTATACCGGGTATTGTAATCTTCTTCTGTGATCTGTTCACAATCCTGTTGGATAACCTCTTCAATATGCTGTTGCATGAACTGTGCAAAGGTGGCATCGTTCACATCCAGGTTGAGTTCTATACTGGCAAAGGCGCTGATGTTATTGACGTTGTAGGAGCCGATGGTTGACCACTTGTTATCGTAAGTGGCAATCTTTGCATGTAATACGCTTTGGTTGTATTCGTATACTTCAATATTATTCCTGAATATCCATCTGTATATATACCGTTCGGCGTGTTTGGCGAGTTTTACATCGGAAACTCCAGCCAGGATCAGTTTGATTTTCACACCTCTTCTTGCTGCCCTGGCCATTTTCTTCCGGAGTAGCATGCCGGGCAAAAAGTAGCTGGACATAATATAGATATGTGACCTGGCATCTTTAAACATGCCCAGGTAGCTGTTGGTAACCTGGTTCCTTTTCTGTACCCAGTCATTGCGCCGCAGCCGGATGGGGCATTCATGCCGGGGTTGTTTGACTGGTGGATGGGCCTGCCACAACAATTTCTTGCGTTCTCTTTTTGACCGGGTCCACAATTCCAGGCATACCCGTACCAGTTCCGGAGCTATTTCGCCTTCTGCATACAGGGCCCAATCGAGCCAGGCCGGGCCGCTAAAGCCGTCATTGTATTTATTACTGATATTAATGCCGCCCACCAGGCTGTAGCGGGCATCTACTACCACTATTTTATGATGCAGGCGACGCCCAAAGTAGAAATGCTCGCTTTTGAGCACGGGCTGAAAGAAGCGGAAACGGACTCCTTCTTTTTCCAGTCGTTTGATAAATGCTCCGGAAAGGTCCTGCGAAGCATAGCCATCTGCCAAAAGGTAAACAGCCACACCGCGCTGTGCCGCCGCTATCAGGGCTTCGGCCACTTCGAGGCCGGTTTCGTCTTCATCATAAATATATACCTGTAAATGGATGGTATGTTGGGCTTTATGGATCAGCGACAGGAGCAAGGTAAAATATGCCTTTCCTCCACGGATCAGTTCTGCTGTGTTGTGGTTTGTATAAGTAAACGAGGGTCTGGATCTTACCGAAGACATAGACTACAAGCTAATAAAATATTCCATTCCAAAATAATTTGTCTTTTCCGGCAGGGTATCCGGTGGGTGGGTAACGGTGCTTTTCCCAAAAAGGTTAATGGATGGCCAACAAAGTTCATGTCGTACAGTTCAGGAACAAGACTTGTCTTATATCAAAAAAACACGAAGGTACAATTAAGACCTTAGTTTTTTTTAGTGGTAAGTACTTACGCTTTGGATATTAGGTTGACCATAACTGCTATATTACTGTGAGCTTGCTACGAACCCTTGATGAAGCAGGTTAAAGAACAATTATGGATCTTACTTTATTGACGCGGGAGAATACAGCGATAGCTTATTCACCGGTTATTCCGCCCTCCTTAGCCCGTCATAGCATACCGGGCGCCAGGGAATTATATGCTACCGGTAATTTTGGATCATTGCTTTTTTACGAACAGGCGGGGGCTGATTTTGGCCTCTGGCATAGAAGCTATTTTATAAAGCAAAGCACTTATTTAACGGCTGTGGCTGATGGACCGTTGTTTCAAATGTATTTTTCGGTGAATCGTACCCTGCGTTTTCAACAAAATGGCATGGGAAAGATGAGGTTGCCGGAGGGGCAGTTCAATATAATGTTTGCGCCGGCTATGCAAAGGCAAACCTGGTTTGAAAAGGGGAAAAAGTACATGGTGTATGATATTCATTTTCCCCGGAGTTATCTTGAAAAACTATCTCCGCATTTTTCACTGGTAGAGGAATTTCTGCTGAAGGCAGAGTTGGGATTTGCCTGTCAGTTGAGTCCCGTTCATGCACATATTACACCAGATATGATGATGATCCTGCAGAATATGCATTACTGCCATTATAAGGGAGAAGTTAAGCGAATGTATTTGCAAGCCTTGTTATCAAGATTGTTATTACAGGCCCTTACCCGGCTTACACTTGTGAAGGTACCTGTGAATGAAATAAAACTGCAGCCTTATGAACTGTCCAAGTTGCGGGAAGCCTGGGAGTATTTGTTGCATCATATAGAGCATCCCGGTACGGTGATCGATCTATCGCATACCATTGGGCTCAATGATTTTAAATTGAAGAAGGGGTTTAAGCAATTGTATGGTGTTACCATATTTGAGTTTCTGTTGGAAGCGCGCATGGAGAAAGCCCGGCGGTTGTTGCAGGAAACGACTATGACGGTACATGCTGTGGCCATTAGTGTGGGATATAAAAATATATCCAGCTTTACGGTGGCTTTTAAGAAGAAGTTTGGCATACTACCCAGTGAATTGCAGCGTAGTGATGAGGCTCCACTACCGGGCTGATGCGCAGTATGCAGGGTTTTTAACAACTGGTACTTTCCAGTGGGGCACCAAACAGTCGCAGACTGATCTTTTCAAATCCTGCGACTGCTTTAAACTTCCTGTAATTCATTAATTGCTGATGCAGTTTGTCTGGATCTGTTAATTCATCTGCCAGGAGTTTGTTTTCTGCTCCCTCCTGTATCCAGGCTTGCAGGACGGCTGTTTCTGAAGGGGTGATGCTGGTGCACAAGGCGCGGCTTATTAGCCCTGCCAGTAACGATGCTTTAATGATTTGCTCTTCTTTCATGGGATGATAAAGTTAATAATCTGTATGCTGCTGAAACATAAGATGCTTATTCAACTGTGGCTTCTTGTACAGGCCAATCCACAGGGTTGGCTGGTTTAACCAGGACGAGGAAGAGAGGACGCGGTAATCCGATATTGGCAATAACATGATGCAATACAATTCCCGTGACTATAATTATAACAACTATACGGGCATTTAGTACTAAAGGAAAATAGAAAAATTATTATTAAAATTTGAACGCGACATTGTAGCAACATATCGGAAGCGAATAAAGTATCAGTAATTTTTATCTCTTATTGTATTGGTTAATAACGTATAAGGTAGTGTGTAGTTACTGTCCGTACTTTTATTGATACAATTTGTCTAATGGTTTTCACTTAAAAGGGTAGAATAAAAAATATGACATAGTAGTCAATTATGGAAATTTTTATCCCAATAACATAAACAAGGTGACTGAATCGGTTGGATATTTAGGTGGGAAAGAATAGTATGTTTAACCGGCAGGTTTTTGGGGATAATCGCCTTCCTTTTTTAGCCTGCATTGAAAAGCGGTTGTATGATAGTAGCTCTTTTTACAATCCGGGTGACCGGTTATGCGCTAAGTTCTATTCATTGTTAAGAAGGCCCTGGTTATGTTTAGGTTAGAGGGTCAACATAACGTGCGGGGTATACCATTGAATGGAAGCGTTTTTTCCTGCTCTGTCGCTCCTGGCAGGAGAAACAAATGGGTGATTACGAGGTTTAGCATAACCGGCGCCTGGATTATATTGTAGTGGTTCATGATTCTGGCTTTACATGAACCTTATAAATATTGTCCTGCAATAGTGGGGATCTGATGGGGGAAGAAGGAAAAATAAGCCAGGTAAGAATACCCGGCTGTGGGGATTCCTGCGCCTCTTCTGTACCCTGAAGAGGGCTTGATGCACATGAGGAAACAAAAAAGTGAAGGATGTTCACTTTTTTTAGCCAGATGACGCATTGTTTTGTTCAGAGATAATGTCTTTTGAAGCTTGTATATAGGCTACCGGTTAGCACCGGCTACTTGAAAGAAAAATGAAAGGGAGAGTAGAAACACTCCCTTGTTGTGACCCAACCAAACAGTCACATGAGATCAAAACTAACTGCTTTTATAAAGCCCGTGGGGCTATACATGAGCAGTATTACATGAATACCGTATGCTTTTTGGGCAATATCATTGTTTAAAGAACTTGCTCTATTTTATCAGATCCTGCTACTTCACTGCTTTCTTACACCTCGAGGATCAACCTTCTATGCGTGTGAAGCGTTTCTACATATAAAACAACTTATTGGGCATTTTGTACTAAAGAGAATCAAAATATATTTTTTTGTATGTGTCAATTGAACCCAATGGATCTTATACTAACCGCTACAAGCCCCTGCTGTTAAAGGTGCTGACCAATTATCAGGAGCGTTGTTTCACGAAAAAAGTACTTATACGTATGCGAAAAATGCATCAGGCGCTAACTCAGGAAATGGCTGCCTTCAAATTTTGTACGCAATAACTGAAGGCCCCTTGCTTTTTGATTCCTGACTGTATGGATGGAAATATCCAGCTTATCGGCAATCTCATGGTTTTTAAGACCCTTTACATAGCTCATCTTCAGTATAGTCTGGCACTGAACCGGGAGCCTGTTTAGTTCCTGGCCAATGACCCTCAATACCTCTGCCCTTATCATTTCATTGAGGACAAACCCTTCCTTTTTCTCTGCCAGATAAAGCATCTCCGCCTGTGATAATGTGTCACGTTGTGTTTGCTTGATAATATTAATGCAGGCATTCCGGGTGGTAATGTAGAGAAATGCCTTAATGCCATGCTCACTCTCGAAGTCCGATCGTTTATCCCACAACTTCATAAAAGTTTCCTCCACAATATCTTCCGCTACCTGCTGATCCCTTACCAGGCGCTCAGCGAAAAAACAAAGCGGATTATAATGGAGATCAAAGAAAAAAGCAAAGGCCTTCGGATTCTCGCCTTTCAGTTCGGTTAACATGGTTGTACAAGTAGCCTCTTGATACATCAGCAACTGATTTTAAAACGGTTTAAAGAATAATGTACCCTTAGTGCATAGCGTGGCTATTACTACCAAAAATGAATAGCATGAATGCCAGTGCTAATGGCTGATTTACTTTACTGATGGGAATACAAGGACAAGTAGATGCTCTTTTAGAACATTCCAACTGTTGAACGAAAACTCGTTAACCTAAACAGGAATTATCCAATAGTAGTACCAATCGGTACTTTACTAATGAAACATTGCTACCTGAGAGCTTACTTTTACCAGAATGAGGAGGAGAAATACTATTTTCAGGAACAAGTTTACAATGATTATTCAAGACTACAAAATTCACATATTGAATAATTACACCGGGACATTATGACTAGTGAAGAGAAAACTGGCTGACTGTTGAAAATTATCAATCAAAATGCCGTTTCTTTTGCCTGTAACAGCCTGTTTTATCGTAATTTTTAGAAATTTATAAAGTAGTAGCTGGCCTATACCACAGGTTTGCACAAACGTTTCAGCAGAATGCAGCCGATCGTTTCCTTTGCTAAATCTGCTCCGGACTACTTTTGCTGGATTGCACCAATAGCCCTGCCCGTTTGGTAAAGGTTCTGGTCATGATTTTGATATCCAGCCAGGTAGAGGCATTGCGGAGGTAGAAAATATCCCATTGGTACCGCATACAAACAGCATCATAATCCGTTGCCGGGCCATGATACCCATTTACCTGGGCCATCCCTGTGATGCCTGGTTTTACCAGGTTCCTCAATTTATAGCGGGGTATCATGCGTGCAAACTGCCGGCAATCAGTGTGCATATGGGGCCGGGGTCCCACTATACTCATCTGGCCCAGGAATACATTGAAAAACTGCGGCAACTCATCAATATTGGTCTTTCGCAGCCACCTGCCCGTCCGGGTAATTCGACTGTCATTTTCTTCCGCCTGCTTTTCATCGGCTTCCTCATTAATGATCATCGTGCGGAACTTGTAGCAGGTAAAGGAACATCCTCCTTTTCCCACCCTTTTTTGAAGGAATAATACCGGACCCCTGGAATCCAGTTTCAACAACAGGGCAATAAGGGGTAGCAACCAACTAAGAACGGTGAGGATCAATAAAGCCGATAAGGAAAGGTCGATCAACCGTTTTGTGAAGAAATATGGAGCCTTATTGGTCACATAGCTTCTATAGGACAAACTTCTCCTTCCCTCGGTCATCACGGATGGATGCTTTACAAGTGTTACCGCCATGATCGTTTTTATATGCTTTAAAAGTATAGGCACCTGTTGTCAGGGATATTGATACAAAGAGGCAACCTTTTTTTCCCAATAACAGTATTTCATAAAAAGTACGATACTATCATAAAAATAGTTGCCTGCATGTATGCTATCGATCCCCAACCAACCAGTGCATCAATTGAATTGGAAAACAGTATACTGAAGGTGCTGGCCTGGTTTGATCTGTTTCATTATCCGTTGCCACCAGGAGAGATCCTGTTTTTCCTCGACCGTAAAGTATCACCTGAAGAACTAAGAGGATCTCTGCAACAACTTGTCAATGAAAAAATGATCTTTCTTCATGAAGGATGTTATTCTTTGGAGAATAAGCCTGACCTCGTTGTTCGCCGTACCGGGGGCAATGAAAGGGCCAAACATATGTTGCAAACAGCCCAAAGAGTTGCCCGGCTATTATATCATTTTCCCTATGTGCGCGGCGTTTGCATTTCAGGCTCTTTGTCTAAAAACTTTGCTGATGAAAAAGCGGATATAGACTTGTTTATAATTACCCGTGGAAACCGTTTGTGGATAGCACGAACGGTCATGCATTTGTTCAAGAAGCTTACCTATGTATGCGGCAGGCAGCATTGGTTTTGCATGAACTATTATATTGATGATGAAGCACTAGAGATCAGGGAGCAAAATTATTTTACAGCTATTGAATTGATCACCCTGATGCCGGTTTGTGGTGATGCCGCTATTGGCCAACTCTTCCGAGAGAATAACTGGGCGGCCAATTACTTTCCCCACTATACAGAAAAAACTCCGCTCCGGGAAGATACGGGTAAGCGATACCGGGTAAAGCGTTTGCTGGAACGTATGTTCAATAACCGGATGGGTGATCGCCTGGATGAATACCTGTTGAATCTTACCACCCACAGGTGGAAGCAAAAGGAAGATAAATACAAGTTGAATGTGCAGGGTAGAAGAATGGGCCTGGATACGGGTAAACATTATTCCAAACCCAATCCCTCCTTTTTCCATAAAAGCATATTGGAAAAGTATCAGCAAAAGCTGGAAGCTGTTTTTACCAGGCGCAGTAAATTGCAAACGGCGCATTATGAATTACGATCTGTTGATTCCGTAGCACAGTAGCTTTCAGTAATAATTTACGCTATGCGTGTAGTTTACTGCTCTATGCCCCTTCTTTCTTCTTTTCTCATACCCCGTTGTGCCAATACTGATTTTAACTTGAATACCGGAATACGGAATAAGTTGGCGAATGGCTTCTTGATGGCTTTGTGAAAATACATTTCATTATTGATCATCTCAATAGCGTAATCATAATAGCGACGGTTATAGGTACGCTTAAAGTCTATATCCCTGTCGGTACTGCTTTCCCAGGGCAGACTGGTTACAAACCGTTCTTCTACTTCTGCATATAGCGGTGTTCCTTTAATGGGATAGGTAACTGTAATGGTAAACAGATCGGGATCGGAGGTTTTTAAGTGGTGGACCGTTTCAAAAATATCTTCTTTGGTTTCGCCGGGATAACCTACCATGATAAAAGTACCTGCCTGTAAGCCATGATGCCTTGCCAGTTTGATCATATCCCGCACTTGACCTACCTCTACCCGGCGGTCCATCAGGTCAATCACTTTTTGGGAACCACTCTCGGCGCCGATCCACACGCGGAAGCAGCCACTGGCTTTGAGGTTGAGTATTACTTCTTCATTCATCCGGTCGGCACGGGTAATGCATTCAAAAGGCATGACAATGTTGCGGCTGGTGACCTCCTGCTTGAATTCTTCCAGCCATTTATGACTGACCGTAAATACATCATCTACAAACCAGATACTGTCTACCGAATAATGTGTTTTGATCCATGCTATTTCATCGGCTACTGCAGAAGGACTGCGGCGCCGGTAGCTTTGGCCATAAACGGCCCTGCTGCACCATTTACAGGAATAAGGACATCCCCGCATGGTGCTGACTGAAATGGCATTGGTACCATGACGTTCCTTCCAGGCATCGAAATACAATTGAAGATTCACCTGGGCGCGATTGGGAAGCGGCAACTCATCAAGGTTCTTTAGTTTTCCCCTTTCCCTGTTTTGGCGAACGCCTTGTTGTTCATCCATATAAGCAATACCATCAATCGTACTCAGGTCTTTCGCGCCTGTGCCTTCGGTATATTGCACCAGCTCCAGCATGGTTTGTTCCCCTTCACCCAACACAATGTAGTCGGCCTGCTGTTCCAGAAATTTGTTGAGGTGATTGCGCACTTCCGGCCCACCCAATACGATCTTTGTATGATTAAGTGTAGGTTGACTTCTGATAAAACGTACAATGCGTAGCACGTTGAGCTTGGTCATCAGGTTGGTGTAGATGCCCACTACGTGCGGCTTATCTTCCAGCAGTGTATCACAAAGCTTGTCAAAGGTTGAAAACGTACTATCGAATAGCCGGTTATTGTATCCATGCTGTTCCAGGTAGGCTGAAATGTACAATATGCCGAGGGGTATATAGGGACGCATGATAGCCTGTTCCTTCTCATCTTCTCCCAGAAAATAACCGTGGGTAAGCAGGATATTCATCGTGTTTGTTTTTTTAGAAGTAAATAAGTGTGGTCGGCCAGGGTGCTGCAAAAGGAAACGCGTTGGATCAGGTGTTCCAGTTTTACCATTAAACCAAATACCCGTTTATTCCGCTGCATGCTGTACTCCATATAGGAGGGAGGAATGAATAATCCTACGGGCTTTTTTTCCAGCAAATGAAAGGGACGCATGCTTTTCATAAACCTCCGTACGGAATAATAAAAGACGGGTTGCGATACCGAGTCTGTCAGTCTGGCCATTACAGGTTTACGGGTCCATCTTCTGAAAGCATTGCGACGATCAGCCTTGAGTAAGTAGTAACAGGTTTCCCACCAGCAGTATTTACCAAAGATCACAGCGGCGATATGGCCATCAGCCGTCAATAATTGCTGCAATTGCTGGTTGAGCGTTGTGAGCTGCGCGGGTGATATACAGTTGAGGCCGGCAAAATTGGAAAATATAAGGTCAAAGCTATCCTCGTTGAGATGGCTGCTGAGCGTTTCAAAGCCGGTGGCAATAAAGATAGGACTGGCAGTGGGGCTGTCCGGTGAGGTTTTTGCCCGGGCCTGGCGGATCATGTGCTCACTTTGATCGGTTGCTATTACCGTATGCCCCAGCGAAGCCAGCCAGATAGCGTCTTCACCCGTACCACAATTGATCTCCAGTATCCGCAGCATTCCTTTGCCTGCCAGGAAGGATTGCAGCCAGGCCCGGCTTACCATGCGTTGTGCCTGGCCGGTAAGGCTTTGGCTGAAGGATGTATCGTAGTCAGCCGCCAGTACATCAAAGGCGGCTTGTTCAGTCATAGGATAATTGTTTCAGTTGCAACCGGCCAATAAAGGTTTGTGGTACATACAGGCAGGCGGCGATCACTTTTTTGTAATCAGCCAGCTTCAATGCAAAGGGATTCTTCAATGCTTTCCGGAAGATCAGCCAACCTTGCCGTGCACGGAATACATGGTGTACATGGCGGTGCAGCTTTTTATAAAAGGCAGGTGGATACGTGTTTTTGAACATCAATTGCAGCTCATCAGAATCTGTCCAGTTGGCCTTACCCTGTAATTCATTTTTCACACGTTCATAAAACAGGGTGCCGGGCAATGGATACGAAACTGAAATGCCCAGCTCAGCCGGCATCAGTTCCCGGATCATGTTGATCGTCTTGCGGATATCTTCTTTTGTTTCGCCGGGGTATCCAAACTGAATAAAGAAACCAGGGCGGATGCCGTGTTGTTTCAACAGCCTGGTAGCTGTGTGGATCTGTTCAATGGTGGTGCCTTTATCCATCGCGTCCAGTATATCCTGCGAACCACTTTCAGCGCCCATCCAGGTGTTGTCGCAACCGGCTTTGGCGAGTGATCGTACGTAATTCTCCTGTACCAATAGGTCGGCCCGGGATTGTATTTTAAAGCGCATGCGCAGGTTGGCCTGTTCCGTAAGTGTGGCAAACTCCTGTACCCATCCGGGCTTCAGGCCAAATATGTCGTCACAGAACCAGATATGATCAAAATGATATTGCTCCTGCAGCCATTTCAGTTCCTTTACCACATTTTGCGGTGACCTTGAATTGTAGCGGTTGCCATAGATCGGTTTGGCGCACCAGTTACACTTAAAAGGGCAGCCCCTTGTGGTGCCCATATTCATGGAAAAATAGCCGGAGCTTTTTAACCACATGGCGCGGTAAGGCGCTATGTCCACCAGATCCCAGGCAGGGAAGGGCAGTGCATCCAATTCTTTGATCACAGCACGCTTACCTGTTTTCACAACGGCTTCTCCCTGCCTGTAGGCGATGCCTTGCAGGGAGCTAAGATCGGCTGCTGGATTGCCCAGGGCCTTCACCAGTTCAAGCAGGGTTACTTCTCCTTCGCCCAAAATGATAAAATCGGCTCCCTCCTGCAGGTACTGCTCGTAATGATCGGTGGAATCTGAGCTGGACACAATAACGGTACAACCTCTTTCCCTGGCCAGTTTAGCCATGCTAAAAGCAGCTTCCCGCATATTGGTGAGGCACATCTTGGTGAGGTAGTTGAAACCATCATCATAGATCACAAAAATATCGGGCTTAAAGCTGTCGAGGGAGGGGGTTACCTCTTGAGCCTGCTGTGCAAACATGGAATCGAACAGGGATACCGCATAGCCATTTTCCCGCAGCAGGGCCGCTGCATACAAAGTGCCCAATGGTGCATAGGGTTGTCCGGTATTCCATTGTTTAGGATCAAACCGCAGAAAATAAGAATGCGAAAACAAGATATTCTTCATAAACCGTCTTTGCTACCCAAATCAAATTGATACAACTCCTATTTTATTACGGCTGTATACTGATTAGGTTGCCTGCGGCCGGTAAGAAGACTTGTCTTTATGCCATCGCCAATACCCGGGCGGCTCCCACATAAGGTACCTGGTCGATCAGGGTGGCGCTGCGCATCATGCCAAACCGAATGCCAATGGAGATAATTAAACTGAATTGTTCATCGGGCGGCAGAATGGGGTACTTTATTTCCAGGGAAGTGACGGGTGATCCTTCCAGCAGCGGGTACCAGTCTGTCATCGCTACAACAGGTGCTATGCCTGCATACTCGTTGATGGGGGCATATTGATGGGGCGAATAATACAGATCAGGTATAAGGCCAAATGCAATAGTAAAGGCATACCATGGATGTGTTTTCGGTGTATGCAGGTTAATAGCAGGAATTAATGCCGGGATATCCACGCGGGCTTGCAAGTTTTCTCTCGACAGGGAGCAGCCAACATGGGAGCGTACAATTGAATCAAAATTCGTTTTCCTGTTAAGTGAAAAGCCTTCCAGGATGGACGGAAACCGGGACAGTTCTATATGCCGTTCTCCGTATTTACTGTTGGTATCCATTGCCTGTACAGGTTTCATCAGGGCATTAAGAGGCCCGGCAATATTATGATCGGCCAGCGCTTTCAGTGGCCACATCATCCGCATGATCCACTTACTGGCAGTGGACCGGCCACCAAACTCGGCATTGATCAGCCGGGTAGTTTCAAAATTTGGATGTGTTTTGATCTTCTGTTTGGAAGCGCCGCCCTTGGTGCGAACAATGGGTTGGTCTACTCCCCGCATCTTGTAAAATGAGAGGTTTCCTACCGATCCGTTAAAGGACGAATCAGGATTGATACGTGCCATACTTGTGTTTTTTGTGGTAAGCAATAAGCTCTGACCGGACCTTGTCCGTATCAGATTATCTTCTCATAAAGATATAATACATATTTAAAATATAAAAAAGATATATATAATCTGTAGATAAACCGCCTTTTATAAAGACTGCTTAAGTACGGCTTACATTCAGCTTGTATACGGCTTATCTACAGGTTATTCTATAACAAATAGAGGCATAGACTCGCTAAAGCCGGGTATAAAACTAGTGGGAACTGTAATGCGTGGAAATTGATAAACAGGCAGGTAATCAGCTCAATGGATAAGCACATTCCCTGTCTTGCTGGTACAGGTGGTGCAGAAAATGTACCAGGTATAAATTACTGGTGGGCTGTTGTAAGGTCTGCTCTCCGGAGCTGGCGCCCCACAACAGCATATGGCTGCCCAGGTTGATAGTCTTCAATATATTGACCTCACGGTAGCTCAGCGCCCAGTCTGGAATATGGAAACCGTGGTCTTTACTCTCGAGGGTCTTAAAGGGTAAGGTGTCGAGCGCAGGTGGGTTGGCACTGTGATGCGCGCCCAGCCGGAAGATGGCTTCCTTTTGTGCAAAGGGGGCTTCCGCCACCACCAGTTTACCGGTAGTGATGATCTTGTTCAAGGCTATATTACTGTGCCGCAACCCGAATACATACCTGTTGCTGGTACTGATATCGCCCAGCAGGTCCATGGGGAAGATATTGAAATAGTCATCCTGCCGGAAGGAGATCACGCGTATGCGCCGGGGATAGCTATAGGCCGCCACGAAGGCTTTGAACTGCCGGAAGCTGAGACCGTTCTTCTTGTAATACCTCCGGTATATCAGGTAGCGCTTTACAGCATTGAGCTGATGGATATGGCTCTCTTCGAGCTTCAGCAGGAAAAGGGTTCCTGCGGTTTCTTCAATGGATTGAGTTCTGGTAAAACTAAGTTCTGCCTCCATGTGGCCGGTCGCAGGACCGTTGATTTCCTTATTGCCGGTATTAAAGTATAGCTTGCAGGTAGTGGCGTTATTGATGGCTGCTTTGTGTACTTCGTTTTCTATCCAGATGCCAAATATCACGGGTTCAATACAAAGTAACCAATGGAGGTGAGACACATTGATCAGCTGGCCATTCACTTCCAGGTATACTTTTTCCCGGATGCTATTCGGCACTGTTATCGTGGCATATTCGGTGATCACATTATCGCCGATCAACATCTTTCGTATCAGGCTCTTCATTTTTTCACAAGGTGGAGTAAGATAAAAGAGGTACCGGTTATAGGCCCACAATCCTGAAAGGTGAAATAAGGCGCCGCCGCCTGTTGTATGGCTTTGGGCGTATGTACATATACTGTTTGCCGGTGGCCATTATGCCATACATACATCACAAATGGCTGCCGGAATAAGAGGGTATTGATGGTATTGCGGCGATGCCATTGCCACATTTTTTTTAGCGGACGGTCAAGGATTACTATGAAGCAGTGGCCACCGGCGCTTGTTACCCCCGAGAGCTGCTGAAAGAGGAGGTTGATATCCGGGATGGCATTGAGTACCCCAAAGTTGGCGAGTATGGCATCTGCCTGGTCCGTAAAAGGCCGTTGTTCCTGCCAGCGGTGAAAATCGATTTGCGTATCGTCGAGAAACTGAATGTTGTTATTGTGTAAGCCTTCCCTGTGGCAGGCAATGGCTTTTTCCCGCATGGCGGCTGATGGCTCACAAAAGATGATGTTGTAATGATTGGCCGAGAGCCAGCCAAGATCAAGCCCGGTGCCCCCGCCAAAATCCAGCACTGTTCCGGAAGGAACTGCCTTTAGTAACTGCTCTTTTACCCGCTGCCTTACGAGTTTATTGGATGCTTCCTGTGTCAACAGGAAATCGTATTGGTCGGCTATTTCATCATAATAAGAAATATTTTGTTGATGTACCTCGCTCGTATGGATAGGCTGGGCTGCTGACATAACTAATGTTACCGGTTATGAGATAAGTAAAACCAATGCAGGGCGAACTCCGTTTATACGAAGGATTATTCGTTATGGTTGCCTACCCAAATGCTTATTTAATTTATTGTTTTCCATTGAATTGTGATGCAGAATAATTCTATAATATTGTTATGGCTGGCTTTGTTACAGCCATACATTTCAATGGATATAAGTGTTGTTATTCCCACCTGCAACAGAAAGCAGCGGGTATTGCTGTTATTGCAAAACCTGCATCAATCCATTCATCCATTACGGGAAGTGATCATCGTTGATTCGGGAGAAGACAAATTATCTCCTGATGATCTTGCACCCTTTTCCGGTCTGTCTATTCATTACCTGTCTTCTGAAAAGTCGGTTTGTGTGCAGCGTAATAAAGGTATACGGACAGCGGGTGGTGAGTGGATCTTTCTTTGTGATGATGATATTGAAATGCCGTCAGATTACCTGCAGAAAATAGCTGATCACGTTGCTGTGCACCAGGAAGCCGGGGCTGTATCGGGCCTGGTGATGCAATGGGTAGAGGAGGAATGGAAAGCTAATTATGCTATTCAGTCTTCCCTCGCATTGGTATGGAGTTATGTGTTTCAGTTGAGCTTGTGGGGTGAGATCAGGTGCCGCAACAATAATTTCCTGGTAAAGAAAATAACCCGTTATTATCAGCGAAAGGGAAATCATATTACCAAAGCGGGCTGGCCGGTAGTGACTGATTTTGGAACTGACTATTTTAGTACGCCCATCTATGGGCTGGGTGCTTCTGTTGTGAAAAGAGATTGGCTGCTGCACTCTCCCTATGAAGAAGTGTTGGACAGGCATGGTATGGGAGATAACTATGGTGTCAATATCGGTTTTCCTGCTGTGGGCGTACAAGTGTTGAATGATGCCTTTGTATACCACCACCGGGAACCAGAGAACCGCCTGAAACGTCCGCTTCAGTATTACCGCAGGATGCTGGCCCTGCATTATTTTATGAAGACCAGAGAGCGACTGAAGATGGTCAGCAAGCCCTGGTTATTGTGGTCTTTAACGGGCAATATCCTGACTTTTGTACGCATGCGCGACAAAAATATGGTACGTGCTGCCATGAAAACATTCTGGCAGATAACCTGGGAAAAGAATCCTTATTACCGGGCTGCCAAAGCCAACCAAAAAGTAGTGGAACCAGTTTTATGAATAATTATGCCAGCCCTGTTTTGACAAATACAAAGAGCAGTACTGCTTCCCTGGTAAGCTTGCTGCCCGGCATTGGTTTCTGTCTGTACCTGTTGCTGGCCGTCTACGCATTGCTGCACCATGAGGCCTGGGGCGATGAAATACATAGCTGGAATATTGCCAAGGGAAGCGCCAGTTACCTGGATGTAATTCACAACAGCCGTTTTGAAGGGCATCCGCCCACCTGGTATACCATCATGTGGGTGGTGTCCAAATTCACGCACAACTTTTTGGGTGTGCAGGTAGTACATCTTTGTATTGCCTCCCTCACGGTATTTCTCATCCTGTTTCGTTCGCCATTGCCATTGACCGCCCGGCTATTGATCCCCTTTGGTTATTATTTTGCTTTTGAGTTCAGTGTGCTCACGCGTAATTATGCCATTGGTGTATTGGCTGCCTTTTGTATCTGTCTTATTATGCGGCGCACATTCAGGTATAAAATGGTGTGCTATTATTTGTTGTTATTGGTACTGTCGAATGGCCATTTGTTTGCGTTGATCCTGGCAGGCAGCTTTCATCTTTATTTCCTCCTGTGGAATTATGAACAGCACAAAGACCTGAGGCGGGTGGGGCTGCATGTACTACTGGGTGCACTCTTTTTGTTGCCTTCTTTATATTTTATCTTCCCACCTTCATCGGGCGCCTTGAATGCGCATTTCTGGATGGACCGGTGGCAGGCTACCAACTTTATCATTACTGCTCAATCTCCCATACGATCATTGATGCCCATACCGGCCTGGTGGGAGGAGCATTTTTGGAACACCCAATTCCTGATGGCCTGGCAAAGTGAATACAGGTGGATGAAGTATATAACACCTTTATTGTCGGTGGCGATGGTGGTAGCTATATTTTATATGCTGCGTAAAAGCAAAAAGAGCGCGGTACTCTTTTTTAGTAACCTGCTGGTGACCTTCTTTATCAGTATCGTGGTATTTCCTTTGGGTTGTGCCCGGTATGCCGGCCTTATTTACATTGGGTTTTTAGCTGCCTGGTGGTTGTACTGCTATGAGGAGTCGCCCGCGCCCTGGCACAAATGGATCGTCAATAGTTTACTGGTCCTGCAGGTGATCGCGGCGGCGATTGCCATCGGGAAAGATCGTAACAGGCCCTTCTCCAATTTCAACAGGGTGGGGGATCTGGTGGCTAAAGTGCCTGCCCAGGAAAAAGTAGTATCGGATTATTGGGGATTGAATGCCATTGCGGCCTTTATGGATAGGCCTTTCTATTGCCTGGACCTGAAGAAAGAAGTATCATTTTTATTATGGGACAGTGATATGGCACAACTGATGAAAACGGATTATCGTTATACGGAAGGAGCTGAGCACCTGGCAGGACAGGGCATCCATCAATTCTGGATGCTGTCTACTGGTTCACCCGAAGAACTTACAAAAGTGGATACCCGCTTTTTCAAAGAATACGAGGTGGTGCTCAAAGATAAAATAGAAGACGCCATCGAAAAAGGTGGCAATTTATACCTGTACCAGGTAAGCCATCATGGACCTTTTTAAACGTCTGGTGACTTACAAACTTTTTTGCACTACCTCGGTATGAACGCCTGGCTTAGTTGTTGAGTTGCCTCTACGTGCATGACTCACCTGCTGATAGTGAAGGGCTGCAACCCGGGCAATGGCATCAAATGAAAGATGCTCCTCGTAGAAGCGTATACAATTATTGGCCTCTTGTAATAAAGGTTTTTGAACGGCTGTCTCTACGGCTGCTGTGAAGGATTCCGGATTGCCCGGTTCCCATAAGGCGCCCAATTGACCATTACCTGTCATCATGTAGAAGCTGGGGATATGGGTGATCACGGGTATGCAGCCGCAACGTAATGCTTCACTCAGTGCATAACCACTGCCTTCGTAATGACTGCCCAATACAAAATAGTCGGCACTGTTGTAATAATCTTCAATGCTATCGTGGGCAATCTTGCCCAGCAAATGGACCTGCTTTGATAAGATGGAGGAGGCATTGACCCGCTCCTGTACCTGTGGCAGCAATTGATCGGCACTATAGATCATGTACAGGTTGGCGCCAGGATATTTATCACCTATTATTTCAAATCCATCCAGGATGGTGAGCGGGTCTTTGTTGGCATCTAACCTGCCTGCCCATAAGAATACCGGGGCGCCGCTGATGCCTGTTTTGGCTCTTGCGATCGATCTATCCTGATAAGCTGAAGTCCTTCCGGTATCCCTGTTTTCATAATCGAAAAAGGTAGCGCCTTCCATTACTGGCAGCACCTTGTGAAATGGTTTCTTCTTCATGAACCAACTGGTGCCTTGTGCCACCGTGGTAAAGAAAAAGGCATCGGCTACACTATTCAGCAGGTTGTGCACGGCTCTCTTAAATGGTCCCGGTGATCTGCCCCCGTGGTGTTGAACAATGATGGCTGTTTTTTTCTTCAGCAATAACCTCAACACAAATGTTTGCAAAGAGAGGGTGAGGCTGTGGATATGTATAATGTCAGCATCGAGCTTTCTTACCCTTCTAAGGAATTTCCAGGGAATTTGCCAGGCCCTGAAGCTGCTGCCGAGATGATCTTTTACAAAGTAATGCTGTATATCGTTTTTCCGGTAGGATTGCTCTTGTCTGAACCGCGTCATGATGATCGTTTCCACACCCCTGGTGTTCAAGGCTTCGGCCCAGCCGGTGGTTGTATAATAATAGCGGATCAGGTCTTCCGCACTGGCAACCTTATCATCGTAATAGTAAAAGATATTGACTACCCTCATGCGCTTATTTGTGTAAACAATTTCATGATGGCTTTGGCGCTATCGTCCATTGTGTGATACAATACACGTTCATAATCAGTGGAGGCGTCCTGCAATATTTCTATCGCTTTGTTTTCCATGGCTGCTGCATCTTTTACCACATGCCAATGGGGTACGGGATGGTCAAAGGGATAACAGAAACTGATCACATGGGCGCCGGCGTACAATGCTTCGAGGCAAACGGTACTGCAACCTTCCGAACGGGAGGTGTGCAGGAATACTTTGCTGCGCTGCATCCAGGCCAATACTTCCATATGCGGCCTGCCACCGAGCAGAGAGAGATGATCCTGCAAGCCTAGTGAATCGATCACTCCTTGCACTTTTTCTTTTTCCCTGCCCAGTCCGCAGTGAATGGCTTTGAGGGAAGGAAAGGTGAAGCGCAATTGGCCAACAATGGCAGCATACTTATCATATTGTTTCAGCGGCTCAAAAGAGCCTGCTGCCATGATATCAATATCCCTGGTAGCCGGAAGAACAGCAGGAAACAAGCGTTGGTCGATGGCATTGGGTACGATATATTGTGGTTGAATGCCGTGACTGCGATGGTATTGATCGCGCAGGGAAGCGCCCATCGCTGCCAGCTGATGACTCCGGGGGCGAATGAAGCGCACCCATTTGTTTTCCTTTTTGGCATCCTGGCCACATATCCAGCTAATGTGCTTAATGGAATGCATTCTTCCGAAATACTGGCTGATAAAAGCACACTCGCCATTCCAGAAACTAAACAACCCGATAATATGGTATTGGCGCTGTATCCTTTTCAGAGATACCCATACATTTTTCCATAACAACAATCGCTTTGCTTTGCGCTGGTGCATGCCATCAAAAGCTTTTACCGTGATGCCATGCCAGGTATAGGATGCCTGGTGATGGGGATACAGAAGCGAGAGTACGGTGATCCTGATCCCGGGAAAGTTTTCCTGCAATGCTTTTACCATCAGTTGCTGCGAGGGCACCCACCAGGTAGCGGACTCATCTTCCGGGAAAGCGGGCGATATGACTACCAATGTTTCAGGCTTCTTCATCCAGTGAAAGGATTTTATTACAGCAACCAAGGCTTTGCTTGTTGTGGGTGATCAGTATAACCATTTTACCTTGTTGGGTCAGTTGCTTAAAATGCTGCAGCAGCTCATTTTCCGCATCGGCATCCAGCTCATTAAAGGGTTCATCCAGTATGATAAGGTCTGCATCCTTATACAAGGCCCGGGCGATGGCTATGCGCTGCCGTTGTCCGCCACTGATATTACGGCCATTCTCTGTAATTACTTTGCTGGCATTGTCAGTACCCTCCAGCAGGTGAGCCAATCCTGCCTGGCTTACAGCATGTTTGAATTTCTTCTCGTGGTAATGAGCGCCATTCAGGGTAATATTATGAAGCACGGTATCATGAATAAGGAATGGCTGTTGCTTTACATAGGAAATGACGGGCCAGTATTGCCGGCGCTCATCATTGCCGGCCAGCCTGTCATTGATCAGGATATGTCCTTCGGCCGGGTTGAGGAAGCCCAATAACAAATTCAGGATGGTGGTTTTGCCTTGTCCTGAATGACCGGATATACCCATAAAATCGCCGGTTTGTAATGTCCAGTTAAGGTTTTGCAGAATGTTCTTCTGGCCAAAGCGGAAGTGTACATCCCTGAACTGCAGGGATTGAATAACGGGTAGTGCGGCATCGGGATGACTGGCAGGCCGGGCAGGAGGTGCTTCCGACAGTTCATCGGCGGTGTAGGAATAGGTTTGTATCTGCCCTGCTGTGTTCAATATTTTCACAATGCCGGGTATGATCTTGTAGGCGGCGGCCATGAAGGCTCCCATGGTGATCAGGGCATTGTTGTCGGTATAACCCTGCCATTGACTCAGGGCCACCAGTATGAAAAGTCCCAGCAAAGCAAATATTTCCATCATACGGGCAGGCAGGCCCTGGGCGATCAGTGTATTGGCAAAATGGGTATTGAACTGTTGCTGATAATTCATGTAACGTTCGAGAAAGGCGCCATTCTTATCGTAGATATTGCTCTCTACAAATCCGTTCAATGCTTCCTGCAGGTGCTGCAATGCTTTTTCACTGCTGGTACGGGCATCATGCCGTACTTTTCTCAGCTTCTTCTTTACCAGGTATGCTATGCCCACTACGGGTGGCAGCAGGAGGATGAACAACAGCAGGAATAGCTGGGCATTGAAGAAGAGGATGGCAGTAATGGTAAGTACAACAAGCAGGACCTGGGTAATGACTTGCTGGATGCCTGATAGTACATGCTGGCAGAAGTCGATAGGCTGGTAGCTGATCTTGCGGATGTGAACGGATGAATCAATGTTGATGTAATTGGTATAAGCGCCTTCCAGGTAATGCAATAGCCGGTGACGGGCAATCCGGGTAGCTACCTGGGCTATGAAGCGGCATTGGCTCCGGTATACCAGGAAACCTGCCAGATTCTTAGCGCTGAAGAGTAAGAGGAAAAGCGTAATGGGCAGCAGGGAATGCCTGTTCTGCAGCCAATGGGGCAAAAAGGCCACCGTGGTAAAAGGCAGTGGCTGTGTATAGATCCTGATAATCAGCAGGAGCCAGGCCAGGGAAGCAATATCGGCCAGACTGATCAGTAAGTCTAATACCACAAGCATGCCCATCCGTCGGCGTTCTTCCGGGCGGAGGATGGTAATACTCTTTTTGATAATATGTTTCAAAGGCGGGCTATTGCGTTATGGCATTGATGATCAACTGTCCATACGGTTTGTGGCCTTGGGAGGTTGCTCCCGGGGCGGAAAATGGCGGGGAATGTCATCGCCTTTTTGGCACCAGGCCATGAATCCTCTATTCTTTGCGTTTCTATGCAGAATAATAATAGCTAAAACGGTATAGTTAGCGATCCGGCGAGTATATTTGCGCAGCGTAACGAAAACATAACCTGTCTTTGATACCAAAACTATAGCAAGCGCTTAAAATTGATTGTCGCATGAATAACCCATTGGTGGCTGGCGTTGATATTGGGGGGTCCCACATCACTGCCGCATTGGTAGACCTGGAAGTCCGGAGTGTATTACCTGCATTTTCGGCCCGCAAACATATCAATGCCCAGGAAGATGCTGCCAGCATTATCGACGTTTGGTGTGCAACCATTGTAGCCGTTTTTGAAACACAGCCCTCCCTTCCCAAGCGGGTGGGTATTGCCATGCCAGGGCCTTTTGACTATGAAAAGGGTATTTCTTTTATAAAAGACCAGAATAAGTACGAATCCCTCTATGGGCTGAATGTGAAGGAAATGATGGCTGAGCGCCTGGGGGTAAGCCCCGATCATATCCGCCTCATGAATGATGCCGGTTGTTTTCTGCAGGGAGAAGTAATGGGAGGCGCCGCCCGTGGATTCAAAACAGCTATTGGGGTTACCCTGGGTACCGGATTGGGAACCGCTACTTTTCATCATGGTGTGGCTAAGGATGCCAATTTATGGTGTGCCCCTTTCCTCGATGGTATGGCAGAGGATTATATTTCCGCGCGCTGGCTCATAAATACTTACCAGCAGGTAAGCGGCAACGCCATCGAAAACGTGAAGGGCCTGGTAGCCCTGATACCTTCAGATCCCCGCATCAAAGATATATTTAAAGACTTCGGCCTTAACCTTGCTGCTTTCCTGGCCATGTTTGTCCGCGATAACAATCCAGAAGTGATCGTTATTGGCGGCAATATTGCCAAGAGCGCCGAATGGTTCCTGACGCATGTAGAGCAGGCCTTACATGCCCAATCCATTGACATTCCGATACGTATTGCCCGCCTGGGCGAAGATGCCCATATTATGGGTGCTGCAGGCTGCTGGATAGAAAATATTTAATCGGCAAAGAAAGGAGGCCCATCTGAACCGGATGGTGTCATTCATACAATTTTTCCTCGTTCGCCCAAAAAAGCTTAATTTTTTGCGGTCGCATTATGAGGAAGCTTGTCATTTTAATAATACTCTGTACCACAGGAGCCATCCTGTGTGCCCAAACCCAGCAGTACCAGTTCTCCCGGATTGATATCAGCCAGGGACTGTCCAACAGCCAGATCAATAGCATATTCAGAGACAGTAAAGGATTTATGTGGTTTGGCACTATGGCCGGTCTTAACCGCTACGATGGATACCATTTTACCATTTTCCGGCACAACCTGTATGATTCTTCTACCATCAGCGATGATTATATCGTTCGCATTTTTGAAGGGCCCGATAATACCATTTGGATACTGAACAGAAGTGGGCTCAATGTTTTTGATCCCCTTACTGAGAAATTCAACCGCAATGCTTCTGCGGCCCTGGCGAGGTATGCTTTGCCGCCGGCAGCTGTAGGCAATATCCTGCGCGACAGCCGAGGAAACTTTTGGTTTATTATGACCGGCGCCGGATTGTATAAATATGATATGGCTACGCGCAAAACTTCCAGAGTATACCAGACTGTAGGAACAGGTGCCACGCAGGTAGGCCCGGTTGATCTGCGCGAAGATACCATTGGTGATCTGTGGGTGGTATTCAATGATGGAAATATCGAAAAGATGGATGGCCGTACAGGTGTCGTTACTTTTAAAACAACGGCATTGGCAACTGCCATGCGTCTTGAACGGCTCAACTACTCCCTCTATATCGATAGGGAAAATGAATTGTGGCTATATGTGCCCAATGATTCGCGGGGCGTATTCCGGTACGACCCGCGTACGGATGTATTGCAGCATATTACCGGGGAAGCAGGCACTTTTCGACTAAATAACAATATTATAAATGGACTACTGCAGGATAACAAAGGCAATATATGGGTGTGTACCGATCATGGTGGCGTGAATGTGCTCAATAAAAAGAACCGTACCTGTCAATACCTCATGGCCAATGACGATGATCCGAAAACCATTAGTCAAAACAGTATCATCACTGCGTATAAAGATAAAGCAGGTGTAATATGGTTGGGCACTTTTAAAAAGGGTATCAATTATTATCGCGAACGTACCGTCAGCTTCCCCCTATTTGCACACCAGCCTTCCGACGCCAACAGTTTGCCGTATAACGATGTAAACAAGTTTGTGGAAGATGCAGCGGGTAACCTGTGGATAGGTACCAACGGAGGTGGTCTTATCTATTATGACCGTACTAAAAAAACATTTCGCCAGTTGCTGCACAATCCGGCTGATCCGAATAGCCTCAGCAATAATGTTATTGTAAGTCTGTACATTGACCGTGCACAACGGTTGTGGATCGGTTCTTATTTTGGAGGACTGGATTGTTACGATGGTAAAAAATTTATCCATTACCGGCATTCCGGAAATCCCAATAGTCTTTCGGATAACCGGGTATGGGAGATCTTTGAGGATTCGAAGAAAGAAATGTGGATCGGTACACTTAGCGGAGGGCTTGAAAGGTTTGATCGTCAGAAAAATATCTTTTATCATCACCGCGTCAGTCAGCCAGGTTCTGTCAGTGCTGATTATATAGCAGACCTGATGGAAGATAAGGAGGGTCAGTTGTGGATAGGTACGGCCAATGGAGTAGATGTATTAATCCGGCGACCCAATATGCCCGATAGCTTTGCTCATTATTTGAATATACCAGGTAATGCTGCCAGCCTGAGCAACAACAATGTAATTGCCTTCCTGCAGGATAGGAAAGGCTATATCTGGGTGGGTACCCGGGATGGCCTCAACGTATTTGATCCCCGTAAAAAATCGTTCCAGGTTTTCCGCCGTGAAAATGGTTTGCCGGATAATGCTGTACTGACAATGCTGGAAGATGAGCAAGGCACATTGTGGATAAGCACTCCCAATGGGATTGCCCATCTCAAACCGAAATATGATGAGCAAAAGAACAGCTTTACCCTGCAATGTCATAATTATGATGAACTCGACGGACTGCAGGGAACGGCATTCAATGAAAATGCTGCACTTAAGACCAGCAAAGGCGAATTGATCTTTGGTGGCGCCAATGGTTTCAACCTCTTTCATCCGGCAGCCATTGTGCCCGATAAGCAATCCTCGCCCATGGCATTCACAGACCTCCGTATCTTCAACAAAAGCATTGGCATAGGGGAAAAGGTAGACGGGCGCGTAGTGTTGCCGCAATCCATAGCGCAAACAGGCAACATCACCTTACGCTACAATGAAAATGTATTGTCAATTGAGTTTGCGGCGCTGAACTTTTCCAATGCCGAAAAGAATAAATATGCTTACAAGCTGGATGGCTTTAATGATGACTGGACCACTACAGATGGAAAGATGCGGCTGGCAACCTATACCAATCTTGATCCGGGCGACTACGTATTCCGCGTGAAAGCGGCCACGAATAATGATGTATGGAACAAAGAAGAATTATCGCTCCATATAAAAATACTACCGCCATTCTGGAAAACGCCCTGGGCTTATGTATTGTACACCCTGGTGCTGGGTGGCATATTGTGGTTCAGCCGGCACATGATCGTAGAGCGTGCGCGTATCCGTTTCCAGATGGAGCAGCAGCGTAAGGAAGCACAGCGCATGCATGAGCTGGATATGATGAAGATCCGTTTCTTTACCAATGTAAGCCACGAGTTCAGAACGCCCCTGTCACTCATTCTTACGCCGGTGGAAAAGATGCTGCAACAATCAGAAGATGAGGGACAGCAAAAACAGTACAGGCTTATTCACCGCAATGCCCGCCGTTTATTGAACCTCGTAAACCAATTACTGGATTTCCGGAAAATGGAAGTGCAGGAATTACGTCTGAATACAGCAACAGGCGACATCATTAAGTTTACCAAAGACATCACTTATTCATTTACCGACATCGCCGACAAAAAGAGTATCCGGTTTAATTTCTATACCGCAACGGATAGCCTGATCACCAGTTTTGATCACGACAAACTGGAGCGTATCCTGTTTAACCTGGTATCCAATGCCTTTAAGTTCACCCCCGAGCATGGTAGTATAACCGTGGCTTTACGCAGCGAGGAAAAAGAGCCTGGCAAACCTTACCTGGCCATCCAGGTAAAAGATACCGGCATTGGTATTCCAAAAGAAAAACAGGAACTGATCTTTGAACGGTTTTTCCAGCACGATATACCAGGCAGTATGGTGAACCAGGGAAGCGGCATAGGCTTATCCATCACCAAAGAATTTGTAAAACTGCACAATGGATACATCACAGTAGAGAGTGAGCCGGAAAAAGGCAGCTGCTTTACTGTATGGCTACCGGTGCAAACAGTGACCGCCAACGTTCCCCTGACAACAAACCCAGAGTTGGCAATACCTGATGAGTTGATACAAGCTCCCATAATGCAGCCCGAAGACTGGCAGCCGGAGCCGTTGCCGGCAGGCGCTTATGAGGGAAGAAAAAAGATGCTGTTGCTGGTAGAGGACAATGAAGACTTTCGCTTCTACCTCAAAGACAACCTGCGGCAGCAGTTTACGATCCTGGAAGCGGCGGATGGGAAAGAAGGCTGGCAAAAAGCACTGGGGCATCATCCTGATCTGATCGTGAGCGATATCAGTATGCCGGAAATGAATGGCATTGATCTTTGTCAAAAGATCAAAAAGGACCAGCGTACTTCTCATATCCCTGTGATCCTGCTGACAGCGCTGGCAGGGGAGGAGCAACAGTTAAAGGGATTGGAAACAGGGGCCAATGATTACCTCACCAAGCCTTTTAATTTTGAAATCCTGCTGTCCCGGATCAGGAACCTGCTGTCTCAGCAAGCTATTGCCCGCAAAACCTTTGAAAAGCGGATCGATGTAAGGCCGGCCGATGTGCAAACGACCTCGCCCGATGAACAGTTCCTGCACCAGGTAATGGACATCATCGAAAAGAACATGGGCAATCCCGACTTTTCGGTAGAGGAGATGAGCAAAGGGGTATTTATGAGCCGGGTAGCTTTGTATAAAAAGATCCTGGCCCTTACCGGCAAAACACCCATCGAGTTTATCCGGTCCGTACGCTTAAAGCGGGCTGCCCAGTTGCTGGAAAAATCTGAAATGACAGTAGCCGAAATAGCCTACGAAGTGGGCTTCAACAATCCCAAATACTTTTCCAAATACTTCAAAATGGAATTCCATGTGCTGCCCAGTCAGTGGGGTGCAGGGGGGATCCGATAATAGCATAGCCAATAATTAATATTGACAATCAACCTCTTACTACTTCAGGTTAACATTTGAATACCCATTCATAAACATCTGCATACCCTCCCTTAACAGGGAGCTTTCTACATTTATGCTGCTGGTACAAACCGGGAATATTTGCCTGTTTGATACCTGATTGCGAAACAAAACGAAACGATTGCTATGCGGAAGTTCCTGACATCTTTGTCCTGTCTTGTGGTGTGCTTATTATCCGTTTCCACCCTCCCGGCCCACAATATTCGCCCTGGTGATTACTCCAAAGTTGAAGATGGTATTATAGTACATGTGAAGCGTAAAATGCCCAACGGGGTTTGTCTCGTGCGGCTCCAGGCCATTACTGATCGCATCATTAGGATCACGGCCAGCCCGGTTGACTCCTTTACCAATACTCCCAGTCTCATTACCCTGCCAAAGAAAAGAACACCTGTGAAATGGGAAGTGAAGGAAGAAAAGGAACAGGTTACCCTCCTTACGCCATCCCTGCGAGCTATCGTATCTCTGGTCACGGGCGAGATCAATTTTACCGATCCTTTGGGTAAGCCGATACTGGCTGAGCCCAAAGAAGGAGGCAAATACTTTATCCCGGTTACAGAAGAAGGCCAGCCCTCGTGGAAACTGAACCAGACCTTCCTAAGCACGCCCGGCGAAGCTTTTTATGGACTGGGACAGCACCAGGATGGGCTCATGAACCAGAAAGGATACCAGGTAGAACTGGCCCAGAACAATACAGAAATAGCAATCCCTTTTATGGTGTCCACCAGGAATTATGGTCTCCTTTGGGACAATTACTCCATCACCAAAGTAGGCGATACCCGTAATTACGAACCCTTGTCTACCCTGAAACTCTATGCTGCCGATGGCAGCGAGGGATGGCTTACAGCTACTTATGCTAAAAAGACAGATGCCAAACAAGTAATGGTACAAAGGCCCGAATCGGCCTTAGCCTACGACTTCCTGTTATCGCAGAAAGATTTTCCCACAGAAGTAGAACTGGGCGACGCTGTAGTTAACTGGGAAGGTGCTATTGAGTCAGCCTTTACCGGGGTGCATCATTTCCTGTTTCGTTACGGAGGTTATGGCAAAATATGGATTGATGGTAAACTACTGGCCGATCGCTGGCGTCAACCCTGGATGCCGGGCACTGCCGTATTGCCTGTGCCAATGGAAAAGGGCAGGAAATACAGCTTTCGAATTGAATGGATTCCCGATGGGGATGTTTCCTATATATCCTGCAAATGGTTAAGCCCGCTGCAGGGTGATCTTCAACAACAGTTTGGGTTTAATGCAGAGTCTGGTAGCCAGTTGGATTATTATTTTATCCAGGGCAAGAACCTGGATGAAGTGATTGCTGGTTACAGGGATATTACCGGCAATAGTTCCATTATGCCCAAATGGGCTATGGGACTTTGGCAAAGCCGGGAGCGGTACAAGACGCAGGATGAGATACTCAATACGGTGAGTGAGTTCCGCAAAAGGAAAATACCGCTGGATAATATTGTGCTTGACTGGTCGTACTGGAAAGAAAATGACTGGGGCAGCCAGGAGTTTGACAGCAGCCGGTTTGCCGATCCTGCCGGTATGATCAAAACCCTGCATGATCAATACCACACACGGTTCATGATCTCTGTATGGCCCAAGTTTTATGAAGGCTTGCCGGTATATGAGAACTTTAGTAAAAATGGCTGGCTCTTCAAACGGAATATTGCAGAAAAGCGGCGCGATTGGATCGGTAAAGGATACACCTCTACTTTTTATGATGCCTTCAATCCACAGGCGCGCACGGCCTTTTGGAACCTGCTCAATGATAAGCTGTATAATAAAGGTATCGATGCCTGGTGGCTGGATGCTACGGAACCGGATATTCATTCCAATATGTCGGTGGAAGAAAGAAAGCAAACCATGAACCCTACGGCACTGGGTGCTGCTACCCGTTACTTCAATGCTTTTCCTTTATTGAACACCAAAGCTGTGTATGAGGGGCAGCGCAGGGTAAATCCCGATCAGCGGGTATTTATTCTCACCCGCTCTGCTTTTGCCGGACAGCAACGGTACGCAGCAGCCTCCTGGAGTGGAGATATCTCTGCCCGCTGGCACGATTTTAAAAACCAAATAGCAGGTGGTCTCAACTTCTCTCTATCGGGCCTGCCTTACTGGACAGTTGATATTGGCGGATTTGCGGTAGAGAAACGTTTTGAAAATGCCCAGGGCGAAAACCTGGAAGAGTGGCGTGAACTGATGACGCGCTGGTACCAGTTTGGCGCTTTCTGTCCTTTGTTCCGTGTGCATGGTCAATTTCCTTACCGGGAGATATTCAATGTAGCGCCGGAAACACATCCCGCTTATCAAAGCATGCTCTACTATGATAAGCTGCGTTACCGGTTAATGCCTTATATCTATTCTCTCGCAGGAAAGACCTGGCACGACCATTACACGATTATGCGTGGACTGGCCATGGATTTTCCGGAAGATCCGCTGGTAAGAGATATAGGCGATCAATACATGTTTGGCCCCTCCCTGCTGGTGAATCCGGTATATGAATACAAAGCAACCAACAGAAATGTATACCTGCCTGCAGGTACGGGCTGGTATGAAAGCTATACCGGTACATACCTGGCTGGTGGCGCCACAGTAGTGGCAGCAGCCCCGTTACAAAGAATGCCATTATATATTAAAGAAGGTTCCATACTACCTGCCGGACCTGAAATACAATACACTGCAGAGAAACCAGCTGATCCCATCACGCTGTTGGTATACACTGGTAAGGATGCACAGTTTACCCTGTATGAGGATGAAGACACCAATTACAATTATGAGAAAGGAGCTTTTGCCAATATTCCTTTCAACTATGAGGAAGCTACGAAAACACTGACCATTGGTAACAGGGCAGGTGCATTTAATGGTATGCTGCAACAGAGAACTTTCCGGGTAATATTTATCAGTAAACAAAATCCCAAACCTTTCGATGCTGATGGAAAAGCATACCAGGTTATTAAATACAATGGAAAGAAAGTAACGGCAAAGATGAAATAAAATAGTTATTCAGAAATACTCACGGATTCTTGCAAAATGTAAACGATCACATATGAAAAAGACCAAAACTGTCAACAAGCCGGCTGTCATATTATGGGCGCTGGTATTGTGCCTGGTGGCCATCTCACAGGGCTATGCACAAGACGGAACTGCTAAAAGAAAAATTACCGGTAAGGTAACTACTAAATTAACTGATGAACCGCTACTGGCTGTGTCAGTTACGATCAAAGGAACCACTACTTCAGTCTCTACCAATCAGGCTGGCGCATTTACCATTGAAGCTAAAACAGGTGATATACTGGTGGTAAGCTCCATTGGTTATGCAACTAAGGAGATAAAGATCTCCGGTCGATCCGATATGGATATAAGACTGGATGAGGACTACAACGACCTTCAGGATGTAGTGGTCGTAGGATACGGTCGTATGAAAAAAACTGACCTTAGTAGTTCGCAGGTAACGGTATCGGCCAGTGATATTCAACGTACGGTGAATACCACACTGGAACAAGGCTTGCAGGGACGCGCAGCCAACGTATACGTTACTTCCAACAGTGGCCAACCCGGTGCGGCCGCTTCTGTTATGATCCGGGGTGTGAACTCCATCAACTATTCCAATCAGCCCCTGTATGTTATTGATGGGGTGCAGATCAAGCCGGAAAATCCATCCAGCGGGGCCAGCACTTCCTCCAACATCCTGTCGGGCATCAATCCGGATGATATAGAATCCATGAGTGTGTTGCAAGGGCCTTCCGCTACAGCTATCTATGGAGCAGTAGGCGCCAATGGGGTGATCCTCATCACTACCAAGAGAGGTAAATCGGGTGAAACAAAAGTAGCTTTCAGCAGCCTGGGAACTATACAGGATAAGCCGGCGAAAGTGCCCGTGATGGACTTACAGGAATATGCTACCTACCGCAATGAATTTGCCAAAGCAGGCGGCGCACAGTTTGAACCCACCTTTGCCGATCCCTCTGTGTTGGGCAAAGGAACAGACTGGCAAAATGCTTTGTTCCGCAGAACCTTGCTGCAGAAATACGGCCTGGGTGTAAGCGGTGGTAATGAAAAGACCACCTTTTATACTGGCGTGGAATATTTCAAACAGGAAGGAGTAGTAAGGGGATCGGGTTTCGAACGTTATTCTGTACGGCTCAACCTGGATAACCAAACACGCCGTTGGCTGAAGATTGGCGCTAACCTTAATGTCAATCAGACCAAAGAAGTAGTTAATACCAGCAATGGTGATCTGCTCAATATTGCCATTGGCCAGAATCCTGCTGTACCTGTTACCAATCCCGATGGTAGCTGGGGTGGACCCGTTAACACGCAATACCAATATACCAACCCGGTGGCCCTGGCTTCCATAAATGATAACCGCAATAAAGCCATGACTTTTGTCGGTGGTCTTTATACGGACATTACATTAATGAAAGGGCTGGTATTCCACAATGAGTTCAATACTTTTTACCAATACACGAATGGTTATATTTTTAAACCCTCCTATAAGTTCAACGGATTTGAAAATACGACTACAGAGTCAAGCCGTTCGAGCGGTAACAGCTATTGGTGGGGACTTCAGTCAAGATTGCAGTATGATATTAAAATAGGTAAACATGCCATTACTGCCATGGCAGGGCATGAAGCTACAGAGAATGGCTATGAAGGATTGAATGGCCTGCGCCGCAATTTTGTGACCAATGCTGTACAGGAACTGGTAGGCGGAGATGCATTAACAGCTACCAACGGTAGTTCAAAGGGATCCAACGCCCGCGAGTCATGGTTTGGCCGTGCCAACTATGTATACAACGACAAGTATATCCTGCAGGCTACCATGCGTGCTGATGGTTCTTCTAACTTTGGCCCGGAGAATCGCTGGGGTTATTTTCCTTCCTTCTCTGCCGCCTGGAGGGTATCACAGGAAAAGTTCCTGGAAAATGTTGACTTTCTGAATGACCTGAAATTACGCGTAGAGTACGGTCTCAGTGGTAACTCTTCCGGTGCAGGGTATTATGCTGCATTGTACAGCGTGCCTACTGCTGCCGGTACAGGTTATCTGTCGGCCAATTTCTCCAACCCTTACCTCAAGTGGGAGAATGCAACCACTACCAACATTGGTTTCGATGCCCGCTTGTTTCACAACCGGGTAGAGATCATTGCTGATTTCTATATTAAGAAGATCACTGATCTGCTTACCACCAATGATTATCCTTTCTATTCCGGTGGTGATATGTCTTATTCATCCGGTTATATCCGTTTCCCTACCTCCAATGTTGGTTCTATGGAGAACAAAGGATTTGGTATTACCATCAATACGGTTAATATAGAAAAGCCTTTCACCTGGAGAACAGGTCTGAACTTTTCGGTAGACCGCAACAAGATCACCGAATTGTACAACAGTACACCGATCAATAGTACTTATGGTACCAGCTCACTTATTAGTTCGTCCAAAGTAGGACAGCCTGCTGCCATGCTCACCGGTTATATCGTTGATGGTATATTCCAGAACATTCCGGAGATCAAAGGCCATGCTATTCAACTGGCGAGTGGCACTATGCTGGTTGATCCTGCACAGGGTACCTGGCCTGGTGACCTTAAATTCAGGGACGTAAGCGGCCCAGCCGGTAAGCCCGATGGCATCATCGATCAGAATGACCGTGTAGTGATCGGTAACCCCTGGCCCAAATTCACCTTTGGGTTTACCAACACCTTCTCTTATAAAAACTTCGACCTCAGCGTACTCATTATAGGCGTACAGGGTAATGATGTATACAACTACACCCGCTACCGCAATGAGAACCCCCAGGGTACAGCGGTATACAGTAACTACTTTAAATCGGTAGCCAATTTTGCCCGCCCCAGCAGTATCAATGCCGCTGATCAGAATACTACTGTAACCAATCCCGGATACCAGATTGCCCGCATTACAACCAATATAGCCAACGGCAACAGCCGTGCTTCACAGTGGTATATTGAAGATGGATCTTATGTCCGTATCAAGAATGTGACGCTGTCTTATTTCCTGCCGGCGAAGTGGGCTTCGAAAGTGGCGATGCGCAACCTGAAGGTAGCTGCCGGTGTACAAAACCTGCATACGTTCACCAAGTATAAAGGATACGATCCCGAAATTGGCATGTCGCCCAACTATGGTTCACTCACCGTAGGTGTAGACGATGGTCGTTATCCCTCTACTAAAATGTATTCTTTCAGCCTTACCGCTGATTTCTAACCATCCTAAAATTGCTGTATATGAATAAGCTTTTAATCATATCAATGCTGCTGATGCTGGTGGTAGCCCAGTCCTGTAACAAAGAATTCCTCAACAGGCCTCCGGAAGACCAGCTGATAGCCGATATCTTTTATAAAACAACCGATGAAGTAAGGGCCGGCACTGCGCCGCTCTACAACATTGTGTGGTTTGATTACAATGACAAAGCTGCTTTGTCATTTGGTGATGCCCGCGGAGGTAACATGATCTCCAACGACCGGGATGCATTCTATCGTTTTGCGATATCCGCTACCGATGTAAATACCCTGTTGCCCGCCTATAAATCTTTTTATAAGATCATTGCGCAGAGTAACCAAACAATGGCCAACGTTCGCAACAATGCTACCACCGTTCCGGATGATGTAAAGCGGGGCGCTATTGCAGAATGCCGTTTCATGCGGGCCATGGGTTATTACTTCCTGGTGAGCAACTGGGGGGCAGTACCCATCATCTACGACAATGTAAAGCAGATGGGCGATCCCAATGTGCCACGTAATACCATAGAAAGCGTGTGGGAGCTGATCATTAAAGATATGACGTATGCGGCTAAGAATTTACCCATCACTGCTTTTGCAGAAGGCCGTATCACCAAATACTCTGCCGAAGGTATGCTGGCCCGGATGTACCTTACCCGCGCTGGTGTAGGCAGCCCCGGCACACGTCGTAAGACCGACCTGGACAGCGCCAAATACTATGCAGGTGATGTGATACGCAATAGCCCGTTTGTACTGGAGCCTAATTATTATGACCTGTTCCGGGGTGAAAACCACAACAGCTCAAAGAACAACAAAGAAAGCTTGTTCTCCATCCAGTGGATGCCCATCAAAGATCCCTGGGGTATCAATAATTCCTTCCAGGCCTATATGGCCCGCAATGGAGATATTACCGGTAGCTGGGATGGATGGGGCGCAGCGCATGGTGCATCAGCCAACCTGATCAAGTATTACCTGGCCAATCCGGCCGACTCTGTACGCCGCAAGGCAACCTTTATGTTCCAGGGTGATTTTTATCCGGAAATACGCAAAGACCTTAATGGCTACCAATTTACTGCTACTGATGTGGCCAATACCAAGAAATATATTATTGGTTCAGTTAAGGACAATGCAGGCAAGGGCAGTGAGATGTGTGCTTATATCAATACTTATATGCTGCGCCTGGCAGAAGTGTACCTTATCTATGCAGAATCTATTTTAGGAGATGCCGGCAGCACTGCCGATGCAGAGGCTTTAAAGTATTACAATGCCGTACGCACAAGGGCTGGTATGCCTGCCAAAGCATCCATCACCTTTGATGATATTTTCCTGGAAAAAAGGATCGAGACAGTATTTGAAGGCATCTATTGGTATGAGTTGATGCGTTTATATTATTTCAATCCTACCAAGGCCAAAGCCATCATCGATGACCAGGACAAAGGGGCGTATACACTTACCTACAATACCGGCACCACCAATCCGCGTACCTGGACGGCTGTGTATGATACCAAGAAATACCCTGTCACTGATCAAACAATGTATTTGCCTTTGCCGGAAGCTGAACTGGTAAAAGCGCCCAACCTGGCAAAACCACCTGTTGCATTTGACTTCAGTGTTTTGCCCGATTAATACATTCCTAAACACAATAATATTCGCCATATGCGTACAACTCATTTTCCAATAACAATATTGATGCTGGTCTTGCTGGCAGGGCTATGGGCCTGTAAGAAGGATAATGACGGCAAGCCGGTCATCACGAAGCTGAGGGCTATTAGTCCGGCCCCCAACGATTCTACCCTCACCCTGGCAGGCCCGGGCCAAACGGTGGTCATACAGGGTAGTGGTTTTGCTGCTACAACGCAGATCTATTTCAATGGGTATCCTACTGCCTTTAATTCAGCCTTGCTGGCCGATGACAATATCGTAGTGACCATTCCGGCCGATATGCCTTTTGCCAGCCTCGACCCAGCCCAGTTGAACACCGTGAAGGTCGTTACAAGGAATGGGGAAGTGGTATTCAACTTTCCTGTTGTGCCGCCACCGGCAGTACTATCTTCTGCTTCCAATGAGAATGCATTGGCGGGTGAGCGCATCACCATCAGGGGTAATAATTTCTTTTTTGTAGAGAAAGTGATCTTCCCCGGTGGCATAGCAGTTACTGCCAACCTGGGTACCGTGGCTGCCGGAACTACGATTGACGTAACTGTACCAACTGGTATTACACAGTCTGGTCCATTGCAGGTGGTGACGAAATTTGGAACAGGCACTTCTGTTTTTCTGTTCAATGATTATACAACGGGTATGATCTCAAATTTTGATGCTATAAATACCTTTTCATGGGGGAGTACGATCAAAGATGATGCAAGTTTATTTCCGGGCAATCATGGTAAATATGCACACCTGCAGCAGGATGCTATTTCGGGCAATAACTGGGATTGGTGGAATGGCAAAAGAGGTATGATGACGAATGCAAAAGACTGGTTGCCGGCTTCTGAGTTGAACAATCCGGCTGCCAACTATGCCATGAAATTTGATATTTATGTGAAAGAGGCCTGGTCTACAGGGGTATTGTTTATTGGCCCGCCCCCCAATGACACCTGGGTGTACATGTATCGCTATGAACCCTGGAAAACACAACCTGATTTCAAGACCAATGGATGGATAACAGTTACCGTGCCGCTGAATGAATTCAGGAAAAAATCGGCCAGCGGAACGGATGGGGCCGGCGATCAGGCTTCTAAGGTGAGTGATGTAATTGGAGGCATTGATGAGATCGCTAAATTCATGTTTGTGAATGATACCGCCACGCCCATCGCTAAGCTGGATATAGCTATTGATAATGTACGGGTGTATAAGATCGTGAAGTAAAAGGGATGGCTGTACTTAAATATGCTCTGTGAAACAAACAATCCTTGCTTTTTGCTTTCTATGCGTGCGCTGCCTGGCAGCGCACGCTCAGGATCAGGGGTTCTTCCTGAACGACTGGCAGCCTGTAAACATTACCGCGCCAGCCTGGAACAGTGTGGCCAAACCTGCAGGTACTCCTTCGGTTACAGTTTCCATCGATGCCAATAATGTGATCACCAAAGTGCCCGGCTATCTTTTTGGCAACAATGCCAATCCCTATATGACACAAATGGTAACGGAGCCGGTATTGATAGATCATATCAAAAATCTTGCGCCCGGTATTATCCGTATGCCCGGTGGTAATATCAGCAGCGTTTATTTTTGGAATGGTCAACCTGGTGTTCCGCCTGCAGATGTGCCGGACTCCCTGTATGATTCCGATGGTAAGAAAGTGCTGGCTGGTTATTGGTATGGAAAAAATACAGCCGGCTGGACGCTCTCGCTGGATAACTATTACGCCATGCTACAGCAAACCGGCAGCAAGGGCATTATTACCGTTAATTACAGTTATGCCCGATATGGTACCAGTGCCGATCCGGTGAAGCAGGCCGCTCACCTGGCTGCCGACTGGGTACGGTATGATAATGGCCGCACAAAGTTTTGGGAAATAGGCAATGAGGATGCTGGACCCTGGCAGGCAGGTTATAAAATTGATGTTACTAAAAACAAAGATGGCCAGCCGGAGATCATCAGTGGTGAACTGTATGGTCAGCATATCAAAGTATTTATCGACTCCATGCGCAAAGCAGCTACAGAAAAAGGCACTACTATCTATATTGGTGCACAGCTGATCCAATACGATGCGGTGAGTTCCTGGAACCCCGTAGACAGGACCTGGAACAGCGGATATTTCACCAAGGCGGGTAATGCAGCCGATTTCTATATTGTTCATTCCTATTATACGCCTTACAATGAAAATTCTACAGCGAGTGTAATACTTAATACGGCAGCTACGGAAACACAAAATATGATGAACTATATGCGAACCACCACGCAACAGGGTGGGGTAGCACTAAAGCCCATTGCCTTAACAGAGTGGAACATTTTTGCGGTGGGCTCCAAACAAATGGTATCTCATATCAATGGCCTTCATGCAACACTCACCCTGGGTGAGCTGATCAAAAATAAATACGGACAGGCTTCCCGCTGGGACCTGGCCAATGGATGGGACAATGGCAATGATCACGGTACTTTCAGCACAGGCAATGAGCCGGGCGCTGCCACCTGGGCACCCCGGCCATCTTTCTACCATATGTATTACTTCCGGAAATACTTTGGTGATCAAATGGTAGCCTCCTCTGTAACCGGCAACAATGATATCGTTAGTTACGCCTCTACTTTTAGTTCGGGACAAATAGGTGTGGTGCTTGTCAATAAAGGAACAAGCAACCAATTGGTCAAACTGAATTTTCAGAACTTCTATGCAGGCGATCGTTATTACTGGTACACTCTTACCGGTGATACGGACAATGGAGAGTTTTCCCGCAAAGTGCTGATCAACGGGAATGGTCCTGCAGGAGTGGCCGGAGGGCCGGCCAATTACCTGGACCTGAAAGCCAATTCTGACCTTTCTCAGAATGATGTAAGGTTGGGCATTCCACCCCGGTCAGCTACTTTTGTAATAGTAGATAAGGGCAGTGTAACGGGCGTGGTGGATATTGATCCGCAGGACAAGCTGGTACAGGTATTTCCCAATCCCTCGGGCGATGGAAACTTTACCGTGCGCTTTAATGGATTTTCTCCTGCAGATCAGATAGACATCCGGGTCATCAATAAAGCAGGGCAACAATTGTTCGAAACAAAGGTGCGGGGCATTCAGGCATTGCCTGTGCACCAGTTCCTGAAAGCCGGAGCGTACTACGTGCAGGTGATTACGGACAAAGGTGTCACTACCAAAAAGGTTATCGTTCAATAAATCTGTCCGCTGCATCGGACAGGTGGGGTGAGCCGGTTTTTTCCCCTAGTTGACGGGACGGCTCACCATTCATTGATCAGCATTTTAATACGTCTTATGAAACAAGGTATTGTCCTGCTGTTTAATCTATTCCTAGTTACTTGCCAGCAAGCCCAGTCTCCGGTGAATTCCATTCGCATCAACCAGGAGGGATATTATGTACAGGCGCCCAAACTGGCTGCTGTGGCAGGTAACATACCTGCCAGGGATTTTTATATTGTTGGTGCCAGTCTTACTGATACCTTGTACAAGGGTGTGCTCGGTGAACAGAAACGGTCTGCCAATTCTTCCCTGCAAACCAAACTGGCTGACTTCAGTGCATTTCAAAGAAAGGGTCAATTCAGGTTGTTGGTGCCCGGTCTGACTCCTTCGTATGTATTCAGGATTGCCGACCAGGTACACCAGGCAGCAACTATTGCGTTGATAAAAGGCTTTTATTACCAACGGGTATCCATGCCCCTCGAAGAGAAATATGCTGGTAAATGGCATCGCCCGGCGGGCCATCCCGATACGGAAGTGCTCATTCACCCTTCGGCAGCCACGGATAAACGTCCTGCCGGCACACCCATTGCTTCACCCGGTGGCTGGTATGATGCCGGCGATTACAACAAATACATCGTGAACAGCGGTATTACGATGGGCACTTTGTTGTCGGCCTATGAGGATTTCACTGCATACTTTGATGCCCTGTCAACAAATATTCCGGAAAGTAGGAACCGCATTCCTGATCTGCTTGATGAAGTATTGTACAACCTGCGCTGGATGCTTACGATGCAGGACCCGGCAGATGGCGGTGTTTATAATAAATGCACCAATGCCAGCTTCGATGGCATGGTAATGCCCGGCGTTACCAAAGCGCCGCGCTATGTGGTGCAGAAAGGTACAGCTGCCACCCTCGACTTTGCAGCTGTAATGGCGCAAGCGACGCGCATCTGTAAACGATTTGATAAACAATTACCTGGTTTATCCGATTCCTGTCTTACTGCCGCCAAAAGGGCCTGGCAATGGGCTTTGCAATACCCTGCCCTGGCATACGACCAGGACAACATGAACAAATCCTTTACACCAGTAATCAGTACAGGTGGTTATGGCGACAGGAGTTTTTCCGATGAATGGTTTTGGGCGGCTGTTGAACTAATGGCAACTACCGGTGCAGCAACCTACGATAACATCATTGCTAAAGAGTTAACGAACAACCTTACTGTTCCTTCCTGGGCCAATGTTCGCATGTTGGGTTGCTATACATTGCTACGAGCAGGTAAGTCATGGAGTGCAAGAAATGCCGCTTTCGCCGAAGGCCTGAAACAAAAGTTGTTGCTGTTTGCTGACGGATTTCTCGCACCAGTAAAACAAAGCGCCTTCTATACGGTGATGGGCAGTCAGAGGTCAGATTTTGTATGGGGCTCCAGTTCTGTAGCAGCTAATCAGGGGATTGTGCTCATCAACGCCTACCTGCTCACTAAGGATAAAAAGTACCTGGATCATGCCCTTACTAATATGGATTACCTGCTGGGCAGGAATGCTACGGGCTATTCATTTATAACCGGCATCGGCAGCTACAAAGTGATGCATCCTCACCATCGTCCTTCTGTGGCCGATGGCATTGTGGACCCTGTACCGGGGCTCCTCTCCGGTGGTCCCAATCCCGGCAGGCAGGACCGTTGTAATTATGTGTATACAGAACCGGAAACAGCTTTTACTGACCAGGATTGTTCCTATGCGAGCAATGAGATCGCTATCAACTGGAATGCTCCGGCTGTTTATCTGGCTGCAGCTATAGAAGCCCTCAGCAAGAAGGCAGGGTATTAATGACTATTTCTTAAGGCTGATGATAAAACCGGCGCCAAGGCCCAGGTTGATCACATTCTTTTTATAGTTGATAGATTCCTTTATGGTTTGCTGTGATTCCAGGTCTGTAGTAGTTTTGAGATAGCTGAAGTTTGGTTTGTACCAGGATGCTTGTATATCCACATTGAAGTAAAGCCACTTGCACAGTTTATAACCTACCGCAGTAGAAGCGCCGAGAGTAAAATGATCTTTAGGTCGTTTGCCTGGCGAATAAGCTACCATCACTACTTTGTTGGACTTTCTTTCCTTCAGATAAATTATTCCATAGTCGCTTGCAAAAGAAGTAACGCCTACCGATAGTTTGGGATAGATGTAAAAACGATTGGATTCCAGGCGGTAGATCAGGCCTAAATATCCCCGTTCGATATCTCCTGAAATAACGTTGAAGTTATCATAACTGGCACCGGAAAGAGGCGTTACAAAATAATTGTTGCTGTATTCGGCTTCCATCAACTCCACAAACCGGTCACTATTATGCCTTATCTTACTGGAAGTAGCCCCCTGGTAATTAAATTCTATGCCCCAATGTTTATGAAAGAACATGGTCAGCGAAAGGGCCTGCCAGTAGAAAGAACGGTCGTCGTATTCCAGTAAATGATCTGCCGGCGTTCCATTCAATACTTTTGTCAATCCAATATTATAGCCTACCGATGGCTTTAGCTGGAACTCCAGTGAGGGAAATATTTTTTTCTGTCCCAATACAGCCATTGCTGGCAGGCAAATAATGAACAATAGTAAGAGCTTCTTTTGCATTAGATCAGTTTTACAGGGGATGTTTCGCCTTCCAGCGTGCGACCGTCAGACAGGGTGAGTTGTACTTTGAAATGATGTTCGATATTAATGGCTGGCGCTGTCATCAGGAGAAAATCAATGGTCTGCTCCAATTGCTTGTCGTCAAATAATACTGTCGGCGAGGTCTTTACAAATTGCTCAAGGGTAGAGAATGCGTAGGATTTATATACTTTGAAATAAGCAGACAGGTCAGAACCTGCCGCATGGTCATTGTCAAATGACTGTAGTGTATATATTTTAATGGATACGATACTGTCTTTGGGCCGGTATTCCTGGGCTGGTGGACAACTGCATTTTGTAAAAGCGTAGGCCGATGAAATAAACAGGGATCGTCTTTTTTCAAGACAGGCCATCTTTTCCCGGATCAATTGTAACCTGATACCATAGGCCTTTTTGACCACGGTATCCGATACTGCCAGAACAGGTTCCTTTGCACTATTGTCGAGGTTGCTGAGGGTGATGGTCTTATTGGTATAATGCTGGATAACGGGCTCAATGCAATTACAGCAGGAGATCACCACTTCTGCCATGAGGGGAAACAATAATAGAAATATGATTTTTTTCATTATAATGTAAGGAACCACTTTAGGGGGTAGCTCCTTACATGACCAACAATAACTTCTTTTTGTTGCTTTTATTATATAGAATTCTGGCTCCGGGTACATCCCTACAGGAAGATGCCACCTGATACTTCAATTCTTTGCGCATTGACCCAGCCGGCTTCGGGTGAACAGAGGAAAGCGATCACCCCGCCAATGTCTTCGGGTAAGCCGGTACGTGCCAGCGCTGTTTGCCCTACCAGGTAACTCCTTATCTGTGGATTGCCCAGTGCGTGCTTCGTAAAATCGGTCTCAATAGGACCGGGAGCGATTGTATTGGCTGTGATACCTCTCGATCCCAGTTCTTTGGCCAGGTAGCGGGTAAATACTTCTATGGCTCCTTTCATGGATGCATAAGCACTATAGCCTGGTGTGACAAAACGGGCAAGGCCGGTAGAGAAGTTGATGATCCGGCCACCATTTGCCAGCAGTGGCAAGGCCTTCTGTGTAAGAAAATAAGTTCCTTTCAGGTGCACGTTGTACAGGTTGTCAAACAGCTCTTCCGGTGTTTCTGTGACCGGGCTGAACCCTTCTATACCTGCATTGTTGACGAGGAAATCGAATTGATCCTTGCCAAAGCGTTCGGTGAGTGTAGCGCTTAGTTGTTGTATAAACCCATTAAATGAGGAGGTGTCACCTACTTCCAGTTGCAGGGCTGCTGCCTGCTGCCCGTTTTGTTGGATGGCGGCTACCACATCCTCGGCTTCTTCCTTTTTCTGCCGGTAAGTAATAATAACATCGATCCCTTTTTTAGATAGCATCAATGCCGCGTTCTTTCCCAGCCCACGGCTGCCGCCAGTTACCAGGGCAATTTTGTTGTGTTGTGTCATCGCTTGTTTTTTAATTGATTACACAAATTTCCGACCTGCCTGCCGGTTCATTATGGTGACAGTTTCAGGTAAAATGGTGACCAGTTCAGTTTTTTACAAACAGTGGTATCACAAACTGTGATACCACTGTTTAAAGTAATATGACTTTTAACTTGTTGTTTATGAGGTTATTAAGGATCCATTGCCGTCGGTGGTATCACAATTTGTGATACCACATTTAAGTAATGAAACATATTGAAGTATAGGTAGCTACTCATTTTCATCACTTCTGCGAAAACCAATTTTCCTTCGGGGAGGTTGTGGCGGATGAAGAAGATATTCCAATACCTTATGCACTTCACTAAATTGTTTGTCGTATTGTAATCGCATCTGTTGTAGTAGGTTCATTATCTCTTTATAATTGACCGCTATCTTCCGTAACATGATAAATGCTCTCATAATGAGGATATTCATCTTTACTGCGTTTTCACTTTTTAAAACACCTGAAAGCATGGCTACGCCGGTTTCTGTGAAAGCGAACGGAGTAGCACCTCCAAGATACTTTATATGTGGTATCACATTTTGTGATACCACGCTTTCCATTTCTTTTTTAGAAAGCCTGAACATAAAGTCCTTAGGAAAGCGGTCCATATTGCGTTTGACTGCTTGTTTTAATGCCCTTGTTTCTACTCCAAAAATTTCCGCGATATGAAAATCAAGTATGACTCTTTCTCCCCGTAATACAAGGATCTTTTTAATAATTCCTTCTTCAGGAATAACAACATTTGATGTAGACTTTGCCATTACTACCGTTTAAATGAATAGTTTGTTTTTGCTATTAACAAAGCCTGTCGGTTGGGGACACACTACTATATAATCGGAGCATCAATATAAAGAAAATATATTTAATATTAGTATGTGTTGCCGTAATCTTTTGAAAATTAACTGATTAGCAGCATGGGATTATCGGTGGTATCACAATTTGTGATACCACTATAAAAAGCAGGAGCAGGTAAGCTTGAATTGGATTTTGCAACGCGATGCTCAAAACCTGTAGGTTATTTCCTGGGTAGCGAAGACTCGCGTATTTGCAATTCTGGTGTGAGGGTCCTTTTCTCAAATTGTTTAACGGGGCGTTTGCTTTCTATCAGTTGCAGCAATAATTCGGTGGCATCGCGTCCTATCTCATAGGCCGGTTGGCGTACTACTGTGAGGGGTGGACTGATGAGCTCGGCAATATCTGAATTGGAAAACCCTACCAGGGCAATATCGTCTGGCACTGTCAGACCACGCCTTTTAAGGGTCTTCAGGCAGCCACTGGTCAGTTTATCTGCCATCGTTACAATGGCATCGGGCTTTTGTTTCAACGTAAACAACCTGTTCACGGCCTCTTCTATCTCAGAAAAGATCATACCGCCATAAAAACAATGTTTAATATATGAATCATCGGGCTTCAGGCCATTTGTAAGCAATGCTTCCCGGTAACCGGCCAGCCTTTCGGTGGTAATGGACAGGAATTCGGAGTTGGCAATAGCTGCAATGCGCTTATATCCATTTTGCACCAGATGTTCTGTGGCTTCATAAGCCCCTTTGAAATTATCAACAATTACACTATGCGTATTGATTTCTTCTGTAATACGATCAAAGAAAACAATGGGCAGTCCTTTTTCATGTAGCGCTTTGAGGTGACTGATATCATTCGTTTCGGTAGAAACGGAGATCAACAGCCCATCTACCGACCGGGAGGCCAGGTAACGCAGGTCCATCACTTCCCTTTCATACGATTCATGGCTTTGGGATATAATTACATTATAACCACGGTCATACGAAATGGATTCTATACCATTAATGATCTGCGAAAAGAAGCTATTGGCTATTTCACATACCACCACGCCGATAGAACGGCTGCGTTTTTCCTTTAAACTGAGGGCAATGGGATTGGGGCGGTAATTCAGCTTTTCGGCACAATCCAGTACTAACTGCTTGGTTTCCGGGCTTATTTCATAACTATCCCGCAGGGCCCTTGAAACAGTGGAAGTAGATATTCCGAGTGCTTTGGCAATATCTTTAATGGTAACTGCTTCAAATTTCATATGCCGGCCGTTGAGTTATTGGAGATGCCTTTTTTACGATGGTCACTAAGATACAGTTTTTCTCGCAGAGCCTTGTAAAACATTCACTTGTCTTTTTGACACTACGCCATCGTTGCCGGGAACGATTGCGTAAATAAAAGGTTTCAAAGTCTTCGGCATTCCTGAAAATCTGTATACAATTGTTGTGCTATTCACTAACTAATAAATTGCTTGCTATGCCGAAGACGATCCTTTCTCATAGTGCATGCCCTCCTGCGTGCCTACCTCCCTGTCAGTTATACACTTTTATTATTCATTATGACATTTATCAACGGGAATGATGCTTCCCTGCTTGCTAATATATTATAAACCCTAACCCCGCCCATTTACATTAAAAAACTGCTATATGAAAAGACTACTGATGCTATTGGTACTGGCTGCTGTTTCCCTTAACCTGACGGCGCAAACCCGGCAGATCAAAGGAAAAGTAACCGACGATAGCAATGTGCCCCTTGCAGCCGTTAGTGTTATGATCAAAGGTGCTACCAAAGGCACACAGACTGATGCTGAAGGAAACTTTACCATCACCACTTCCGATGAAGGCAATATATCCCTGGTGATCAGTTTTACAGGTTATAACTCAGTTACTGTTCCCGCCAACGGTAATACGCCACTGACCATCAAACTGGCAAAAAGTAATTCGAGCCTGGATGATGTAGTGGTGATCGGTTACCAAACCGTTCGCAGAAGAGATGTGACCGGTTCCGTTTCTTCCGTCAGTGGCCGGGACCTTAAAGATATTCCACTCAATTCAGCCGCAGAGGCCATTACCGGCCGCCTGGCCGGTGTGCAGGTGATCACTACTGAAGGTAAGCCCGGAGCCGACATTCAGGTGCGTGTACGTGGTGGTAATTCCATCACACAGGATAATTCTCCCTTATATATCGTAGATGGTATACAGGTAGAGAATGCCCTTTCCCTGCTCTCCCCCCAGGAAATTGAAACCATCGACGTACTGAAAGATGCGGCTTCTACCGCTATTTATGGGGCCAGGGGCGCCAATGGGGTAGTGATCATTACCACCAAAGGAGGCAAGGTCATGAAAACACAGGTCACTTACAATGGGTATGCTGGTGTGCGCAACATCGTGAATAAACTGGAAGTGATGAATCCCTACGATTACGTGAAGTACCAATACCAGATCTATAACTACAATACCAACCAGGAAACCAGGAATACCTTTCGCGATAACTATGGTCGCTGGGAAGACCTGGAGCTCTACAAGAAAATGCCTTTTACCGACTGGCAGGATAAAGTGTTTGGACAAAGTGCTTTCAATCATACCCATGTACTGGGCCTGACAGGTGGCGACAAGAATACCACTTTCAATTTCAACCTCAATCATACCAATGAGGAAGGTATCATGCTCAATTCCGGGTTTGTACGCACCCTGGCTGCCCTCAAACTCGATCATAAAGTAACTGATCGCCTGCGGGTGGGTGTCAATGCACGCTATAGCCGTCAGCGTGTAGATGGGGTAGGTACCTCCAATACCGGTACACAAAGCACCAACCGGTTGCGCAATGCTGTACGCTTCAGGCCATTTGTAGCGCCAGGACTGGAATCGCAGGTAGATGAGTTTGATCCCGATTATGCGAACCTTACCAATCTTACCAGCCCGGTGATACTGGCCAACCAGGAGTTGCGCTATGATTACCGCAATGATATCATCGTAAATGGCTATGCAAGCCTTGAGATCATTAAAGGGCTTACTTTCAAAACCGTATTGGGTATCAACCAGACCTCCAGGAAGACCAACAATTTTAATGGTGTGGCCACCAGCATTGCCCGCCAAAATGCGAATATGCCTGTGGTACAGATTGGTGAAGGAGATGTATTCTCGCTCACCAATTCAAATACATTGAGCTATAAGCTGAAACTGGAAGGAGGTCATACCTTCGATATCATGGCCGGTCAGGAGATCTGGCAGCAAAAGTCCAACAATACCAATATCACTACCAAATGGCTGCCGGTGGATATTACCCCCGAGCAAGCTTTTGCAGGTATCCAAAAAGCGACACCTCCCAACTTGCTGATACAGGATGCGCCTTCTACTTCAGAGGCTGAAGAAAGGTTGCTCTCCTTCTTTGGACGTATTAATTATTCATGGGATGGAAAATACATTGCCAACCTTACTATGAGGCGTGATGGTAGTTCCAAATTTGCAGAGCAAAACCGCAATGCCATCTTCCCCTCCATGTCATTGGCCTGGAAACTGTCTGAAGAAAAATTTATGGAGAACGTGAATTTCTTTTCTGATCTGAAGCTGCGGTTCAGTCTGGGTTCTTCCGGTAATAACCGCATTCCTACGGATCTGTACAAAACCATGTTTGCTGCCAACAGCAACGATGGTTATGCATTCAATGAGTCGGTGGTGCCTGGTTTTACCTCTGCAGAGCTGGCCAATATTAACCTCAAATGGGAAACTACCATCTCCCGTAACCTCGGATTGGATTTTTCCTTGTTTAACAACAAACTCAGTGCTTCGATAGATGTTTATTACAATAGCACCAAAGACCTGTTGCTGAAAGCCAAGATCCCGCAAACCAGTGGTTATTCCACCCAATATCAGAATGTGGGTAAAACATCCAACAGGGGTATTGAATTGCAATTGGCCGGGAATATCATGAATACAAAGGATTTCTCCTGGAATGCCAACTTCAATATTGCGTTCAATAAAAACAGGATTGAAAGCCTGGGAATTGATCCTTCAGGTCAACCCCTGAAGTCTTATCTCGAAATGGCCGGATGGGTGAGTGCTACCTACCAGGATTTCCTGGTGGAAGTGGGTCAGCCCATGGGACAATTCTATGGTTATGTAACAGATGGCTTCTATACCGTGGATGATTTTGATTATGATGCTGCCACTCAGAAATACACCATCAAAGCAGGTATTCCCGATAGCCGTGACGTAGCACTTGGCAACCGGGAGCCACAGCCCGGCGACCTCAAATTGAAAAAGCTTTCCAAAACCACAGATATGCGCATTGGTGCTAACGATAGAACTGTACTGGGCAATGCGCAGCCTAAGTTCATCGGTGGCTTTAACCAGCAATTCAGTTATAAAGGTTTTGACGCCAGTATCTTCATGAACTTCTCCGTAGGCAACAAAGTGTACAACGCCAACAAGATCGAATTTACTACCCAATACCTGTACAGGGACAACAATATGCTGGCCATCATGAACGACCGCTGGAAATGGTATGATGAGAACGGCCTGAGGGTGAATGATCCCGCCCAATTGAGCACACTGAATGCCAACACCAAATACTGGACACCTCCGGGCGGCCAATATTTCCTGCATTCCTTTGCAATTGAGGATGGTTCCTTCCTGCGCATTAGTAATGTCACATTGGGTTATTCTGTACCACAAAGCCTCTTAAAAAGAACAAAGGTGTTCTCTCAGTTCAGGGTATATGCCACTGTTAATAACCTGGCAACGCTTACCGGTTATTCAGGCTTTGACCCCGAAGCCAATACCAGGCGCAGTAACCCGCTCACACCGGGTGTTGACTATGCGGCCTATCCCCGCAGCCGGTTCATTTTGGCAGGTATAAATGTTACATTTTAATCTTTAAAGGAACGACAATGAAAAATAAGACCATCTCCACTATATTATCATCGATCGCCTTAACAGGTGTATTGGCCACGGCTTCCTGTAAAAAATACCTCGATGTGGAAAATCCTTCTACCATTTCCCAGGATGCTGTTTTTGAAAGTGTCTCTTATACTACCTCGGCCATTGTAGGGGTTTACAATAAGCTCATGGGCGATAATGGCTATGGCTCCCGTATCTCCCTGCTCTATCCCATGGCTGCCGACGATTTTAAGACCTCCGGCGATTTCAACCCGCTTGATCGCAGGGGATTGAGTGGCTACGGGGCAAGTCCCGATAATACGGAGCTGGATGCTCCCTTCTCTCAACTATATCAGGGCATTGAAAGGGCCAATATTTGTATTAAATACATTCCGTTATCCGGCTTATATACGAATGGTTCTGAAGCCGACAAAAAGATCATGCGCAAGTTGTATGGCGAAGCGCTCACCCTTCGGGCGCAGTTCTATTATGAGCTCATTCGTAACTGGGGCGATCTGCCGGCACAATTCCTGCCTTCAGCAGATATTCCCAACCTTTTTCTGGGCAAAACAGACCGTGATTCCATATATAACGTACTGCTGGCCGATCTGAAAACAGCTTCGGACCTGGTACCCTGGAGAAGTGAATCAGGCGATCCCTCCACCCGGGTTACCAAGGCTGTAGTAAAAGGCTTGCGTGCACGTATTGCCCTGGCGCGTGGTGGTTATTCCTTAAGGCGCAGTCCACAGGAAATGATCCGCAAAGACGATTATAAAGAGTTTTACAAAATAGCAATGGACGAATGTGCTGACATCATTGCCAGCAAAGAGCATGGGCTGAACCCCAGCTATGAGAACCTTTTCAGGACCATACACAACAGCACCCGGCAGGATCCCAACAATGAATGGATCTTTGAAGCGGGCGCCTTCGGCGGTAATGCAAGAACGGATAGCAAACTGGGGTATTCCAATGGTATCCGCATCAACGGTAGCTCCTCTTATGGTGTTGCCAACGGCGGTGTGGTAGGTATCCCTACTTACTTTTACGAGTTTGATTCTGTGGGCGACTGTCGCCGGGATGTGACCCTGGCCTGGTTTGAGATCGATGGAACCAATAATAAGGTCGTTACCAATTTCAACGATATGCGCGATGGTAAGTACCGTAAGTACTGGACTTCCATCAATGGTACCAATCAGAACCTTGGTATCAACTGGCCCCTGCTCAGGTATGCAGATGTATTGCTGATGTATGCGGAAGCAGACAACGAGCTTGGCAACGGACCTTCTGCCAAAGCCATCACTGCTTATGAAGATGTGCGCAAGCGGGCATTTACCGGTTTTGAAAGCAGGATGGGTACCACACCTACCACCAAAGACGGTTTCTTTAAAGCCATTGTAAAAGAACGATTGCTCGAATTTGGTGGAGAAGGCATTAGAAAATATGACCTCATTCGCTGGAACCTGCTTGCTACCGTTATTGATCAAACAAGGGCTAACCTTCGCGAATTAATGAATGGCACAGGCCGTTATGCCAACGTACCTAAATATGTATATATAAAACCAAACAAGGTACTGAACAAGACCGTTCCGGAAGAGACCCTTGATTTTGACGTGTACGGAGGACCGGTATCCAAGATCATGTTCTCTCCTGATCCTGTAGCTTCCGCACCTGATGGATATACCAGAAAGAACTGGCGTTTGGCTGTTAACGAAGAATACATCACCGGCCAATTCCAGGGCTTTGCATTGAAGTTTGAAAAGAACAAGAAAGAGTTATTCCCCCTTTATTCCGGTGTGCTGAATCAAAACTATAACCTTAAGCAGGATTACGGATATTAATTCCTACTACTTCAAACTGATTATACTATATGAAAAGAATAACCAACAATATAAACGGTCTGGCGATCATTTTCCTGTTCGCCATCCTGGCCCTGTCCTGCGAGAAGGATAAAGAGGAAAGCTTTGCGCCTGATCGCATTTTCACCCCCGGCAGGATCAGCGCCACATCGAACGAAACCAATGCCAAACTGGAATGGTCTTCTTCCCTTTACCTCAGCGATTCTGCCACATATGTAGTGGAGGTAGGAAGAGACTCTCTCCTCACCGGCACTATCGACTATACAACGGAAACAAAAGCATTGTCCCTGACGATCACCGACAAGAATATCCAGATAAAAACAAAATACTTTGCCCGTATCAAGGCCAAAGGTCAGGGTACAGCGGCTGATGCAAAATGGGAGTATAGTCCTTCCTTTGGCATCAAGGGAGAGCAGATATTCCAGAACGTTCTTGATGCAGACCTGAAAGATAAATCGGTATTGCTCAAATGGAGAACTATGCCGGGTCTCACAAAAATTGTATTGACACCGGCAGTCGGTACGCCTATAGATGTAGCGCTCGATGCGGCAGATGTTACGGCCATGCAAAAGCTCATTACCGGCCTTACTCCTAAAATGGCATACCTGGCTGAAATATTTCAGGGTACATTAAGTAAAGGCATTACTGGTTTCGTTACCAAAGAGCCCAGTATTTATACAGTGGTATTGACTTCAGCTGATAACCTTGTTACGGCCGTAGCCAATGCTGCCAATGGTGATGTGATCGGGTTGCAGCCAGGCACTTACAATTGCGTGGACAATACATCGGCTTACGTGAACCTGGTTGTCGCCCAAAAAAGTATTACTATTCAATCTGTTTCCAATAATCCTACTGATACGAAAGTCAACTTTAAGGAAGTAACCGTGAAAGGTACCGGAGCGGGTATTACATTGAAAGGGATTGAGTTTGATGGTACCCTGGGCGCGGCTGCGTATTTTCTGAACCTTGCGGGAATGACTACCGATGCGGAAGCTGCTACCTTTACCAGTATCATTGTAGATAATTGCATCGTTAAGAATGTAGCCAATTGCTTTATACGGGCCGATCGTGGCGCCAATGCCAGCGATCATAAGATCAATCTTATAAAGGTCAGCAATTCCATTGCCTCCAATAGCGCAACAGCGTCTACTTATGTTTTCTTCACCATTAATAAACTCCAGTTTTCGAAACTGGAATTGGTAAATTCCACTTTCCATAGCATGGGACGTGCATTCGTTAGTTGCAATGCAACACTGACCAGTCCGAAACCCACCATCCTGATCGATCAGTGCACCATCAACAACTTCGGTTCAGGCGGCACCAGCAGGAACTACACGATATTTGATGCCAATGCCAACCCGGTTGACCTGACCATTCAGAATTGCATTATTGCCAATGCACCGATTACGGGGCAAACCCTTGGCAATGCCGCTGTACGGGCAGGGGCAGCGACCACTACCATGCTGTTCTCCAACAATAATACTTTTAATCTCACCAATGGAGCATCGCCGGCGGTAGCACTTACATTCCCGGCCGCGATGACCATGCAAAACAATAAGACCATTGCGCTCGGATGGGATGGTACCACCACCAACTTTACCTTGCCTGTAGGGTCAGAACTTAGAACGAGCAGCACTACGGGTGGGCCAATAGGCGATCCCCGATGGGCACAATAAATAAGATCCTTTAACAGGTGCAGGCTATCGGGCTTTGCACCTGTTTCTTAAGTACCCGCCGAAAATTTATTATTATGAAAAGTGTAATCGGTGCCCTAAGCTTCCTGGCAGTATTCCTGATCAGCATGGCCTGCAAAAAAAGCCAAGGCACTAATGATCAGGAAGTGGCTAATGATAGGCCTGTGCCGGTACAGGAAACGGCGCTTGCCTTCCCCGGTGCCGAAGGCTTTGGCCGGCAAGCTACCGGCGGCCGTGGAGGTAAGGTGATCATCGTTACCAATCTCGACGATGCAGGTCCTGGCAGCCTGCGCGCGGCATTGACCGCATCGGGCCCACGTATAGTAGTATTCCAGGTTGCAGGCAACATTACCTTAAAAAGTAAACTACAGATCAATAATGGCGATATAACCATTGCCGGGCAAACGGCTCCGGGCGATGGCATTTGCGTGAAGACCTACCCGGTGGTCATCAATGCCGATAATGTTATTATCAGGTATATTCGTTTCAGACTGGGTGATGAAGCAAAAGTGGAAGCCGATGGCCTCGAGTGCCGTTTTCATAAGAACATCATCGTGGATCATTGTTCCATCAGTTGGTCTACAGATGAATGCGCCTCTTTCTATGCTAATGAGAACACCACCCTCCAGTGGTGTATCGTTTCTGAAAGTCTCCGCGACGCTTCTCATGCCAAAGGGGCACATGGCTATGGTGGCGTATGGGGAGGGAAAAATGCTTCCTTCCACCACAACCTCCTGGCGCACCACGACAGCCGCAATGCACGCCTGGGTGAAGAGGCTGGCAAAGCCTTTGCCCTCACCGATCTGGTCGATCTTCGCAACAATGTAGTCTATAACTGGGGTAATAACAGCGCCTATGGCGGAGAAGCCATGAACGTAAACATCATCAACTGTTATTACAAACCCGGACCGGCTACTGCTAAAAAGGAAAGGATCATTTCAATTGATAAGAACAAGGTATCCGGAACAGAGGTATTTGATACCTGGGGTAAGTTCTATATTGATGGCAACTATATGGAAGGCAGTACACGGACTACCAGCGATAACTGGACCTATGGCGTGTACAGCCAGTTTCACAGCAGCTATGGTACAGTAAGTGAGGCCGATAAAGCGGCCATGAAACGCACAGCGCCACTGGAGATCAATAATAACGTAACCACCCATACAGCCCTGATAGCGTATGAGCGGGTACTTGACCACGCAGGTGCTTCTTTTAAAAGAGATGCGGTAGACATCCGCATCATTGATAATGTACGCAAAGGAACTTTTACAGCACAAGGGTCGATAAGCAGCACCAATGGTATCATCGACTCACAAAGTGATGTGGGCGGCTACCCCGAATTAAAGTCTGCCACTGCGCCTTTGAATACATCAGGTGATGGTATTCCCGACGAATGGAAGAAAAGCAGGAAGCTCGACCCCGCCAGGGCGCAGGCCAATGGCCGCGACCTTAGTACTGGCTATGACAATATTGAAGTGTATATCAATAGCCTGGTAAACAGCATAACAGAAGCGCAGATCAAATAACAACAGCCCGTTGGCACAGGTTGATGTTTTATAAAACAGACAGATGAGAAAGATCGTATTATTAAAAGGATTCGTGTACTGTTTATTATTGTCCTGTACTGCACAGCAACAAATCGTTACTGCTGTGCCTGATGGAAAGCCCATTGCTTTTCCCGGAGCGGAAGGTTTTGGGCAATATGCAGTTGGTGGCAGAGGGGGAAAGGTATACATCGTGAGCAACCTGGATGATGCCGGCCCTGGTAGTTTCCGGGAAGCGGCTACCGTCAAATCTCCCCGCATTATTGTATTTGCTGTATCAGGCACCATTCACCTTGCTACAAAACTCACCATTGCGGGTAATGTAACCATTGCGGGCCAATCAGCTCCGGGCGATGGCATTTGTTTGGCCGATCAGCCCGTGGGTATAGGTGGCGATAATATCATCATCCGTTTCCTGCGTTTCCGCATGGGCGATAAGTACCAGCGCGGCGGTATGGTAGATGGCAATGGGGGGGATGACGCTTTTGGTGGTACCCGCCGTAAGAACATCCTGATCGATCATTGCAGCCTGAGCTGGAGTACCGATGAAATAATCTCCATCTATGCGGGTGACAGTTCCACCCTGCAATGGAACCTGATAGCAGAACCACTTAATTATAGTTATCATTTTGAGACCGGCGACAAAGATTATGAACACCATGGCTATGGTGGTATATGGGGTGGCAGGCATCTGTCAGCCCACCACAACCTGATAGCCCATTGCAATAGTCGCACCCCGCGATTTGATGGCATTCGCAATGCCCCGGAAGAAAATGTGGATTACCGGAACAATGTGATCTACAATTGGGGGCACAACAATACACATGCCGGCGAAGGCGGACGTTACAATATCGTCAACAACTATTACAAGTATGGTCCCAATACAGGCAAGCAGGTAAAATTCCAGTTATTGAATCCCTTCAACCGGTCTGATATTCCCTATGGTAAATTTTATGTGGCAGGTAACTATGTGGATGGTGCGGCAGAGATCAGCCGCAACAACTGGCAGGGTGTAAAGGTAGGCAACAGTGGTAAAGATGATGTGTCGCAGGTAACATTGGAAAAGCCTTTTGAGATTGTACCCATCGCTACACAAACTGCCGAAGACGCTTATACAAGCGTGCTACAGCAGGCCGGCGCCATCTTTCCCAGGAGGGATACGATGGACCAGCGCATTGTCAACAATGTAAAGAACAGGACCGGTAGCTTCATTGATGTGCAGGGAGGATTTCCCCATGGTACAGCTTATGAACTCACCACCGCGGCGTGGCCTGCTTTACAATCCCTGCCTGCGCCTGTAGATACAGACAAAGATGGAATACCCGATGCCTGGGAAAAGTCGCGCAAGCTCAATCCGGCTGATAGCAGTGATGCCAGTCTGTTTACGCTCAATAAATGGTACACCAACATAGAAATCTACCTGAATGAACTGGTTAAATAATTTTAAACAAGGTGGGTCACCCTGCAGGCAGGCCTTAGCTGCGTTGAAGGGTGGCTCACCTGGAATATCACCTAAAGTATTATTTGTATATGCTGTAATACTGATGGCATTTTCAATGCCATTCAAAAACAGGATCACTGTTTACCTCATTGGCGATTCTACCATGTCCATCAAACAGGAGAAAGCCTATCCGGAAACTGGTTGGGGAATGCCCTTTGTATATTTCTTCGACTCTACAGTAACGGTTGACAACCGGGCACAGAATGGCAGAAGTACCCGCAGCTTCCTCGAAGAAAAGAGATGGCAGCCAGTAGTCGATGCATTGAAAGAAGGAGATTATGTGTTTGTACAATTTGGGCATAATGATGAAGTAAGTACCAAAAAGACCTATACAACAGAAGACGAATTTAAAACCAACCTGGTTAAGTACGTAACGGAAACACGCGATAAAAAAGCCATACCGGTATTACTCACACCTGTAGCGCGGAGGAAATTTAATGCCGCCGGAAAGATTGAGGGCACGCACGAAGTATACGCAGAGATTGTTCGTAAAGTGGCCAATGAATACCATATCCCATTAATAGACCTCGACCGGAAAAGCCAGGCCCTGTTGCAGGAGCTGGGAGAAGAAAGATCAAGGTTGCTGTTCCTGCATTTAGCGAAAGGAGAGCATCCCAATTATCCCGAAGGAAAAGAAGACAATACCCATTTCAACGAACTAGGTGCGCGCTTAATGGCGCAGATCGTACTGGCCGAAATAAAAACGCTGAAGCTTGAGCTGGCTGAAAGAATTGTGCACCGGAACTAAAGGGTGAAACAATGATTAAAAGAATCAGGTAATTTTACAGGCCCTGCGGGCCTAACAAATAAGTTGATAATATGGTATCCATGATGAAGTCATTAGTGTGCGTATCCCCTGGTCAGTTCGAGTATAAAGAAATGGAGCAAACCCTCTCTGAAAAGGGCTATGCACGTATCCGAATCCGTCGTATTGGTGTTTGTGGAACCGACCTGCATGCTTTTGAGGGTACACAGCCCTTTTTTACCTATCCCCGTATACTCGGTCATGAACTGTCGGGCGAATTAATAGATACAGGAGGTGCTGAAGGTTTTGAAGTGGGTGAAATGGTTTCCTTTATTCCTTACTTTAATTGCGGTACCTGCATTGCCTGTCGCAATGGCAAACCCAACTGCTGTACCCATATAAAAGTGTGTGGTGTGCATGTGGATGGTGGTATGTTGGAATACCTGTCCGTGCCTGCCCATACTTTATTACATGGCGAAGGCTTATCGTTTGATGCACTCGCCTTGGTAGAGCCGCTGGCCATTGGTGCTCATGGATTGCGCAGGGCCGATGTTCAAAAAGATGAATTTGTACTGGTAGTGGGGGCGGGCCCTATCGGCCTTGGCATCATTGCCCTGGCAAATATCGCAGGCGCCAAAGTGATAGCGCTGGATGTAAACGACAACCGGCTGGCTTTCTGCAGGGACAAGCTCGGCGTGCAACATACCATCAACGGTGCTACAGAGGACGTGCTGGCGCAGTTGCAAAAAATCACCCATGGCGACATGCCCACCGTGGTCATCGATGCCACGGGCAACGGCAAAGCCATCAACAATGCTTTTCAGTATATGGCACATGGCGCCAGGTATGTACTCGTGGGATTACAAAAAGGAGAGATCAGTTTCAGTCACCCCGAGTTTCACAAGCGCGAAGCTACATTAATGAGCAGCCGCAATGCTACCCGTACCGACTTTGAACATGTGATCCGCTGTATAAAGAACAAACAGATCGATCCACTCACTTTTATTACCCACAAAGTAAACTTCGATCAAACGAAGGATGAGTTTGCCGGCTGGCTCAACCCCGCCAATGCTGTCATCAAAGCCATGATTGAGATTAACTAAGCTATCGCCCAAAAAATATTTATGCGATCACTGCCCCTTGTCTGTACCATCACCTGCCTGCTCAATATCAACCTTACTGGTTTTTCCCAGGTTACCGCGCCTGTTTCGAAAGTGTGGGTGGCTGATAAGGGGAATGGTATGTATAAAAATCCGGTGATCGATGCCGATTACTCTGATCCCGATGCCGTACGCGTGGGGGATGATTATTACCTCGTCGCCTCCAGCTTTGATGCTGTGCCGGGCTTGCCCATCCTGCATTCGAAGGACCTGGTGAACTGGACCATCATAGCACATGCTTTAAAGCGCCAGCCTCCCTTTGATCATTTTTCCAAAACCCAGCATGGCAATGGCGTATGGGCGCCGGCTATCCGCTACCATAATGGTGAGTTTTACATCTATTACCCCGATCCGGATTTTGGTATTTATGTCACCAAGGCTAAAAACATCAAAGGCCCCTGGACCGATCCTGTACTGGTTGAGGCCGGGAAAGGCCTGATAGATCCCTGTCCTTTGTGGGATGATAATGGCAAAGTATACCTGGCACATGCATACGCAGGCAGCCGGGCTGGTATTAAAAGCCTGCTGGTGATAAAGGAGCTGGATGCCAGCGGTACCAGGGTCACCAGTGAAGGCGTACTTGTGTATGATGGTCATGAAACGGATGCTACGATCGAAGGTCCCAAACTCTATAAGCGCAATGGATACTACTATATTTTTGCACCCGCAGGCGGTGTATCCACGGGTTGGCAACTCGTACTCCGGTCTAAGAACATTTACGGTCCTTACGAACGGAAAGTGGTGATGGACCAGGGTACTACTCCCATCAACGGCCCACACCAGGGAGCCTGGGTACAAACACCCACCGGGGAAGACTGGTTCCTGCATTTCCAGGACAAAGAAGCCTACGGCAGGGTAGTACACCTGCAACCGATGAAATGGGTCAATAACTGGCCGGTAATCGGGGTTGACAAAGATGGTGACGGCAAAGGAGAACCGGTGCTGGTATATAAAAAGCCCAATGTAGGGAAAACCTGGCCCATCACTACACCCGCAGAAAGCGATGAATTCAATACAACTACCCTGGGTTTGCAATGGCAGTGGCAGGCCAACCCCAAAGCTACCTGGTCATTCCTGTATCCGGCCAATGGTGCTTTACGCCTGTATTCCGATAAGACGCCTGACTCTGCCAAAAATCTGTGGGATGTGCCGAATATCCTGTTACAAAAATGGCCGGCAGAGGAATTTGTCATCACCACTAAGTTTTCGTTTACACCCAATCCCAAACTGGAAAATGAAAAAGCAGGGCTGGTCATAATGGGCCTTAGCTATGCCAATATTGCTTTAAAAAGCAGGAAAGATGGTATCTGGCTCGTGTATAGTACCTGCAAAGACGCGTACAAGGGCAATCCTGAAATGGAAAAGTCCCTCACCAAAATCGGCGACTCAACGGCCACCATCTTCTTTCGGGTACAGGTGCGCGCAGGCGCCAAATGCCGCTTTGGGTATAGTAGGGATGGTAAGTCATTTACCGATATAGAAACGGATTTCCAGGCTACCCCAGGCCGTTGGGTGGGCGCCAAAGCAGGTATATTCTGCACCCGCAACACCCAGATCAATGATGCCGGCTTTGCCGATGTAGACTGGTTCAGGATTGACAAACCGGAGCAGTAATCCTTCCCGGCAACGTTTGCGTAAATAAAAACCTGCCGGTTGTTCGCTATTCCCGGTAATCTCGCTACTCTTGCCGGGACGATTGTAAGCTTATGTCCAACAGCCTGCGCCCCATACAGGATGCCATCTGTAAAGGTCATGAACCTGCCCTTACCGAACTGTACAAACTGTTCAGTAAACGGCTCCTTCATTTTGCCCGTATCATTACACGTTCTCCCGAATTAGCAGAAGAAATAGTAGAAGATGTATTTGTAAAATTGTGGACCAACCGCGCCCGCATTCAGGAGGTGGAAAATCTTACCGTATACCTGTATGTGGCGACTAAAAACCAGGCCCTCAACGCTGTTTCGCAAAAAGCCCGGGCCCTTATCCAGGCACCTTTTGATGACCTGGATATAGAGACCAGTCATATTGTGACTGATCCTTATACAGCCCTTATCACCGTGGAAATGATGAAAAAAATGCAGGAGGCTGTAGACAACTTGCCACCCCGCTGTAAGATCATTTTTAAACTGGTGCGTGAGGATGGGCTCAAACACCGTGAAGTAGCAGAAATTCTTAATATCTCTATCAATACCGTCGATGTACAAATGGCCATTGCCATAAAAAAGATATGTACTGCTTTGAGCATTGACAGAAGCCCTAAGCACACAGCAAGACCTTCCCGGCAGGGTGGGGGTGCAAGTGGGCTTGCCATGGTACTCTTGTGCGCTTATTATTTGCCTTTGTCAGGGAAGCTCGTCGTACTATTACCGGAAGTATAGCTGATCCGGGGAAGTTCTACCGGCGTATTGCCCCATACAGCATTGTAATAGACTGTGCCATCCACGATTACATCCTTTGCTCCATTCAGTTTGATCACCGCCTCATTTTCCTTTCCACGCACCATCCTGATGGCTGAGAAGCGGGCGCCCAGCACATCATCCAGGTAAATGGCGTAGCGTCCATCAGCCTGCTCATAATTGAATGTACATCCTTTTACAGAAAGCCCTTTGGCATGACGTGCCCACAGTCCATAAGAGGGTTGCACTTTCAGGTTGGAGACATTGTATTGCCCTACGCCCAGTTCAGGAGGCGCCTGCGCAGTATCAGCCAGCGGATGCCCACCTTTCACCAGCACATGCACATCGTTGAACGAAATATTGTTGATATAGCCCGTATGCTGACCATTGGGTAAGGTGAAATCAAGTTTGCCTTCCACCTTAGCCGCATCTGGTAATTTATAACCCGCAACAATGGGCGTGGCTTTTTTCTGGCTGCCATCATAGGGCTTCCAGCGTTTACCACTGTAAGAGCTGCCGCTGTATACTTCATAAATGTCGATGCCATTCAGGATGATGTTTTCTACCTTTCCTATGTTCACATTCTTTACCAGCAGCTCATTGTGTTTTTTTCCATGATCCGTAAAAGCATATTTACCCACCGTAGCGCCTATAATACGCCCCCGGTTGGAGATCGAAATGAAGAAAGGTGTAGTGGATCGGTACATTTTAGAACGCGAGTGGATAGGCCCCGTGTGGCCACAGTTGAGGTGTATGTCCTTGATATGCGCGCCATCATTGGTAGAAATAGAGAACCCTGCTTTATTGGCTCCCAGTACATAAATATTGTCCACATGCACATCCATGATATCATCCGCGGTTTCCGATCCTATCTGGAAGAGGTTGCAGTTCGTGTCGCCAATAATATTACGTACCATATAATGACTGGCAGGGCGTGTAAAGCCCAGTGAGCAGTCTGATCCGGGTTTGATAATATCATCAGAGCTTACCTTACAATAAATATTCGTGGCGGTCACATTGTTACATCCCATGAAATCATAGATGTCGCGTACATTGCCCTGGTGGGCTTTGGAGAAATAACTGTTGTGTACATAAATACCGTCCGTGCCAGTGGCCAGCAACACAAAATGCCCGGCACGGTCAATCTGCAACATATTGCCTATATCAAAATCCTTACTGCCATCTTTCTTAATATAGTAAGGTTCGTCTTTGTCTGCATCATACCAAAGGTCTTCCGTACGTTGTAAGCCGCCGATCTCAATATTGGTGCATAATTTAAACACGAACATCTTATCACCCCGGTTATCCGGTGCATTGCTCATTACTTTATCACCGGTTACTAAATTGCCATCGCCCGTAATATGTCCGTTTCCAATGATCTTGATATTGTCTTCTCTTTCTGCAAAGAACATCCCATTCCTGAAATAATGGTGTCCTACATCCTGTTTCGTCATATAGTTTTCCGGATCAGTGTAAGGTCCGGGATCAGTAGGGGAAAGGCCCGAGCGATACTTCCGGTCACTGAACCAGGTGGTTTCCGGCGCATCCGTTCCTTTGAGCGCTTTTAACGTAGCCTCTTTGTCGATGTATAACCATACATTGGTTTTCAGGTGCACCGTACGCACCGAATAAGTACCCTTGCTGAAAAACAAAACACCACCCCCCAGTTTATAGAGCGAGTCGATCGCTTTATTAATGGTTGCTGTATTATCCTGTTTGTCTTCACCCGTCACGCCAAACCTTTTGATGTCCATTTTACCGGAATAAAAGCGCACCGTGTTGGAGAAGCCTTTATGCACGCCATCTTTTACTTGTAAGCGGAAACTGTACAGTTGGTTACCTGCCAGGCCCGCAACTGCAGCCTGGCCTTTCCGGGCATCGATCCTTGCTTTGGATGGTTTCCAGTTTTTACCCTGGTCAGTCGATTGCATCAGTTGAATGCCGGTGGTTGGGTTGCCCGAACGCCAGGTGAATTGAAGGGAAGTATAAGTGCCGGGCACTTCCGAATAGGCTGTTCCTTTTGCTATTACTCTTTCAAAACTGGTGATCGTATTGCTGGTGGTAAGTGTTGCTGTCTCACTGGCTGCGCCGGCGCTTGTTAGTACAGCAGGACTGGCAGTTGTATAGTTTGCTTTAAACCGGTAAGTGCCCGCCTTTGCCAGCAGCACATCATGGATCACCAGTCGGAGGTCGGCGCCATTGGCCGGTCGAAGGTCCAGGTGATTGAATTGAAGCACAGTACCCCCATCAGCAGCTTTTGTAATCGACACATCACCCACTTTCGAATAGGAGTAATTCGTTCCTACACGGCCGATTGATTGCGTGGCCAGGTCTTTCAGCAGTACATCACCTCGGCCAATTACATTCACCGTCGTATTGTCCATCGTCACCTTGATACCGGCAGGCACCTGGATGCGCACGCTGGCGTCGGGACTTCTTTGTCCTGCTGTATAATTCAATACCAGATTCGTCGCTGTGTTAAGTGTTAATGTGTTTCTTTCCAACACCAGGCGGCCATTCAGCGCAAAAGTCTGTAGGGCCAGGGAATAAGTTTTTGTATGTTTCCCATCGGGGGTAGTGACCACCAGTTTATCTCCATTGGCAATTGTGCCTTCCTTTTTGGCTATACCGTCTTTGGTCACCACCTCATATTTAAGCGGGGCGGTGCCTTGTGGTTTTATTTGTTGCAATAGCTGCGCTACCTCCGGAGCGGTGGATACCAGTCCCTGGTCTTCCGGCGTATCTACGGTAAAAGAATAAGTACTGCCATTGATCAGGATGATCGATGCACCATCCACCGAGGCGATATGTGTAGCGTGCTCATGCATGCTGATAGCACATGGGTCAATCACTGCCTTTTGCCGGGCATTGGCCGAAAAACATAAGCCGGTAAAGGAGAATATAGCAAGGGCTGTATATATATTCATATGGAATAATAGTCGTTGCCTGAAAGGTACAAGCTATATAAGGAAAGCTTATCAGCTTAATTGCCTTAATAATCAATGTAAATGGCCTGATGGAGGGGATTTTCCCATCCCTAAAAACAGGATATCCAGGGTCGGTGACGTTAAAAGATTGTGGAACCAAATAAATAATAAACGGAGGTTTTTTACCATAAGGCTGCTATATTTAACTTCTATACAACGCTTTATGGTAGATCAGGCCAAAATGAAGGAAATAATTACAGCAATACAGCAGGGAAGTGGGGTCTCAATTGACGATGGTATTGATGTTTGGACATTTGATCCGGCGCAACAGCACGAGAAAGAGGTGCTGGGAAAACAATTCATTTCCCTGGCATCCAATGCCCATCAGCAATTCCTGTATAGGTTGAGTAGTGACCCGCTCACCATCGATACCCCTATTTTTTTGATCGACGAAAGGGGCACTGCACTGAATAATTTTTCTGTGTGCGAGCTCCTTAACAAAAAAGATATCTACAAGATCACCTCCAAAATGCGGGAGGGGAAAATAAAGGAATACCAGTCCCTTATTGATCAATATGCCGATTGCCCGGGCAGTCTCTATTGGATAGCCCTTGAACTGGCCCTGGCTGTATATGATGAGCGCGGTTCCGAAGAGATCGACAAAGTGAGCCAGCAATTGTTTAAAGACCTCGCTGAAAAAGGCGATGCAAGGGCCTGTCATGAACTGGCCAACCATTATTATTTTAATACCACCGAAAAGGACGAAGTGATAAAATGGCGCACCCTGGCCATTGAAGGTGGTGAAACAGCTGATCTGAAAGAATTAGCCGATTTCATCATCGATGAATACCCCGCCAAAATAGACATAGCACTGGAAAAGTTGCACCTGATGCAGCAATACAATATCAATGCAGCCTGGGCCTGGTGGAGGGAAGGCGTTATCTACAGAACAGGGATCGATGGTATAGAACCCGATCTCACCCGGGGATTCACACTTACCCAAAAAGCCAGTGAACTCGGATATACTGCCGCTAAAAGTGATCTTGCTTTCTGTTACTACGAAGGCACAGGTGTCACCAAAAACCTGGAGATGGCCCTGCAATTACTCACAGAAGCCAACGATGCTTCCAGGGAAGTTAATAAGAGTTACCTCGATGAAGACGATCCCGATGCAGAAGCTGAAGGCGATTATGAAGAACAACTCGCTCAGATAAAGGAGGAACTAAACAAGTAAGTAACTATTGAAGCATAAAGAAAAAGGAGAGGATGGCCTCTCCTTTTTTTATAAATCTATCTTACTAAGCTAATTGCTACAAGCTAATACCTAACGGCTAAATCCTGACAGCTAAGAATGTTTTATGCTTCTGTATACTTCTTAAAGTTATCCAGAATAGCCTGCCAGCCGGCTTTTTGCATTTCATCAGAATTCATATTTTCCGGATCAAATGTTTCTACCACTTTGGTCTCATTGCCCTGGCTGGTGAAAACAACCTTTACTTTTCTTCCATCTCCAAGCGTGTATTCGATCAGCTTGTGCTCGATTACCTGTGTGTATTCACCGCCGAAATCAAAACTAAAACTACCATCCTTGGCTGCCATGGTGGTGGAGAATGTTCCACCTACACGTAAGTCATTAGTAGATTTAGGAGCATGCCAGTCTTCGGAGGCAAAGGCCCAGTTTACGATGTGTTCAGGGCCATTAAAATATTCCCATACTTTTTCTACAGGTGCTTTAACTGTTACTTCAACGGTGATGGCTGTTCTGTTCTTTGTTTCCATGTTATTACTTTTAAAAGAGTGAGTATTTGTTTTATTGTTTTGACAATGCAAACATACACCACTGAAGGAAATCACCGGATGGGTGAAAACGACAAAAGGGAGGTGTATTGCGACTAGCTGAAAATTCCCCCTTTTTCAAAAAAAATATGAATTGGGCAGCAGGTTAAAGACAAAAAATGGCTCCAAAATATATCCTCTAAAATAGTAGCTGGCCTGATTTATGCGGACTAACAGTGATCAGTATACTGCTTGAGGCCTCTACCATCATTCCTGATTCTAATACTTACCATTACAGAGACCTTTTAGAGGCATTATAGAGACCTTATAGAGACTTTATAGAGAGGTCATTATCACCCTGTCATTAGTCTACCTCATGGCTAACATTAAGCCAACCTCTTCGGAAGACGCTGTCCCTACAGCGGCATGCCAGATGATAGCGATATATCTTTTGTTCTTGCAAGTAGTTGATTTACAGTATTGTATTTGCACGTGGCCTTGAATTAAAGGCGAAAAGTAGTTCCTGGCACTCCCCCGCAACCCAATAATCACTAATCAATAATTAATAATCTCAAAAATTTCCAGTCCCGGCTTAATGGTCTTTCCCAAAACACCTGTCCTTCTATACAGTAAAAGGTGTTAGCAGCATGGAAAAACCCGAACATATATGGTTCCTTATTTCCCGCAATTTAAGCGGAGAGGCCACTCCCGAGGAAAAAGAAACGCTCATGAACGCCCTGCAGCAACAGCCGGTGCTGATGCAGCAGTATGAAGTATTACAACGGTTATGGAAACCCAATAAGGTGGCTACTACAGAAGAAGTAGAAACCAGGATCAGCCATATCCTGCAGCGCTCTGCCCGGGAAGCAGTAGTGGAGGACCAACAGGTAGAACAGCAACAACTGGTACCGCCATCCAAAAGAGTCCGCGTCCTGAAAATGGTCAGTTGGGCTGCCGCCATTGTTGGTATTTCCCTGGCCATATGGACCTGGTCGACTTATAATACCCAACCATCACAGGAAGCCAATGAGATCATTGCTAAGAAAGGAAGTAAAACGCGTACCCTGCTGCCCGATGGTTCCATCGTGTGGCTCAATGCGGGTTCCAGTATTACCTATGATCCCGACTTCAATGGCAATACCCGCGAAGTGACTTTGCAGGGCGAAGCTTTTTTCGATATCATCAAACAACCTCAAAGGCCCTTTGTTGTACATGCCGGTGATATCAACATCAGGGTATTGGGCACCGCTTTCAATGTAAAGTCTTACCCCGAAGAACCTACCATTGAAACCACCCTTATCCGTGGCCTTGTACAAATAACAAATGCTTCCGATAAAAAGGGGAAACCCATTTATCTCCATCCCAATCAAAAAATTGTATTGCCCAAAATAGCTGGTGGACAGGCTCCACCAGCAAATACTGTTCCGCAGGAACAACAACCTGGTATGGCCAAAACGGCCGGCATTGTTTACCTGGACAGCAATCTGACAGAAAAAGAGCGTTTGGAAACAGCCTGGATCTACAACCGGTTGGAGTTTCGTGGAGACCGCTTCGATGAGCTGGCAAAAAAACTGGAACGCTGGTACAATATAACCCTGCATTTTGAAGACGAGCAGGTACGCAACCTGGTCTTCAACGGTTCCCTGGAAAATGAGACCGTAGAGCAGGCCTTCCGGGCATTAACCGTTGCTGTTCCCTTTCAGTTTGAGGTGAAAGGCAACGATATCTATATCAGTTCACTTAAAAGAACTCCATGAAAATAAAAGTATAATCAATAGCCCAAAAAGGAACGGAGAATGTTGCAGCATTCCCCGTTTAGCTACAGGTTAAAAATTGGTGTACCTCTTCCCGCAGAGCGGGAGGAAGAATTGTTAACCCATAATGATCACAAAGTATGAAAAGTTTTCTAACGGGGCTGCAAGGCCCCTTGCTTTCCAAAGCACTGCTTGTTATGAAATTGACTACGTTTTTGCTTATTGTATTCGCACTCAATGTGTCAGCTACCGGCTTTGGCCAGGAAAAGCTGAACTTCCGGTTCAAAAAAACCGAGATAGCCGGCATACTGAGCAGCATTGAAAAAGCCACCCATTACCGCTTTCTCTACAACGACCAGCTCCACAGCATCCGGCAAAGGGTAAACCTCGAAGTGCAGGATGCCAGCATCCGCCAGACCCTCGATCAGTTACTGGCAAAAACAGGCCTTGTCTACCTGCTCATGGACAACAACCTGATTGTAATCAAAGAAAACCAGTTGGCCCGGCCGGAGAAACCCATTAAAGGAAAGGTCACCGACGATGGCGGACTGCCCATGTCGGGTGTATCCGTCAAGATCAAGGGTACAGAGCGGGGAACCACCACCAACGACCAGGGCGTTTTCTCCCTCAATGCCGATGACAATGATGTATTGGTATTTTCCTATGTTGGTTATGAGCCCCAGGAATTGAAGGTAGGCGCCAAAACCGAGATCAACATGGCCCTGGTATCCGTAGCCAAAAGCCTGGAGAATATTGTAGTTATCGGATATGGACAAGTGAAGAAGAGAGACCTTACCGGCGCCGTGACCTCTGTTAAAAGCGATGAGATCAAAAAAGTACCATCCGCCAATGTATTGGAAAGTCTGCAGGGGAAACTACCGGGCGCTGATATTACCCGCATGAGTGGTTCTGCTTCTTCAGGCGTTAATATTGTCATTCGGGGCAACCGTTCACTCATGGCCAGCAATAGCCCATTGGTCATTGTGGATGGTATACAATACAACACCTTCCAGGATATCAATCCCAACGATATCCAATCCCTGGAAGTATTGAAAGACGCCTCTTCAACCGCTATCTATGGTTCCCGCGGCGCCAACGGTGTTATTCTCATTACTACTAAAAGAGGTAGCAACGGAAAACCTAAGATCAGCCTTAACTCTTATTATGGTCAGTCTTCCAAATCCGCGTACCCACGATACATGAATACCGAAGAGTACAGGGCATGGAGAAGAGAAGCCAATAGAAAAATAGACCTGGCCGGTATCAATCCTACAGGCAGCTGGAGCAGCCCGTCGAATGATGGCGCTTTATTCAGCGCAGAAGAACTGAAGAATATTGGCAACGGCGTTAATACAGATTACTCCGACCTGCTTTTTGACAATGGCAGTCAGCAGGAACACCAGGTAGGTGTATCCGCTGGTAGCGATAAAACCAAAGTATACCTTTCCCTGAATTACTTTGAAGAGAAGGGCTTATTACCCGGCGATGCCCTGAAACGATATACTGGTCGCATGAATGTGGACCAAACCCTCGGCAAGATTGCCAAAACAGGTATGCAAATGCAGCTTACCTATTATGACATCGATGCCCGTACCAATCCCATGGATGAGGCCAGTAAAGTTGCACCCTGGTCATTGCCGTATGATAGTGCCGGAAACATTATCCTGTCTCCCCTCAATGACCAGGCCCGCTGGAATCCCCTGGCCGATCTGGTGCCCGGTACTGCTACCAACAATACCCTCATTACCCGCACCCTGGCCGCCACCTATCTTGAGTTGACACCTTTCAAAGGTTTTTCACTCAGGAGTAACCTCGGGTTTGTGTTTACCGATTCCCGTCAGGGAGCTTTTTTCGACATCAACTCCCTTTCACAGCGTGGCCTGCGTACACTGGGATTTGGCGTAGCTTCCCGCGGACGCAATACCAATTGGGAAAACATCCTCACGTATAACAAACAGGCAGGAGATCATAATTTCACCCTCACCGGTATCACTACCTACCTGGAGATCTATAATGAATTTGTGCAGGCACAGGGCAACAAACAGATACTGCCTTCTCAATTATTTTATGCCTTGCAAAATTCCACCGAGAACCTATCCATCAGCAGCGGCTATAGCAAAGAGAACCTCATTTCCTATGCGGGCCGTTTGAACTACTCTTACAAAGGGAAGTACCTCGCTTCAGTGAGTGTGCGTACCGATGGATCTTCCAAATTGGGTTCCGGCAATAAGTGGGATGTATTTCCTGCTGCTGCCATCGCCTGGCGTATGAGCGACGAGCCTTTCCTCAACACAGTCGATTACCTCTCTGACCTCAAATTGCGCCTGAGCTATGGTATCACCGGAAGCGATGCCATTACAGCCTATAGAACACAGTCTTCTCTCACACGCATACCCAACTCTTTTGGTGAAAATCAGGCACTCGGCTTTACGTTCAGCGATACCATCGGTAATCCCAACCTTCAATGGGAAAAGACCAAGGCCCTTAACCTCGGTGTGGATTTCGGTTTATTCAGCAATCGCCTCACCAGTAGCATTGACCTGTATCAAACCAAAACAGTAGACCTGCTTACCATTCGTAAACTGCCATCCTCCTCGGGCGTTTCAGCCACCTTCGATAATGTAGGTAGTACAGAAACGAGGGGGATCGACGTTAGCCTGAATGCGGCCATCATCCGCAAGGCGGATATCAGCCTCAATGCAGGCATCAGCTTCTTTACCGCCAAAGAAAAGATCACCCAACTGGTAGGTGATATTGATGATCCCCTCAATGAATGGTTCATTGGGTATCCCACCAGGGTTTCCTATGACTTCAATAAAATAGGTATCTGGCAACTGGCCGATTCTGCCCTGGCTAAGCTTTATAACCAGAAGCCGGGTGATATCCGGGTGGAAGACCTGGGTAAGAAAGATACCATCATCAGTGCGTTGAAAGATCGCAAGGTAGTAGGCCAGCTTGTACCCAAATGGAATGCAGGCCTCAATATCGATTTCAGGTACAAAGCCTTTGACCTCAATGTATTTGTATTCGCCCGCATGGGACAAACTATGGAATATATGTACTACAGCAGGGTACACCTGCCCGGTCGTGAAAATGGGGCGTTGGTCAATTACTGGACACCGGAGAATGCTTCCAATGATTTCCCGCACCCCCGCACCAGCAGCTCCTTTACCGCCTTGCCTTATTCTTCTACACTCGCTTATGTGGATGGTTCTTTCGTGAAGATCAGGAATATCACGCTCGGCTATAACCTGCCCAAACCATTCCTGAATAAATATGGCATCTCAGGTATGCGATTCTATGTTACCGGCAAAAACCTGTTCACCTTTTCAAAGATCGATGATTATGATGTAGAACGCGGCGGCGCTTTGAACGATCCAATGACCAAACTGGTAGTTGCCGGTGTGAACGTTGACTTTTGATATAAAACAAAACAATTATCATGAAACGAATTGCTCAATACATATCAGTCTTAATAGCCATTCTGGTATTGGCTACAGCCTGCAAAAAGAAACTGGAAGAATACAATCCCGGTGGCTTAACGGCCGATGTGGTATTTAATACCCCGGTTGGTTTTGAAGCTGGCGTCAGCGCAGCTTATAGTTATAACCGCCACCTCTGGGGCAAAGAAGCAGGTTACCATTTGTACGAAGCCTCCACCGACCTCTGGATGAGTGGCGTAGATGATCCCAATACCGAGCTCACCCAATTCACTACAGGGCTCAATTCAAACAATGTCATCATAACCGCCAATTGGCAACGGCTGTATTCAGTGATCAATCTTTGCAATGCCCTTATTGCCCGTGTGCCCCAATCGGGCCTGGCCGATAACCTCAAAGTTATCCGGGAGGGGGAGCTCCGTATGTTGCGTGCCTGGTATTATTACACCATTGTAGAGACCTGGGGCGGTGTGCATTTAACATTGGAGGAAACCAAGGGGATTGTCAACACGGCCAACCGCAAACCTGTTGATACATTCTATAAGCAGATCATTACCGACCTGCGCTGGGCTGCTGCCAGCCTGCCCAATACCACCCCCGATAATGGTCGTGTTACCAAACCCGCTGCCGAAGCATTTCTGTCAAAAATGTTCCTCTATACCAAAAATTATGACAGCAGTTATTATTACGCCAACCGTGTAATGACTTTATATGATTTGCAATTGCAACCCAGTTATGCAGCACTGTGGAACATGAACAACCAGATCAATAAGGAGATCATCTGGGCGGCGAATTATTCGACTAATCTTTCCATCAATGATTTTCAAGGGCCAGCCGGCGCTATTGTATATCCCGGGGGCCATCCGCGCGGCGCCCACAATGGCCACCTGATGTTTGGACAGAAATATGATGTACGCCCCGGCATGGTCAGGGACATTCCCTATGGCCGTCCCTTTAGCCGTTATATGCCCACGCGCTTTCTTATTGATCTGTACGACGAAACAAAGGATTCACGCTATGCGGCCAGCTTCCAGGACCTCTGGTACAGCAACAAAACAACCAACACGGTCTACGAACGTACCCTCACCACAGGTGTAAAACAAAGCTTTACCCTCGTTCCCGGTGATACGGCTCATTGGATACCCAAGCGCACCATTGTAACCAATGAATTCCGCGACAGCCGCAAATATGAAATATTCGACCGTACCAATGTGTACAATACCAATGGCACCCCAAAGAATACATCCAACTTTATTTCCCTGAAGAAATTTCTGGATCCCACCCGGCCCACGGTGGCCGAGCAACAAAGTGCGCGGGATGCAGTGATCTTCCGGCTGGCAGATATTATACTGATCGCTGCAGAAGCAAAGCTGAACCTCAACGATCCTGCAGAAGCAGCCAACCTCATCAATAAGGTGCGGCGCCGGGCCGTGATCTCCACGCAGCCCGCCAATGCTTTAGACATCACAGCGGCTGATGTGACCATCGACTTCCTGCTCGATGAAAGAGCGCGGGAACTGGCTGGCGAACAATGGCGCTGGTTTGATCTCAAACGTACCGGTAAACTGGTGGAAAGGGTCGGTTTGTACAATCCGCAGGCGGCTCCCAACATCAAAGCTTTTCATACCATACGGCCCATTCCGCAATCCCAGATCGACGCAGTAGCCAATAAAACTGAATTTACCCAGAATCCGGGTTACCAATAAGCTTACACCCACTCGCCTTCCCGCCGAATGGCGGGAAGAGCCTATTGACAAGCCTCCGGCTTGCACCAAAGAGCTTGGTTTAGAATAGAAACCTTGAACAACCAACAAACGCGGCCCGGCCCGACGAAAGTCGGGCCTGCGGCCGCAATCTTACCAATCCCGGAGGAAAGACAGGAGCCAGGCAAAGTCTGCTATTAATCAGCCTCAACAATAATGAATAATCAATAATCAGTAATCATATGGTATCCAGCATCCTGATCACGAAAACGCTTTCGGCAACGTTTGCGTAAAAAAACAATGGAAATGAGTTCGTTAATAATGAATAACTGTTTACAATTGTTGTGGAAAGCTGGGCACGTACACGTGTCTAAACGGTTTTCATGCCTCTTCAAATTATAATATTGATGAATATTAACCGTGCGATTGATTTGCCCAACATGAAAAAGACTTCCCTGCACATACCATTTATCACCTTCCTGACAGCAGTCCTTTTGCAAGGAACCCAGCTAACCGCCCAGGTTTTGCCCAAAATCGAATCACCTGTCTTTCGAAAAGATACATGCAATATTCTTACATACGGCAGCAAGGCCGACGGCATTACCCTCAATACAGTCTCTATCAACAAGGCGATAGATGCCTGCAGCAAGAAAGGAGGCGGCGTTGTATTGGTACCTGCCGGCTTATGGAATACCGGCCCGATCGTACTGAAAAGTAATGTGAACCTGCACCTCCAAAAAGGGGCCGTATTGCAGTTTACAGACGATTTCAGCCAGTATCCCCTCGTGGAGGGTAACTGGGAAGGGCTGCCCCAGATGCGCAACCAGTCGCCTATTTCTGCGGAAGGGCAACAGAATATCGGCATCACCGGCTCGGGCATTATTGATGCCAATGGCGACGCCTGGAGAATGGTGAAGAAAGAAAAGCTGACCGAAAGCCAGTGGAAGAAACTCGTGGCCTCCGGCGGTATCAGCACAGACGGACGCACCTGGTATCCTTCTGCAAAAGCCTTGAAGGGGTCACTGCTGAAAAATCCCGGTGTAATAGAGCCCGGTAAAACGGCAGCTTTCTATGATTCAGTGAAAGATTTCCTGCGTCCCAACCTCCTGGTACTTACCAAATGCAAAAAGATCCTCCTCGAAGGCGTCATCATACAAAATTCCCCCGCCTGGTGCCTGCACCCCATTATGAGTGAACACCTCACCGTGCGCAACGTTACCGTCAAAAATCCCTGGTATGCCCAGAATGGCGATGGCATTGATGTGGAAAGTTGTAAGAACGTGCTCATCGAAAATTCTACCTTCGATGTAGGCGATGATGCCCTGTGCATGAAAAGTGGCCGTGATGAAGCCGGCCGTCAAAGAGGCATGCCTACAGAAAACGTCATCATTCGCAACTGCATCGTGTACCACGCGCATGGCGGCTTTGTGGTAGGCAGTGAAATGAGTGGCGGAGCACGCAATATCCATGTAAGCAATTGCACTTTTATAGGTACCGATATTGGCCTCCGTTTCAAGACCACCCGTGGCCGGGGTGGGGTAGTGGAGAATATCTATATCAAGGATATCTACATGAAAGATATTCCCGGCGAAGCCATCCTGTTCGACATGTATTACATGGCCAAAGATCCTGTGCCACTCACCGGCGAAAAACGCGAAGCGCCCAAAGTAGAACTCTTGCCTGTTACAGAAGGCACACCGGTATTCAAAGACATCTATGTTTCCAATGTGGTTTGCAATGGCGCAGAGAAAGGCATCTTCATCCGTGGACTGCCTGAGATGCACATCAAAAACATCAGACTGGAAAACATGGTCATCCAGGCCAATAGAGGCATTGATTGCAGCGAGGCCACCGGAATTACATTCAGCAATATTCAGCTTATTACCAAAGACAGCAATCCCGTGGTGGACCTGCTCAACAGCGATAACCTGACCTTTAATAAACTCATCTACAAAGATGGGGCCGACCTGTTGTTCCGCATCGGTGGCGAGCGTACCGGCAAGATAGCCATTACCAATACCGATGCTTCCAAAGCCAAACAGAAAATACAATATGAATTCGGCGCTTCAGAAAAAAGCGTCACCGTTAAATGACTAATGAAATATGAATTGGGAATACAGTGTCCGTAATTCAATATTAATAAATATAAAAAAGCGAGTGGTAAGTGGCGAGTAGCGAGTACTTGCCACTCGCCACTTACCACTCGCCCTTTATACATAAATATGAAACATATTCTTACTATCGCATGCTCACTTGCCATACTGATCAATCAATCAGGCGCCCAAACCAGCACGAAGCTGTCCAGCACACCGGCCACCAAATGGTCTCAGGAAATGGCAGCTACCGCTATGAAAATATGGAGCGATTCTTTTGCCCTCACCCCCGATCGTCCCGCACGTTGGAGCTATGACCAGGGTGTCATACTCAAAGGCGTGGAAGGCATTTGGAATGCTACTGCCAATGTGCGCTATTACGATTATATCCAGCGTAGCATGGACTTCTTTGTGCAGGAAGATGGCTCCATCAAAGGCTATCGCCCCGATGAATACAATATTGACCACATCAATAATGGAAAACTGATCCTCTTTCTTTACCGGGTAACCGGCAAAGAGAAATATAAAAAGGCGGCTGACTTGTTGCGCAATCAACTCCGTACCCATCCGCGTACTTCCGAAGGTGGTTTCTGGCACAAGAACATCTATCCTTCTCAAATGTGGCTGGATGGCTTGTACATGGGTCAGCCTTTTTATGCAGAATACGCTAAGATATTCCATGAGGATACCGCCTTCAACGATATTACCCGCCAGTTTGTATTGATGGAGCGTCATGCACGCGACAGCAAAACCGGTTTGTTGTACCATGGTTGGGATGAATCCAAACAACAGAAATGGGCCAACAAGACCACCGGCCTTTCTCCCCACTTTTGGGCCCGCGCACTTGGCTGGTATGGAATGGCCATGGTAGATGCCCTCGACTACTTTCCGGCAACACATCCCGGTCGCGATACCATCATTGCCATCCTCAACCGGTTTGCAAAGGCAGTCGTAAAAGTACAGGATCCCAAATCAGGTGTGTGGTATGATATCGTGAACATGCCCAACGAAAAAGGCAATTACCTGGAAGCGTCCGCTTCCTCTATGCTCATATATGCCCTGGCAAAAGGGATGCGTAATGGTTACCTGCCCGCTACTTATTTGCCTGCTGTACAAAAAGGATATGCCGGCCTCACTAAAACATTTATTGAAACAGATGCCAACGGACAAACCAACCTTAAAGGAACCGTAAAAGTTTCCGGCCTTGGTGGTAATCCTTACCGCGATGGCAGTTTCGCTTATTATATGAGCGAACCCGTTATCGTCAATGATCCCAAAGGAGTAGGCGCCTTCATTCAGTGTGCGGTAGAAGCCGAAATGCTGCCCACCCTGCCATTGGGTAAAGGAAAGACCGTACTGCTGGACTACTGGTTTAACAACGAATGGAAAAAAGATGCGACCGGTACCCAGGTGCGTTTTCACTATACCTGGGATGATAAGACCTATGGTGGCTTTGCCATGTTGGGCGATATCTTCCGCATTCATGGTATGAAGACAGCCTCCCTGGAAACAGCACCCACCGCGCAAAACCTGAAAGGCGCTTCCATCTATGTTATTGTTGATGCCGATACCAAAAAAGAATCACCGGATCCTCATTTCATACAACCACAGGATATAAAAGCCATCAGCGATTGGGTGAAAGCCGGTGGTGTACTCTTGCTCATGGGCAATGATTCCGGTAATTCAGAATTTGAACACTGGAACCAACTGGCTGCTGCTTTTGGCATTCATTTCAATGAGAACAGCCTGAACCGTGTACAAGGCAATCAATATGAGCAGGGTGCTTTTTATCCGACAGCACAGGACGCGATATTCAAAACATCGAAGAAAATTTACATCAAGGAATACAGCAGCCTGGAGTTAAAACAACCAGCTACCGCCGTATTCAAAGATGCCAGCGGAAAGGATATTGTAATGGGGGTGAGTAAATATGGCAAAGGAACCGTGTTTGCTGTAGGCGATCCCTGGTTCTACAATGAATACGTAGATGGCCGGAAGCTGCCCGCTGAATTTGAGAATTATAAAGCAGCCACCGACCTCGTGAAATGGCTGATCGGAAATACGAAGTAGAATACAGGAGACAGCATACAGAAGGCTGAAGAAGTGCGAAAAGTAAATAAGTAGTAAACAGTGCAGATGAAAAAGGGTGATGCTATAACATATGTTCATAAAAGAATTACCGATACCCCCTCCAGTACAGGGAGTCGTATGTGGCTGAACCTGTATATTTTCGTACTGCTAATTGTTTCACCAGCTGTGTTTGCTCAATCATCGCAGCCCATTATTGTATCACCCGATGGCAAAGGCCATTTTAAGACCATCCAGTCTGCCATCAACAGCCTGCCTGCTGAAGCTACCCGGCCACGCATCATACACATCAAAAAGGGAGTTTACAGCGAGAAGGTCTATATAGAGAAACACAATATTATCCTCGAAGGCGAAGGGATGGACGCTACCATCATCACCGCCTCCATTGCCCGCGATGCCTGGCGCTGTATACACAACGATGATTGGGGTGTAGCCACCCTCAACATTGATGGCAATGACATTACCCTCAAAAACCTCACCGTTACTAATAGTTATGGATTTGACTGGAAACAGGATACCCTCATCGGCTGCCCCATCGATACCATCAACCGGCAGAAAAAAATAGGGAAGGGCAGCCACCAGATGGCCGTCCGTACTATGAATGCCACCCGCTTCCAGGCTATTGGATGCCACTTCAAAGCCTGGGGTGGCGATACCATGAGCCCCTGGAATGTAGAGAACGGCTTATTCTATTTTAAAGATTGCGTAATGGAAGGAGGGGTGGATTTTTATTGTCCCCGGGGCTGGGCCTATGCAGAAAATTGCCGGTTTAAGGCCCATGCGGGTGATGCGGCTATCTGGCATGATGGCTCCCGCATCGCAGATTCTAAAACAGTATTGAACAATTGTTCCTTTGAGGGATATGATGGATTCAAGTTGGGGCGTTATCACCGGGATGCACAATTCTTCCTGGTCAACTGTTCCTTTGCACAGAATATGGCCGATAAACCGATCTACCGGGTGGCAACCAGCAACACCATTCAATGGGGTGAGCGCATCTATTATTACAACTGCCACCGGCAGGGAGGTAATGATTTTGCCTGGTATGCCAACAATTTGCCCGAAGGGATCAAAGCAACGAACATCAGCGCCGCCTGGGTATTTGGCGACCGCTGGAAATTGTAAACAAAGTATAGTTATAAATAAGAAACGCGATGAACCTGTCTAAACAAACACTCTCCAACATTAAAGCCCCGGGCATCAACCTGCCTGCTGCCGGTTATTTTGAGCTGCCTGAAAAAGTATTGCAATTTGGTACCGGCGTACTCTTGCGTGGGCTGCCGGATTATTTTATCGACAAAGCCAATAAGCAAGGCATATTTAATGGCCGCATTGTGGTAGTGAAATCAACAGGTAATGGGGCTACCGATGCTTTTGCTGATCAGGATGGTCTGTATACCCAATGTGTACAGGGTATTGAGAATGGTAAAAAAGTGGAGGAAAAGATACTGAATGCCTCCATTAGCCGGGTACTGGCTGCTAAAAGCGACTGGGACGAAATACTCAAATGCGCTGCCAATCCCGATATGCAGCTCATCATATCCAATACGACCGAAGTGGGCATCACATTAATTAAAGATAATGTACATGCATCGCCTCCCGAATCATTTCCCGGAAAGCTCCTGGCCTTCCTTTACCAGCGTTTCAAGGTTTTCCAGGGCGATAGCTCCAAGGGAATGGTGATCATCCCAACCGAATTAATCCCCGACAACGGTAAAAAACTGGAAGCCATCGTATTAGAACTAGCCCACCAGAATGGATTGGAAACAGCCTTCCTGGACTGGCTTGAAACACATAACTACTTCTGTAATTCGTTGGTGGATCGTATTGTGCCCGGCAAACTACCGGCCGTTCAGCACCAGCAAATGGAAGCCGACAATGGCTACCGTGATGAGCTGATGATCATGTCTGAAGTGTACCGCCTCTGGGCTATCGAGTCAGACAATGACCGGGTAAAGGATATCCTTTCTTTCAGCAAGGCCGACCCCGGGGTCGTGATTGCGCCAGACATCAATATTTTCCGGGAGTTAAAATTGCGTTTACTCAACGGTTCTCATACCTTTAGTTGCGGACTGGCGCACCTCGCAGGCTTCCCCACAGTGAAGGCTGCCATGGATGATGCCACCTTCACCGCATATATCGGTACCCTGATGTTACAGGAAATGGTACCCGCTGTTGCCAGTGAAAACATTTCGATACCTACCGCCAAGGACTTTGCCTTTAAAGTACTGGACAGGTACCGTAACCCATATATTGAGCACCTGTGGTTAAGCATCACAGTTCAATATTCCTCTAAAATGAAAATGCGGAATATACCCTTGCTCCTCAAACATTACGAAGGAGCAGGTAATATTCCGGAATACATGGCCCTGGGATTTGCCGGTCATCTCTTATTCATGAAATCCACCCTGGCCGATGATGGCAAATACTATGGTGAGTTCAATGGTAAGAAATACCTGGTCAATGATGACCATGCAGCCTGGTACGCAGCTAAGTGGGCTGATACGGAAGCGCCCGCTTTGGTGCAGAAAGTGTTGAGTGATACAGAATTCTGGGGTACCAACCTGGCCAAATTGCCCGGCTTCGCTGAAGCCGTTACCAATAAGCTGGACAGCATCACCCGGGAAGGCGCTGCGGCCGCCATGAAAAGCCTGCAATCAGATGGCGTAACGGCTTGATACGAACTATATAGAAGAGCAGTTGTTTTAAGAGAAGAATGATCAAAGTCGTCCCGCCTGAAGCGGGATGACGCCTATTTGTTAGCCTCCGGCTAACACTCAAAAATAAGATATGAAACAGATCGTATTGAAAGTGCACCCGAAAGACAATGTGCTGGTAGCGTTACAGGATCTCGCCAAAGGGCAAACCATTCCCTTCAATGGTAGTCAATATACCCTGGTGGAAGATATTCCGGCCAAGCACAAATTCATTACCGAATCACTCCCCACAGGAGGAGCGGTGACCATGTATGGCGTGCTCATCGGAAAGGCCAAAGAGGACATTCCCGTAGGCGCCCGCATCTCCACTTCCAACCTCAAACATGCAGCTGAAGAATACCAGCTGTCGGATACGCGCAGAACAGGCTGGCATGTACCCGATGTAAGCCAGTGGCAGCAGAAAACATTCAAGGGTTTCCACCGTGCCGACGGCAGCGTAGGTACTGCTAACTATTGGCTGATAGTACCTCTCGTATTTTGTGAGAACCGCAATGTGGAAGTGTTGAAGGAAGCTCTGCTGGAAGAACTCGGTTATGCGCGGCCAAAAAAGTATAATGATTTGACAAAACAACTGATAGCCGCTTATCAGAAAGGAATTAATATTGACACCGTGGAATTCAGCGAGCCTGCGTCTGACGGCGTACAGGCAGGGCGGCGTTTGTTTAAGAATGTAGATGGTATCAAGTTCCTGGCGCACGAAGGTGGCTGTGGCGGTATCCGGCAGGATGCACAAACCCTTTGCGGTTTGCTGGCCGGTTACATCACCCATCCCAATGTAGCAGGTGCTACCGTACTAAGCCTCGGTTGTCAGAATGCCCAGGTAAGCATGTTGCAGGAGGAGATCGCCAAACGGTCGCCCAACTTCAGCAAGCCCCTCTACATCCTGGAACAGCAGAAGGAAGGATTGGAAACCGACTTGCTGGCCAAAGCGGTGAAACAAACTTTTGCCGGGCTGGTAGCTGCTGACCAGGTTACACGCCAGCCAGCGCCGCTGAGCAAAATAGTCATCGGTCTCGAATGCGGTGGCTCTGATGGTTTCTCCGGTATATCAGCCAATCCGGCGGTGGGTTACACTTCCGATCTGTTGGTAGCCATGGGAGGATCTGTCATCCTTTCGGAGTTTCCGGAGCTTTGTGGTGTGGAACAGGAGATCAGCGATCGTTGCACCACCCAGGAGGCCGCCAAAAAGTTCATCGATCTGATGCGTTCCTATAATGCCCGCGCACAGGCAGTAGGTTCTGGCTTCGATATGAATCCCTCTCCCGGCAATATCAAGGATGGCCTTATTACCGATGCCATCAAATCGGCGGGAGCAGCTAAAAAAGGTGGTACCTCTCCGGTGGCCGATGTACTCGATTACCCGGAACAGGTGAGCAAACCTGGCCTCAACCTGCTTTGTACGCCAGGTAATGATGTGGAATCAACTACAGCGGAAGTAGGTTCCGGAGCTACCGTGGTGCTGTTTACTACTGGTCTCGGAACGCCTACCGGCAATCCGATTGCGCCCGTTGTAAAGATATCCACCAACACCGTGCTCTATAATAAAATGCGTGATATCATTGATATCAATGCAGGTACCATCATCGACGGAGAGGAAACCATTGAACAATGTGGCGAGCGTATACTCGACTACATTATCAAAGTGGCCAGCGGTGAGACCATCATCAGTGCAGTAAAGCATGGACAGGATGATTTCATCCCCTGGAAGCGCGGCGTATCATTATAAAATTGTATTTGCTCGTAGCTCATGGCTCGCAGCTTGTATTTAAAAAAGATATATGAAGAACTTCTTAGACGAACATTTTCTCTTGCATACCAAAACAGCCCAAAAGCTGTATCATGACTATGCTAAGAACATGCCCATTATTGATTATCACTGCCACCTGCCCCAACAACAGATAGCAGAAGACAAGCAATTTGAAAACCTTACCCAGATCTGGCTGTACGGCGATCATTACAAGTGGCGCGCCATGCGTACCAATGGCGCCGATGAGCGCTATATCACCGGCAACGCCAGCGATTGGGAGAAGTTTGAAAAGTGGGCAGAAACTGTTCCCTATACTTTGCGCAATCCCCTGTACCACTGGACGCACCTGGAATTGCAACGTTACTTTGATGTTCATAAAGTATTGAGCCCGGCTACCGCCAAAGAAATATACGAGGAGTGCACAGCCAAACTGCAAACCCCTGAATTTAGTGTGCGCAACCTGCTGCGCAAAATGGATGTAAGGCTGGTATGTACTACGGATGATCCCGTCGACAACCTTGAATTCCATGCACAGCTGCAGGCTGAGCGCTTTGAGATCCCTATTCTCCCGGCTTTCCGTCCCGATGTTGCTATGAACGTGGACAATCCTGTTAACTTCAACAACTATGTGAGCAGGGTAGAAAAAGCGTCCAATACATCTGTAGGCTCTTACAGTGATTACCTCACTGCGTTGAAAAAACGCCATGATTTCTTTGCTGCCCATGGCTGTAATGTATCGGACCATGGTTTGGAAGAGATCTATGCAGAAGATTATACAGAGGCTGAGATCAAAGCCATTTTTGATAAAGTACGCAGCGGCAAGGAACTCGATCTTATCGAGCGCAAGAAGTTCAAGTCTGCCATGCTCGTCACCTTTGCCGAATGGGATTGGGAACGTGGCTGGGTACAGCAATACCACCTTGGTGCGTTGCGCAACAACAATAGCCGCATGTTGAATCAGCTGGGGCCTGATACCGGTTGGGATTCCATCGGCGATTTCTCCCAGGCAAGAGCACTGTCTAAATTCCTCAACCGCCTCGATACCGATGATAAACTTACCAAAACCATCCTGTACAACCTCAATCCTGCTGATAATGAACTGATGGCTACTATGGTGGGCAACTTCAATGATGGCTCATCGGCCGGAAAGATACAGTGGGGCTCTGGTTGGTGGTTCCTTGACCAGAAAGATGGCATGACCAAACAAATGAATGCTTTATCAAATATGGGTTTGTTAAGCAGATTTGTAGGTATGCTTACCGATTCAAGAAGTTTTCTGTCATATCCCCGTCATGAATATTTCCGTCGTATCTTGTGCAACCTGTTTGGTGATGAGATAGAGAATGGAGAACTGCCCAATGATATTTCCTGGGTAGGTAAAGTGATACAGGACATCTGTTTCAACAATGCCAAGAACTATTTTAACTGGCAGCATGTCGAGAAACAGTCACACATCACAGAAAAAATCTTTTAAACGCGGTATTGACTCATCATGGCTATATTGGACTTCTTAAATCTTAAGGGCAAGACTGCCCTCGTAACAGGCTGTAATAAAGGAATAGGGAAAGGCATGGCTTTGGGCCTGGCAGAAGCGGGCGCCGACATCATTGGCGTTTCCGGTTCCCTCGAACTTAGCGGCAGCGATATCGAAAAGCAAGTAACGGCCCTCGGTAGAAAGTTCAAAGCTTACCAGGCCGATCTTTCTGATCGTGCAAGCCTCTATGCCTTTGTAGAAAAAGCTAAAGCAGAAAATCCGGTTATTGATATATTGATCAACAATGCTGGTACCATTATGCGTAAACCAGCAGCGGAACACCCGGATGATTACTGGGATAAGGTAATGTCCATCAATCTCGATGCTCCTTTTATCCTGGCCAGGGAATTTGGAAAGGATATGGTAGCCCGCGGTAGTGGTAAGATCATCTTTACCTGTTCCTTGCTTACCTTTCAGGGAGGCATCAACGTACCGGGTTATGCAGCCAGTAAAGGAGCGCTCGGTAGTCTGATCAAAGCACTCGCCAATGAATGGGCGGGTAAGGGTGTTAATGTGAATGGTATTGCACCAGGGTATATTGCCACCGATAATACAGAAGCCTTGCGTGCTGATCCTGTGCGTAGCAAGTCCATCCTGGATCGTATCCCTGCAGGTCGCTGGGGCGAACCGGAAGACTTTAAGGGCCCTGCTGTATTCCTGGCATCCGATGCTGCTCAATATGTGAATGGCACCATCATCACCGTCGATGGCGGATGGATGGGTAGATGATGTCAGGCTGAGCTTGTCGAAGCTTATTGTCACCCTGAGCTTGTCGAAGGGTGCTTTGAAACGATAGAAAAGAACATAGAAATTATAATCATGGAGATACGTTTTCAGAATAGTCCGAAGGAAACCAGCCGCATGAATACCAAAGAGCTGCGGGAAAACTTTCATATTCCCGCCCTCATGCAGGATGACAGTGTTCAATTGGTGTATTCACATTACGACCGCGTTATTGTTGGGGGTGTAAAGCCCTACAGTAAAGCCGTAGAGTTACCCAATCATACAGAGTTGAGGGCAGAATATTTCCTGGAGCGCCGTGAGCTGGGTATTATTAATGTAGGCGGTAATGGCGTTGTAGAAGCCGATGGCGAGAAATTCTCCCTCAGCAAGCTGGACTGTCTCTACCTGGGCAAAGGGGTAAAGAAAGTATCTTTCACCAGTGATGATAAGAATGCCCCGGCAGCCTATTACCTGCTGTCTTCTCCGGCACACGCCTCTTATCCAACGCGTAAACTGACCAAAGAAGAAGCATCACCTACGGAGATGGGCGATCAAACAACCGCCAATCGCCGAACGATCTATAAATACATCCATGCAGATGGTATAAAAAGCGCTCAGCTGGTAATGGGACTTACTGTGTTGGCCAGTGGCAGCGTATGGAATACCATGCCGGCGCACGTGCACACCCGCCGTATGGAAGCCTATTTCTATTTTGATGTACCGGAGCAACACCGTGTATTTCATTTCATGGGTGAGCCTACGGAAACAAGACACCTGCTCATAGCCAATCATGAAGCAATTGTGTCTCCTCCCTGGTCTATCCATTCTGGTTGCGGCACTTCCAACTATTCCTTTATCTGGGGAATGGCTGGTGAGAATTATGTGTATACCGATATGGATGCTGTAGCGATTGCTGATATCAGGTAGCACCTGATTAGGTTATACTGGTTAAAAAACTCTGCAGAGTCTCCAAAAGGGGCTCTGCAATCAATATTTAGTAGCGCATATGAAAGGAACCGTATTTTGTTTTGGTGAATTGTTATTAAGAATGTCCCCTGTACTCAACAGGGCATGGATACAAACCAATTCCATGCCGGTCTATGTAGGAGGGGCAGAACTCAATGTAGCCACCGCCCTGGCGCGATGGGGTGTACCAGCCAGGTACAGTACGGCCCTCCCCGACAACTACCTGTCCAAAGAGATCTGCGACGAAATACAAAGTAAAAAGATTGATACCTCCGCCATTCATTATTCAGGTAGCCGGGTAGGCTTATATTACCTGCCACAGGGCGCCGATATGAAAAATGCAGGTGTTATTTACGACAGGGCCCATTCCTCCTTTGCCGACCTGCAACCCGGTATGATCGATTGGGATACCGTCCTGAAAGATGTTTCCTGGTTTCACTTCAGTGCCATCAGTCCTGCCCTCAATGAAAATGTAGTGGCCGTATGCAAAGAAGGCGCTGCCGCTGCTGCTGCAAAAGGCATTACCGTTTCCGTTGACCTGAACTACCGCGCCAAATTATGGCAGTACGGCAAAAAGCCAGCAGACATCATGCCCGACCTGGCGCAGTATTGCGACGTGATCATGGGTAATATCTGGGCGGCCAATAACTTATTAGGTATTCCTGTTGATCCCAACATACATATCGATGGCCGCAAGGAAGACTTCCTCGCCCATGCTCAAAAAACATCCGAAGCAATACAACAACAATATCCCCGGTGCAAAGCTGTTGCCAACACCTTCCGCTTTGACCACGGAGATGGCGGCATCTTATATTATGCAGCCCTGTTCACCGGAGGGAAATTATACAACTCTGCCGAACTCATTGCCAATAAGATCATTGACAAAGTAGGCAGCGGTGATTGTTTCATGGCAGGTCTCATTTATGGTCTCCATCACGGGCATCCTGCACAACAAGTGATCGATGTAGCGGCCAGAGCGGCTTTTGGAAAACTCATGGAAAAAGGAGACGCCACCAGCCAGGACATGGAATCCATTATTGCACAACTAAGTAAGCACAGCTGATATGAACGGAATTATTAAAAAGATTGCTGAACAGGGAGTATTACCCTTGTATTTTCATCCCGATCCTACAGTGAGCGTTGAAGTGCTCAAAGCCTTGTATGCAGCCGGTATCCGCGCAGTGGAATACACCAATCGTGGTGAAGCAGCGCTGGACAATTTCAAACTCCTCAAAGAAACCCGCGACCAGGAGTTGCCGGAACTGCTGTTGGGGATCGGCACCATCAAAAGAAAGAAAGAAGCTAAAGCCTTCATGAAAGCAGGGGCCGACTTCATCATTGCCCCGGGCATGATAGAAGAAGTAGCAGAAACCGTGCACAAAGAAGACATGTTGTGGATTCCTGGTTGTATGACCACTACCGAGATCATCAGGGCTGAGGATGCCGGCGCCAAACTGATCAAATTATTCCCTGGCAATTTATTGGGGCCTTCTTTTGTAAGCGCCATCAAAGAACTTTTCCCCGACCTGCTTTTTATGCCCACCGGTGGGGTAGAAGTGAGCAAGGAAAACTTAACAGGCTGGTTTAAGTCTGGCGTGGTAGCTGTTGGTATGGGCAGTAAGCTCATCACCAAAGAAATATTGGCCAATAAAGATTACAGCCAGCTGGCCGCCAAAACGAAAGAAGCAATCGCCCTGGTAAATGAAGTACGGGGATAAAAAGAGGCAGGATCCTGTATTATTCTATATTCTGAATTCTGTATTCTAAATTCTTGTTTTCCATAACCCCAGACCAACAATAAAACAAAACGATCATGCAGCAAGCCATAGGCAAATACAGGTGGACGATTTGCGCGCTCTTATTCTTTGCGACCACTGTCAACTACCTCGACAGGCAGGTATTGAGCCTCTTACAGCCCCGCCTGGAATCGCTATTCAACTGGTCGAGCAGCGACTATGCCAACATAGCAGCTGTCTTTCAGTTTACCTATGCGATCTTTATGTTATTTGCCGGCCGCATTATTGATAAGCTGGGCACTAAAAAAGGATATGCCTGGGCCATTGTTATTTGGTCAATAGGCGCCATTATCCACTCACAGGCCGAACCGATCGGAAAAGCCGTAGGTCTCGTTGTGGGAGCTGCCGGCGCCTTCTCAGTAATAGGCTTCATGGTATGCCGTGCTGTACTGGCCCTTGGTGAAGCCGGTAATTTTCCCGCAGCCATCAAAGCAACAGCCGAGTACTTCCCTAAGAAAGAACGTTCATTCGCTACCGGTATATTCAATTCTGGCGCCAATGTGGGCGCGATCCTCGCACCTTTAACTGTTCCCTGGATCGCCGATCATTGGGGATGGGGTACAGCTTTTGAGATCATCGGTGCAGTAGGGTTTCTCTGGCTTATCTTCTGGTTGCTCTTCTACGAAAAGCCCGAAAAGCAAAAGAGACTTTCTGCGGCCGAGCTGGCTTATATCCGAAACAATCCGGATGAGAAAGCAGCTGCACCAGCAGTAGCTGGTACGAAAGAAAAAGTGTCCTGGTTCAAATTGCTTACCTATCGGCAAACATGGGCCTTTACCATTGGTAAGTTCTGTACAGATGGTATCTGGTGGTTCTATCTTTTCTGGTTACCTGCCTACCTTAAAGCGAATTACGGGATGGTGGGTGAATCGATCCAGTTCCCCCTGGCGATCTGTTACACTTTTGCCATGATCGGTAGTATTGGTGGTGGCTGGTTCCCGATGTATTTTATCAAAAAAGGATATGCAGCTTATGACGGACGTATGCGGGCTATGTTGCTCATCGCAATATTCCCCCTCGTAGTATTGCTGGCACAGCCACTGGGATATATTAGCTTCTGGATGCCTGTATTGTTTATTGGTATCGGTACTGCGGCACACCAGGCATGGAGTGCCAACATCTTCACAACAGTATCTGATATGTTCCCCCAAAAAGCCATTGGTTCCGTAATTGGTATCGGAGGTATGGCAGGAGGCATTGGTGGTGTACTGGTTACCAAGATCGGCGGTTGGCTCTTCGATGCTTATACTGCTACCGGTATCGCCAGATCATGGGTGGATGCCAAGGCTGCAGGCCTGGGCGGATTTGTAGACAAAATACTCTCTATGAACCTCGCCACCAAAGCTGGCGATAAGGTCGATATCAACGTAAAGGCCTTGTCTAATATTTCCAAAGATGTGATCGAGCAGATCAAGACAGTTGATGCCGCCTCATTCGATAAACTCCTGCAAATACAGAAGCCCCTCGTACAGTCGGAAATGGCGGTGGCTTATACCATCATGTTCGCCATCTGCGCATCAGGTTACCTGCTGGCATGGTGCATCATGAAGGCGCTTGTACCTAAATACAAACCAATTACAGACCTGTAATACTTACTTCATAAAATGGACAAAGCCCGGACGAGTGATCCGGGCTTTGTCATTTTGACGTAATTCCGTTTATTGGAATCGCTGGCTTTAAGGTCCACCTTAGGTCCAGTTAAGGTCCAGCCATCCCCCGACTATCCCCTTTTGGGAAAAAGTGGATTTTTGAAGGTGACCCGACAAAGTGACGCTAAACCTATAGGTCATTTTCCTCCTTACCTCCTTGCCTTTCCTATTTTGAAACAACTTTCAATCCTACAATTGAACCGATCAGCAGGAAAATAAAGAACATGCGCCAGAAATCGGCCGGTTCCTTATACAGCAAGATCCCCATGATCACCGTGCCTACTGCACCAATGCCCGTCCACACAGCATAGGCGGTACCGATCGGTATAGTTTGAATAGCTTTATTAAGCAACAGGAAACTCAGTGTTATACTCACAAAGAAGGCAATCGACCATTTCAGGTTCGAAAAGTTGTTGGACAACTTCAAACAAGTAGTAAATCCTACCTCAAATAACCCCGCTATAATTAAAATAATCCATGTCATAACCTTTCCATTTAGGGGGCAAAGGTCCGCTATGTCATGAATATATTTTTTAACATAGGATAAAAAGGGTTACCGCAGCTCGGCCCTGATCCGGCTCAATGTTACCTGCGTTACCCCCAGGTAGGAGGCAATATGCCCAAGCTGAACCCTTTGTATCAGTTCCGGGTTGCTTTCCAGCAGGTTCCTGTACCGGTCTGCGGCTGGCTGAAACTGTAAGCCGATAAAGCAGGATTCTGTTTTGATCAGTTCATATTCAGCCAGCTTCCTGCCCCAGTTGGCCAGTTCTATATGCGTATCATACAAATGGCAGATAGCAGTATGGGATATACTATACAATACAGCATCTTCCAGCAATTCCACTGTTTCATAGCCTGGCTTATCGGCCGCATAACTATTATAGGAAAACACCACATCCCCTTCCGCGCCAAACCAAAAAGTGATCTCCTTTTCTTCCCGATAGCAATAAGCCCTTGCAATGCCCTTCTCAATGAAGTACATCTTGTGTTCTACCCGCCCTTCGCGGAACAACACATGATTCCTCGGATACACTTCCTCTGTCAGCTGACCGGTTAGCTCCTGCAATATGGCTACCGGCAGCGGATAGATCTCCTGGATATGATCAATAACTTTTTTCAATAGATCGTTCCTCGCTATTCACCGCAAGTTACCAAATCCAAAACCTTTCCAGCCGGTTGCCTCGTTGCCTTGATGCCTGTTCCCCTACTTCAGCTTCCACCCATTATGAATACTAGCCTTCGCCAACCGGTTTGCTTCCCGGTCGCCAATGAAACGTTCCCGCTTAGGATTCCATTTCAAGGGGCGTTTAAGCCAGTAGGCAATATTGGCGATAGCACAAACCGAGCTTGTACGGTGACCTGTTTCTACATCACAGATAGGCGGTTTACCACTCTTAATAGCATCCAGCCAGTCCTGGTGTTGGTTGTCGCTGTTGTAGAGGTGAATTTCGTTCGGCTGTATGATAGAAGTAGCAATGTTCTCTGGCTTGCTGTCGATGAATGACCGGCTGATGTCGAGGGTTCCTTTGCTGCCGATGAAGCGTACACCATTGCCCCGGCCAAAATCTTCATGTTTTACCACTACGCCATTATCATATACCATCGTCAGCGTTTTATATTCTTTTCCATCGGGTGGGAAAAAGGCTACTGGTCCGCTCTTGTCTTTGTCCAGGGCCCATTGTACAATATCAAACATGTGCGCGCCCCAATCACTCAGGAGGCCGCCACCAAATTCTTTATAATTGCGCCAATTGGGGAATATGTCTTGTTCTACAGGGGGAGCCAGCACATCATTGAAGGGACGCAGTGCCGCCGGGCCTACCCAATGCTGCCAGTTCAGCTCTGCAGGGATGGGTTGTTCAGGCAGATCGCAGACAATCCCCGCCTTGCCCACATTTACCAATACTTCTTTGATATCACCGAGGTAACCATTGCGCACCAGTTCACAGGCATGTCTGAAATTCCGGGAGCTGCGTTGCATACTACCTGTTTGCAGGATCACATTATTCCGTTTCATGGCCTTTACCATGGCCCTGCCTTCTTCTACCGAATGAGCCAGTGGTTTCTCGCAATACACATGCTTCTTCGCATTGGCCGCCATAATGGATTGTACAGCGTGCCAGTGATCGGGGGTGGCTATAACGACTGCATCAATATCTTTTCTTTCCAGTAGTTGTTGAAAATCCGCATAGGCGGTAAATCCTTTATACTGTGGTTGGTCTTTCGCATCTGCGTACAGCTTTTCTGTGATCTGTTGAAACAGGGCCAGCTTCTTGCTGTCTACATCGGCGCCTGCCAGCACTTGTGCCTTAGGAGCAAAGCCCCTTACAAGGCCCCGGGCCTGTTTGCCTGTGCCAATAAATCCCAGTGTGATCTTATCGCTGGGTGCTGTAAATCCTTTGCCGCCCATTACAAACCGGGGGATGATCATGATCCCTACCGATGCTGTGAGCGTATTCTTTACAAAATTCCTTCTGCTTAATTGATTAGGTTGTTTGGGGTTATTCATATTAAGGTCGTTAGTATAATACTATTTAATAATCGTTTGCATCAAGTATTTCAGGGACTATATAAGTGCTCAGCCACCTACCGTCCGAGGCAATAATCAATAATTAATAATCAGTAATCAATCTACTTCTTCATCGCCCACAAGATGCCGCCCAGCAAATGCTGCAGGTAAAGCGGATCTGCATAGGATTCTTTGGTATGTCCCAACTCTGTATAGAAAGCCCGGCCGCCTTCAAAGTTGTGGTACCAGCTCATGGGATGCGTAGTACCCATCCTGTTGCCCGTATAGGTAGTCTCATCAATGGTCATCAGTACATGCACACTGTCCGACATCCATTTATAATTATACCATTCGTCTTTGCGGGTCCAGCGTTGGGGTAAATGCTTCGTGGAAATATGCTTGCTATCAACAATGTCGAGTGTAGCTTCCTGCGTGGCCGGGTGGCTTTTGAAATAAGCGCCTACCAGTCTGCCATACCAGGGCCAGTCGTACTCGGTATCTGTGGCTGCGTGAACGCCGACGAATGCGCCGCCGCCACGGATGTATTGCTCAAAAGCTGCCTGCTGTTCATCATCCAGCACATTGCCCGTGGTATTGAGGAATACCACTGCTTTGTAATGCTTTAAATTATCCTTAGTGAATACAGTAGCATCGGAGCTGGTATCTACACCAAATTTGTTTTCCTGTCCCAGCTTGATGATAGCCAGTTTGCCTTCAGGGATCGAGTTGTGATAGAATCCGGCTGTTTTGCAGAATACGAGGACCTTATTCTTTTGGGCTGCTGCTCCGAGAGACATCAGTAAAATTACCATCAGGATGAAGGGTGCTTTTGATTGGTTGATCATATGGCTTGTTATGTGAGCGAATAATTAAGTTATTCCGTGAAGCTAATGCAAATCATGAATTACCTGTATTCCCAGTGCTATTAAATTTATAAAACACTCTATGGGAACCTTCCCTGCTCCTATCCTCCTCATTCCCTATTCCCACTCGCTACTTAACTCTTACCACTCGCCCCTTCCCTGCGAACTTTTTTTCCTCCCTGTACCCTTCCTTCCTGCCCCTGCGAAATTTTTTTCCTTCCTGCGATTCACTCAACTGGTTGACATACAATCGTTTTCCTGACTGGCACTGCCTTTGGAGTATTCATCACCGTAACGCATCGTTACAAATTGTACTAATCATTTAATCATCTTAAAACAATTTATTATGCACAACATTGATCGAACCACCAATGAGTATGAATTCAACAATGAATTCGAATTTGAAGGCGAAGGAGAATTTGAGTTTGAATTTGAGGGAGAAGGAGAAGGTGAATTTGAGTTTGAAGGTGAACTCGAAGGTGAAGCACTGGAACTGGAATTAGCTACCCAGTTATTGGAAGTAAGCAATGAATATGAACTGGAGCAGTTCCTCGGCAACGTATTCAAAAAGATCGGCCGTGGCGTTTCCAATTTTGCCAAATCATCAGTGGGCAAAGGTCTGCTGGGTGGTTTGAAATCAATTGCCAAAAAAGCCTTGCCCATCGCCGGTGGTGCACTGGGTAACCTCGTGGCTCCCGGTATTGGCGGCATGATCGGCAGCAAGCTGGGCGGTTTTGCTTCCAACATGTTTGAACTGGAACTGGAAGGCCTCAGCAATGAAGACCGCGAATTTGAAGTGGCCCGTCGCTTCGTACGCTTTGCTTCCGATGCTACCCGTCGTGCATCTTCAGCTGCCGCTGCCGGTGCTTCTCCCAAAGCTGCAGTAGGCAATGCCCTGAAACAGGCTGCTTATAACCATGCTCCCGGTTTGCTGCGCAAACGTCGTGGTGGTGGCAGGTACGGAAGGCCAGGTGGCCGGGCTGGTATCGGTGCAGGAGCCAGTGCAAGCGCTTACGCCGGTGGAGCCGGATATGATGGTGGCAATGGAGCCGACGCAGGTACTTCAGGCACCTGGGTAAAGGATGGCAATAACATCATCGTTTACGGAGCCTGATCCAACAACAGCAGTAACCATTTTCAATACCTTAAAATTTACTTACATGAGTAGCTTATATGAATATGAGTTCAACACCGAATATGAGTTTGAAGGTGAAGGTGAACTCGTACACGAACTGTTATCGGTTAGCAATGAATATGAATTCGAGAACTTTCTCGGTAATGTGTGGAATGCCGCCAAGCGCTTGTACAATTCACCCCAGGGCCAGGCAGTTAAGAAAGACTTTGTTGCTGGCGCCAAAAGTTTCGGCAAGAAAATGTTGCCCAGCATTGGCAGCAACCTGGGTTCTTACATCGGCGGAAGCACCGGAGGCAAGATTGGCGGTCAACTGGCCAATGCAGCCAGCAACTGGCTCTTCAATGAAGTAGGAGAAGCAGAAGCGATGGATTACCTGCGGGTGGTGCGCAAAGCTGCCAAATACCTCAACAAAGCTCTTAGTGAAGGCGCCAGTGGTGCTCCCAGAGCCCTGGTTACACAGGCTATCAACCAGGCTGCAAGGCCGGTATTGGCCCAACGCCGGTCACAATCCGCTTCGGGTAACATAGCCCCTTCATCTAAAAAACAGGGAAGATGGTTCAGACAAGGCAATCAATTGATACTACAAGGCGCGATCTGAAATACCAGCGCTTCCTCATCAATGAGGCGCAGGGATTGTTGACACGCTTATCCCAGATGCAGCCCTTTGAAACGTCGATGCCGATGGTCATTGCTGCCGCAATACCCTATATGGCGCAGAAGAATATTTTTGAATTGATGCGTACGGGTAAAGAGTTGCTGGCTACCAAAGTCAGGAAGTTCATCGACAGGATGCAGGAGCCGGGTCGCAGGCATACAGAAAAGTGCCAGGCCGCCTACGCCGTATTGAAGTTGCAATTCAATGCCCTGCTGGATCAGTTCGACATCTTTGCTGATGTAGTAAGCCAGCGCGGCGAGAATGAAACCGGTATCTGGGTAGCAGGGCTCGATGTCTTTGCGAAGGATGCGCTCAAAATGGATCGTTTCCTGCTGGAAGCACCGCCATTGATCTGTTACCTCGACAGGGGCCATGGCGCCGCTATCCGGAGAGCCCGCACAAGATTACCAGGCGGCGATGAAAATCCGGTAGCAGTAATCAAGATCCCCCGCGAAAGAATGGTGGCCAGTGGTATCGGTTCCTCACTCGTACATGAAGTCGGGCATCAGGGTTCGGCCCTGCTCGACCTGATACCTTCACTGAAACCAATACTGGAAGATCTTTCACGGAAGGATACCGCACACGGTACCTCCTGGAAACTGCTCAACCGGTGGATCTCTGAGATACTATCTGATTTCTGGTCAGTATCCTTTCTCGGTATCAGTGCTACCACGGGATTGATGAGTGTAGTAAGCTTGCCAAAATACTTTGTATTCAGAGCCGTAGACAATGACCCGCATCCCTTTCCCTGGATACGGGTAAAGATCAGTCTGGCTTTTGGCAAACATATCTATCCCGAAGATCAGTGGTATCGCCTGGAGCGTTTGTGGGAATCCATGTATCCCAAAAAAGGATTAAAGCCTGCCTCCCTGGCATTGATCAACAACCTGGAAGCCATCCTGCCTGCTTTTGCCAAGCTGGTGGCTGAACACAAACCTTTAAAATTGAAAGGTAAAAAGATAGGTGAAATATTTCCTTACCAGGAAAGACAACCACATCAGCTAAGGGCTTTTTACAGGCAATGGAAAAACGACCTGGAAGTCATGAAAAAACAACGCCCCTCGCTGGTGTTCGCAGTAATAGGGCAGGCCCGGGCCGATGATGTGATCACTCCATTTACTGAGAACCGGGTATTGACAAATATGCTCCGTCACTGGGCATTGGTGAATATCTGATGCAAATAACATTAAAGAAAATAAAAATTATTAAACATGGCTACTGTAAACTTTGTCAACCCGATCTTTAACAGGTCGGGTAATCACTCCTTTGACTTCAGTTCGGTTTCCGAGACGCCGATCATCGATGTGGGTAAAGTGCTCAATAATCCCAAGGACAGGCTTGTAAAAGTGGGTGATATTATTTACCTGACCATTACCTTCAGAGCAGATAATGTAAGCAAGTCCACCAACGGACAGCATTTCCCTCCTTTCTTTGTTTTCTATTCTCCGGCTGATGACAAAGAACTGAAAGTGAAATATATTTTCGATGCGGCCAGTCCTATCCTCATTCCCAGTGGAGAGGGTAGTGATATTGTACTGGAATGCCTGCTCGACCTGGCGGATCTTGCCTCCGGCGAAAAAGTGATCCAGCTCAGGGGCTTTGATAAAGAACCCGGTAAGATCAGAGATGTATTACTCGCAGAGTCTGATGCCTTCTATGTACAGCAATCTCTCTCCGACCTCATGCAACCCAATATTGCCAACCAGGGTATTTCTGATGAGACAGGCCTCAACCGTGATCGCATCAACAATCCCACTTACTTCCCTGTAGGTTTGCAACCAGTCAATCCCTTGTACACAAAAGATGTAAAACTATGGGAAGCCATCAGGGATGCCACGGAAGCCCTTTCCTTCAGGAACTATTATGATTACATGAATGTGATCTTCTGCGGTGAAGACATTCCGATCGATCATGAAAGTCAGTTCCAGAAAGAACTGAAGCGCCTGAAGAAACGCCGGAAACTTCCGTTCAATGATACGGATGCTTACCGTTCCATCAAAATAGCTACTGAGGCTTTTGTGATGGTAAACCTGGCCAATAGTACCGGCGACCTGTCGGGTTACCTGCAAACAGTATCCGATTCTACCGGTGAAGTGTTGCAGATCATTCCTTACCTCGCCATCATCCGCAACAAACTGAGTGATATAGATTTCAAATCCACCAGCTTTGAAGATGCGCTCAGTAATTTCATCGACTCCAGCAATGGCCGTGTAGCCGATACCTGTTTTGGGATCATCTCAGAACGTATTCAGCAGCCCATCTACCTGGAGCTTATCTGGAGCTACTGGCATGAAGAAAGTATGATGGTACAAGGTGTCAACACCATTGCCCGCCGTTTCCAGAACATCAAGGGTGAAGGAGCCGTAGATCCCCTGGCCAACCTGGAAGTGGGACCATTACGCCCTTTGAGTAACCTGATGTGGGGATATATACAGGACGAGCAACACCGGCTCACCGTGCGCCGCCGTGCCTATGAATATGATCACCATTATGGTATCACCTTGCAAGGCAAAGCGGTCAGCAATATGAGGACTGCCGATAGCCGCAGCAAATTCATCGAGGCCTTCCACATGCTCATGAATCTTTGTATGAAGTTCTATCGTCAGTATGATGATACTACTGTAGTGGCCGATGGATTCCCCATCATGAATGCACTGAAAGAGGTACACATGATCCTGAGCGAAGGCGCCCACAACCAATATGGCGATCTTCCTTCCACTGCCCGTATTGAAATGCTGATGCAGCAATACCTGCTGGCACGTCCTGAATTCAGGGAGTTCTTACCTACGCGCCAGATGGTGCCTTATCCCGAAGCATGGATGGACAGGGCGGCTGTATTGAACACCTTACATGGCTGGACAAAAACCAGTGTGCTGCATTTTCGCGACCTGGGTGTATTTGGTGAGCAGATACTCCTGTCGATCAGGTTTGGCGCCTGGAGTACAGTATTCAACAGAGATCAGGCTGCCAACTGGGCTATCTTCTGGAGGCCGCAGATCCAGAACTATATGCATGCTTATCGCGCAGTAACAGGGGTAGACCTTACCCGTGAAGATGGTGCGGTGATCGATGCACAACAACCTTCCACCCATTTATTACGCAGACTCAAGGAGCAAAAAACAGCAAGATGATACTATGATCGATTTTACATCGTCGCTGTACCTGGGAATGAAACATAGCAGTAAGGAATTGAATGGTTGGCAACAGTTGACCACCGGCGTACCTGCCGCACTTGGGGAAGCCGGCCTGGCGCTACAGGTAGGTAATTATGTAGCAGGGATGCAGGGATTGGAAGAAGGATTGACAGCGCCTTCTACCCTGCACCTTTACTGGGATCTGTTCGATTACCTGTGTCACCAACCGGTTGTACTGTTCATAGATGAAAAAGTGTATCCTGTTTCCAGGTATGGCATAGAAAAACTGCTACTCAGAAAAATTCCTGTTCACCCTTTCAGGCATTTTGATGCTGCCCATGTGGCGGAGCTGATAAAGAGAAACAACACCAGGTCAACAATACCGGTGATCGTTAGTGATGGTTGGTGTCCCTCCTGTGGCAATGCCGCTCCGCTACGCCAATATGCAGCCCTGGTGAAACCGTTGCATGGAGCTGTTATTGTAGATGACACCCAGGCTTTCGGCATACTGGGTGCCGGAAAACAAAACAGGAAACCATTTGGACAGGGAGGTGGTGGATTGCTGCGATGGCAATCCTTACAGGCCGATACGATAATCACCATCGTTTCACTGGCCAAAGGGCTGGGTGTGCCGATGTCGGTGATTAGCAGCACGCACCAATTCATTGAGTCCTTTGCCAGGCATAGCGAAACGAGGGTCAATTCAAGTCCCGTAAGCCTGGCACATCTGCAGGCGGCGATGAATGCTTTTCGTATCAACAAGCGGGAAGGAGATGAAAGGCGGTCAGTACTCTGGAGAAATATTTATTTGTTAAGATCTCTTTTACAGCAAGCAGGTATCCTGGTGCAGGGAGGGATCTTCCCGGTACAAACCATCCGCTGTCATTCCCGGCAACAGACGATCAGGCTCTGGGAAGAACTGAAAAAGAGCCGGATCAGATCGGTATTGATCACCCCGCATGGGGAGCAGGAGCCGGCCCTTTGCCTGATCATCCATAGCGATCACACCCCTGGAAATATTCAGGCATTGGCTGATGCTATTATAAAACACCATTTATTACTTAAACAATTGGATCATGTCAACACTCTTACAGGAAATCCTTACCGAACAGGAAGTGCTCAAACTATCCCCGGATGGAAAGCCGGCGCATAAGGACAGTTGTTCCTGTCTGCAATGTGCACATGGTATGAATGCGCCTAACCACAAGAACTGGCGGCAGCGGAGAAATGACCGGTATTTCCGGCCGGTACACGATTGTAAGTCTACGCAGCAAAAGGAATTCGAAGAAGAACAATTCCTGGGCTCTGTATTGGGCACCGCTGTAAAAATAGGATCGGGCCTTGCCAATGCAGCCAGCAAAGCATCTGGTGTTGCTTCAAAATTATCATCCGTAGCAGGTAAGGTACCCAAGTCTCCTATCATCAGCATTGGTAACCGCCAGCGTGCCGCCTTATTAGAGCATTGGGCCAATAAATTGAAAAGGGCCAAAAGTGATGTAGTGAAGGCCAGGTATCAACAATACATTGACACCATCCACAAAAGGCAACGGCCTTCCTGGCACCAGTCGGAAAAAGACCTGCAGCTGTTCTTCAAAAAGCTGGGTATGCCCGGACAAAAAACTTTCCTGGGCAATCAACCAGCCAGGTGGATCAAACGGCCCGATGGTTCTGCTGTGCCGCCCCGTAACAGTGTTATTCCCGATATCAATCCGGCAGATGCGATGATAGAAGTAAAGAATTATAATATTCAAAACCAGGATGCTCTTATCCGCAACCTGCAGCAACAGATAGGCCGGCGTATGCAACAGGGGCCACAGGATGCTGCCGGTAAACCACTCGATCAGAAAGTGATCCTGGATATGCGTGGACAGCAAGCCACCTTCGATCAGCTTAAACAACTGGCTCAAAAAGTGGCATCGGGTACCGGTCTGGCTCCGGATAATGTACAGGTGGTTACCTGGGAAATCATTGTGTAATGTTTTTTACTCAGTTGTCGATTGTCAGCCTGAGCCTGTCGAAGGCGGCTTCGATAAACTCAGCCTGACATTGTATTACAATATAGAAAAGCTCATGTTGATCATAGATGCACACTGCCATGCCGGAAAAGGTGATGGCCTTACGGGCCCCTGGGATACCAGCGCACCATTGAAAAATTTCCTACGCTGGTCGGAAGAAGCCGGTATACAAAGAACCAATCTCTTTGCTGCCTTTCATTCGGACTATGCTAAGGCCAATGCCGCCGTGTCTGTTATTGTCAATAAACAGCCCGAGCGGTTTTATGGTTTTGCTTTTGTACATGCAGTAAACGACAGGGGACGGGTGTTTGACCTGGTGAGCAAAGCGGTTACGCAGTATGGATTCTGTGGTATTAAAGTGCACCGCCATGATGCCCGTATTTCCCGGGAAATATGTGAGGCTGCTAAATACTATGCGGTGCCTGTATTGTATGATGTGGTAGGAGAGGTATCGATGGTTGAGCTACTGGCTACTGAATACCCGGATGTCAATTTTATCATCCCGCATCTTTCCAGCTTTTCGGATGACTGGCGGGCGCAGATTGCGCTCATCCCTTTGTTGGAAAGGCATCCCAATGTATTTACCGACACTTCCGGTATACGTCGTTATGACCTGTTGGAAATGGCTTTCAAGAGAGCCGGGCCTGGTAAGATCATTTTTGGTTCTGATGGTCCCTGGTTGCATCCTGCGGTAGAATTAAAAAAAGTATTCGTACTCTCCCGCAACAAGACTGATCTGCAACGCATGTTGGCAGGCAACTTCCTGCGCCTTACAGAAAAGGTGCGCAATGGAGAATACAAAACAGCAGGAAGGTCGAAACCGGTTTTCTCCAAAGAAGCAGAGCCCCTTTCTTATGAGTATCGTGATCCGTGGCTGATCAAGTAATAGAAATAGTCATCTGTCATCACAAGTTGTGATGACATGCCTAACCAACTTCATTTCTCTTTCTAATATATTGTAACGTCCTCACTTCCACATTCAGTTTGCGGGCAGCCAGCTTCAGGTTGCCGCCACAATCTTCCAGGGCGATCTCCATGGCCAGCATGGCAATATCATTCTTGATCTTCAGCAGGTCTTTACCACTGGCAATGGCCAGCCGGATCGATTGTTGCATACTTTGGTTTTGCTGGTTCCAGGCTTGTTTGAGGTGTTGAATATCCGGCAACTCATCTTCCGGAATATCGCCAATACTGATGAACCCTTCTCCGGTATACCGCATTGCTATCCTGGCCATCAACTGTTTCAGTTCTCTCACATTACCCGGATAATCGCGGCTTACCAGGTAATTCATCACGGTGTTATCTATTTCAGGAGCCGCTACGAGCTTGAGTTCCTGGCGCAGGAAATACCGCGCCAGCTCGGGAATGTCTTCCCGCCGCTCCTGTAAGGGCGGAAGGGTTAACACAGCAGATGCCACCCTGAAGTATAGATCTTCCCGGAAATTACCTTTCGTGATCTCTTCTTTTAAATTCCGGTTGGTGGCGCAAACGAGCCGGAAATGCGTTTTATTCCAGGTATTGCTGCCCACCCGTTTATAAGTGCCTTCCTGTATTACACGCAATAAACCTGCCTGCAGTGTTAAAGGAAGTTCTCCCAGTTCATCCAGGAATAATGATCCCTTATCAGCCAGTGCAAAGGCTCCTTCGCGTGTATAGATGGCATTGGTGAAAGCACCTTTCTCATGACCATAAAATTCACTGCCTGATAGCTCGGGTACAATGGTGGTGCAATCCAGCAATACGAGTTCTCCTTTTTCTTTGCGTTGGTCTAATGCGTGGATTAACCCTGCGGTCATTTCTTTCCCGGTGCCCGATTCTCCCATCAGCAGGATATGATGATTAGTAAACCAGGCTGCTTCAATGACTTTGGCCAGGAACCTCTTCCAGCTTTTACTTTCCCCGATCATGGTGTGTTGTACAATGTCCGACTGGATCAGGTCGTTGATCAGTTTCCATCTTTTGATACGGGAAAGTAAAAGACCAATCACCGCTTCATCCTCTTCCTTCCAGGCCATCACATCGCTGGCACCCGATTGTACCAATTGCCACTTCAATATATCCGATACGGAATGATTGACAGAAAGGATAATAATTTTACTATCTGTATTACTTAACTGCTGCAATTGTTCCATGAGGTCTTCAAAGCTGGTCTTAGCTGTCCAGCACACAATAATTACCTTACTATCTGTGCCGGGCTGCCGGTGGCAATCAATACCCCGCTCCTCCAGGGCACAAGGGATAGCCTCCGTTTCCGGAAGATCAGTTTTTCCTGTATGGATTACACATACCGATAGGTTTCCCATGACGAAGCCGTTGTTGCGTCGTTAACAATCATAACACCAGGTAGGAGGTAGATAATCGACCGGCTTCGAAAGGATGCATACACAGGGCTGTGGATGAAGACACCAGTAACAGGGGCATATGGGACCCTGTTGCCGGTTCATCAACAGTGAACACGGTTGCATACTTTCAAAACACTTTTCAGGTAAACGGCGGCAGGGAAAGAATAAAGTAGCGTTCAGCCCGGTGCCTAATCAGTAATAATGTAAACCGGGATGATCATTACCAGACGGTGATATATAGCGGCAGGAGATAATCGAATGAAATGCTCAGGTTCGGGCGTCATTCTTTGTACGCATAAAAAGTTGGTTATTTTAAAGGTTGCTCCATATAAAGGTAATGGCTTCATCAGCCGAAAGCAATACCACATTGTGGTAGTTTTAGAGCGAAACCAAAGTTGATGGGCAACCGACCCCGATAGAAACAAAAATGAGACATTTTGTGGAAATTATGAGACGGTGGATGTCTTTTTGTTGCAATCTTAATCCTTTCTTCATCAATTATTTCCACTACCGCATTTCCATTAACCAATTATAAACTTGTTCTTAGTATTTCTTGAATGGCAAGTATAAACCCGCTGTTTCAACAGCGGGTTATTTATTATTATGAGCTAAGTATGTGGCTGGTTTGCAATCAATGAGATAGAAAGGCAATAACCCGAAATGGTGAGTCCCGGTGACAGTTTAAGGGGTATAAAAAGTGAATAATAACCTAATGCTGACCAATGGCTGGGTAACCGCCAAAAAATGGCTTACATTCGCGGCTCAAACCCCTTGCATAAATATGGTATACAAAATCCTCACCGTTGCCGGCCTTGCTACCTTTGAGATATATGCAGCCATACCAGCTGGATTTGCCTTTAGTCTTCACCCGATGGTGATATTCCTGGCCAGTTTAATTGGTGGTTTAGTGGGTGTATATGTAGCAGCCTTCCTGGGCGATAAGATCCGCGCTTTCTTTTCCCGTAACAAACCGGTGAAGGAAGAAAAACCTAAAACAGGAATCATTTACCGCATTTGGGATAAATATGGTGTTATCGGGTTGGGCTTTTTGGGTACCATGACGGTAGGCGCTCCTGTGAGCATAGCAGTAGGCGTAGGTTTTAAAGTGCCCTTGAAAAGATTACTTACCTGGTGCTGCATTGGTGTTCTTACACGGTGCGCTATATTTACTACGATTGGCCACTTTGGAATGAAGCTATTATAACCATATCTTTTATACGAAAACGGAGGCACTGTAATGAGTGCCTCCGTTTTTTATGTCTATAATGGACCCGTTGGTCTATGGCTGTTTCATTACCTTGATCACCCGCTTGTCGGTAGTTGTTGCTACGGTAAGTACGTAGGTGCCTGCTCCGGCTTTTTGTATACCGGGCAGATCAATGATCGAATTCCCGTTTTGTAATACTACTGTGCGTTGAGAAATGTTCCTGCCATTCATATCAGTTAAGGTCAATACGCATTCCTGCAACTGTGGTGAAGTAACATCTACCAGCAATTGTTGATGGAAAGGGTTTTGCAATACTTTCACCAGGAATTCATGGTTGCTGCGCTTCAGCTTCACGATGCTGCTATAGGTAAATTGTGCATTGTTGTCAACCATTTTAAGGCGGTAATAATGGGCAGCTTGTGTATGGTTGCTTACATTATCGGCATATTGGTAGTTGTGATCACCGGCACTGGTGCCAGCTGCTGTTACCTGCCCTACTGTACTAAAGTTAATGCCATCACTGCTCCGCTGTATATCGAAGTAAGCCGTTTGTTGTTCAGCTGTAGTGGTCCAATGCAGTACATTGTTGTTGCCTGATATGTTGCCGCTGAATTGCAATAACTGTAAGGGCAGGGCATAAGCGCCTGAATGGACAAAGAAGCCACTGAAGCCGGTTACAGCAAAGGTTATTTCCCATCGCGAAGCGGTAGCATTCCATACAATATTGGCATTTGCCGGATCGATCAGTTCTTTGGCGCCGGAATAAGTGCCGGGCAGGCCTGTACCGCTGGTGCCATGGTATTGTGTAATGCGCAGGTTGGCGATGCCGGCTGTATGACCAGGACCGTTTGGCAGATCTGGTAATATGCCACTGGCTGCATTATAAGCATCAAATTCTGCCTGTGTATAATATAAAGTAATAGTGCCGGTTGCTGTGGCTGCACCCGAAGCCGGTTCTATATCATAATGTCTTTGGCAATAGGCCTGGCTATTAAAAGTAGGCACTGCCGATTCATATTTGGTGCATACATTGATCATCCCTGATACTGGCAATGCGCCCGAAGGAACGATGCGTGCAATAACATTACAATTGGCATCTGCGTAGGTGGTACCTCCTCCGGAAACAGCACTATTCAGGCAGACCTGCGCCCCGCCTGCTGTTCCTGCCGGCGTACTTAAGAGGAATGCATCGCCTGGTGTCATAGCGGATGCACAACCAAAGTTTGTAAACCCGCGGGCGGTTACCACATTACCACCGGTAATATCCCCGGCGCCCAGCACGCGCGATGCCACGCCGGCCGCTATGGCAAAATGCATTACGGCACCCGGACTGATAATATGATTAAGCTGCTGGCCATGCCCCAGTTCATGCACGGCTACGGATTCGAAGTCTATCTCTCCGGGAACGGGTGCGGCGGGACCATACTGCCAGGGCCTTGCATCGTCAAAGACCATATCTATTTCTGCTACTATCCAAACATAGGGACTGGCTACGCCACAACCGCCGTACCAGCTCGTACACCTGCCCAGTACACCGACTGGCAATTCGCTGCCTACATCAAATCTTACTACGTTTACTCCTTCGGATGCTACAGAATTGACGGCGGTATTAGCGCCCAATGTCCAGTTCATGCGTGTATTGCAGGTCCATGTTTGCATAGCACGGATAAAAGCATTTTTAGCAGGTATATTGGCTGCAAAAGCGGTTTGCATTTGAAAGGTATAGCCACCTGATCCACCGAGGTCGACATGGGTGGGGATCTCGGAGGTCATTGTTGGCAAGGTTCCGTCGGGAACATTGGAATAGGCATAAGGAATGGTGACAACATCTGTACTGGCGACTGTAGCGGGGTCGCTATTGGTAACCCGTATATTGCCGGTGCCGGCAGAAGGACCTGTAATGGTAGTTGATGGAACTTTCACCTTTATTTCAGTATTTGTCCAGGACACATAGTCGGTAGGCAATGGCTGTACAAATGATGAAGCGCTGGCGCTGTTGGCATTCCTGAACTCCACGAAGCCTGTACCCCGTGTTGCACCAAAATTGCTTCCTGTAATGGTCAGTACAGCATCTGTACCTGCGGGTATCGAAAGTGGTGCGCAGCTGGTAATGACGGGGGTTGCCAGGGTACCATTTGTCTCCACTTCCTTATGAGTTATAGAAAGCGGAAGTGTACTGATCTTCTTTTCGTAGCCTGTCAGTTGCCTGATGTTCTGACCGGCATCGGTTATCCTGTTATACCTGGTAAAAGGATCGGCTGCTGTGTTGGACTTGTCATCATAAGCAATAAAGCCCTGCAGGCTGCTGTATACCATATAGGTATTGCCATTCAAGGCCCTTTTTCCGGAAATGCCTGCCCGGGGTGACATGCAAAAGAAAACGCCTGTTTCACCAATAGATAAAGACAAGGTGGAAGAATGGACCTGTTTCAACCTGCCCACTGTTCCCCCTTCTGTAAGGATCTCTATTTGCTCACCCTGTAATTGGCCTTTGAAAGTCCGGTATACCTGTATGAGGTTGGATGTATAAATATTGCCATTGTTTGGCTCCTGGTAACTGCTTTGAGCTATTACCTTCCCTTCAGCGATCAGGGTGGAGTTGTTTACCCTTTGTGTGAGTGATACAGGAAGTAATTCATTTGCCGATAGCTTAGGTTGGAAGCCTAAAAAAAGTATACCCAATAAAAAAGCAGGAAGTAAATGGTTCTTCATAAATGAGGGTTAATGATACTGGTTACTGGTACAAACGTAAAAAACTCATTTATAGTTTGCCCGGTTATATGGATTACCGTACGTTTTTTAGACCTGTATCCTGGCATCTGTACTCCAGACGGCAATAACCCTCAAAGCCTCAATGAGATATTATGAAAACTGAGAAAAGGGATGCCATCTAAACAGAGGGCATTCCCTGACTTGATTATTCAATCAAAAGTTCATCTCGTCGGCACTTGGTCCATAACTTCCCGGAATGGGTACATTGAGCAGGCGGAGGTATACACCCAATTGTGCCCGGTGGTGGACTGTCTGGCAATAGGACATGCGCAATACATCGGCCTTGCTCCTTACGCTATAGATCTGGTCCCCGTTGCGCAAAGTCCAGTCTCCTTCCAGGTCGTTGTCGGTGGCTTTTTCCAGGGTGCTACGGCCATCCTGCAAGCTTTCTTCATAATAAGCCAACAGGTCTTTGGTATTATCAATAGTGGGTACAGCATAAGGATTTTTCGCAAAATCCAGCTCGCTTGTAGTTAGCGTCATGCTCACCCAGGTAGGTAATTCAGCGATATGGGTAGCCAGGCGACGGATGGTCATGCTTTTCTCGTGTGGTTGCCAGTCGTATTTATCATCGGGTACGCGGGCCAGCATTTTACGGGTTGTTTCAGCTTCCTGGTTAAGTTCCTTTAGTAATGATTGAATGAGTGACATAGTTTGTTGTTTTAATACCACAAAGAAAATGTGGGGTAGTGACAGCCCTATGTCAGGAGCTGGCAGGAACCTGAAAAAAAATATCCGGACTGTAATTCGTATCGGCAGAAATGTAGATCACCCGGGTGATCATTTAAAAATAGTTAGGGTAGGATTTGGTTCGTACGAAATATTTCCTACCTTTAGTTCATGAAAGCAGAGAACCCTTTACATAAGCAGCCAGAACCTACCAAATCCGAATTGGAGATCCTTCAGGTACTGTGGCAGCATGGCCCTTCTACTGTGCGTTTTGTCAATGACCAGCTCAACGAACAAAAGCGGGCGGTACAGTATACTTCTACCCTGAAGCTCATGCAGATCATGGTAGAAAAGGAGATGCTCAACCGGGATGAAAGCAATATGAAGCATATATACAGCCCTGCCCTGGAAGAGCAAAAGACGAAGGGATTCCTGCTCGACCGCTTTGTAGAATCGATGTACAATGGCTCAGCCTCCAGCCTTATGATGCAATTGCTGGGGAATAAAAAAACTTCTCAAAAAGAACTCCAGGCGATCAAAGACCTGCTGAACAAAATGGAGAACGATAAGAAATAACCTTATAAACATATTTGTATGCAACTATTATTCATGAACCAATGGCTGTCTGAAAGCGCCATCCGGGCGATCTGCTGGACACTGATCCATTCTCTTTGGCAGGGATTGATCCTGGCTGCCCTGGCAGGCATCCTGGTATTATTTACCCGGAAGCATACGGCAGTATTCCGGTACAATATGCTGGCAGCTCTTTTCTTTGTATTCATGGGAGTAGTGGTCTTTACATTTGTGCGCGAGTTCAATCTACCCGCTTCCGGTAATACCACCGGCAACCTGGTTCAGATACCAGTACAGCAGCAGATCAACCAGCTTTCTTTACCCGAAGATCCTGGCATTGAAGTATACCAGGGTGAAGGATACATTGCCAGTTTTACCGGCTATTTCAATCAACACGCTTCTTTGTTTGTAGCTATTTGGTTTTTGATATTCATGGCCAAATCGGTCAAACTTATGAGCGGCCTCATATACATACAGCGCATCAAACAAACTAAAGTTTTATCTCCGGGTGAATACTGGACAAACCGGATGAGGGAATTGGCTGCCATGCTCAATGTAAAGGTGCCGGTGCGCCTCCTGGAATCCGGGCTCGTAAAAGTGCCACTGGTAGCAGGATTTCTAAAGCCCTTTATATTGGTGCCTGTGGGCCTCATTGCCAACCTGCCGGCCGAACAGGTAGAAGCGATCCTGCTGCATGAACTGGCGCATATTCGCCGGAGGGATTTTATGGTAAACCTTGTTCAGAGCTTTGCAGAAATACTCTTTTTCTTCAACCCTGCTGTACTATGGTTATCATCTCTTTTGCGCGAAGAACGCGAGCATTGCTGCGATGACATGGCGATAGCTGTTACGCACAGTAAAACAGGATATATCCACGCGCTCGTTTCTTTCCAGGAATACCAACTTGAAAGTAATACGCCCTATGCCATGGCTTTTCCTGGTAAAAAGGATCAGCTTCTGAACCGGGTAAAGCGCATCATCGACAACAGCAATAAAACATTGAACAGGGCAGAGCGTTCTTTCCTGGTACTCTGCTTCAGCCTTATAGGCATATTGACGATGGTATTTGCCCAACCTGCGCCCAAAAAAGAACCGGCAAAACAAGCACCTGTACAACAAAAGCAGGAATGGGCAAAGCCGGGTGTTGCACAGCAGAAAGACCGTAGTGAAAACAATCAGTCGACCGAGGGTGATGCCATGGATCAAAGTAAAGACCAAAGCGGCGAGGGTACTGAAGATGAAAGCAGAGACCTGTCAGCGCCGCAAGGCACCCTCACAAATGATATGGATACAGGTTATAGATCAGCTTTCTATCCAAGGGAGTATGAGCAGACTTATCAGCCTCATCCTACGTCTTCCAGGTCTAATGCACCGGCCTATCAACCTTATAATGCAACTTATTCAGCCGGAAATGCTACCGGTGATACTATGCCGGTATTACGTAAAGGTAACTCTGTTATGACAGGCACTATTACGCATGATAGAGGCGGTAAGCAATACAAGATCACTATCGATAATAACCTGGCTACAGGACTTATGATCGATGACATGAAAGTGCCTGATGAAAAATTGCCGGAATACAGAGATCTCATCCAGGATATTTTCCGGAAAATGCAGGACCAGGCCGGGCAGTCATACACTACCCGTGTAAAGGAAAACGCTGAAAATACCAGGAGATTAGCCGCCGAAAACAAGTTACTGGCAGATAATCAGCTTGTCTTACTAGACGGGCTTTCAAAAACAGACGCACAACTGGATTCATTAAAGGCAAAACACGGCAGTCTGCTTAAGCACGATAAATTGCAATGGAAGCAAAACGTAGAATTGAAGAAGAAAGAAAGGACGGTAGTGGATGACATTCTTGATGATATTGTGAGTGCGGGTATTGTCACAGAAACAAATCCATTGTCGTTCAGGATCAATAAAAACGAATTTGTGGTGAATGAAAAACCACAACCTGAATCCCTTAAACGCCGGTTCCTCGAAAAATACGTATTAAAACCTGCCGATACCTACCAATACAATAAGAATGGAGGAACAACCAGCAGTACTGTGATGATAGACAGGTAGAATTGTGACCAACGGAAATCAATAATTACCAGGAAAAAGTATTTTGCAACCGATTCATCCCTGCCTGGTCATAGCACCCGTATGATTAGGAACGTCGCGCGGGAAATAAAACAGCGGGATGATTCGGTTGTCCTCTTAGGTTCTTACCACCCTCATATTATCATAGTCACCAGGCTGCGGGCACTATTTCGTGCCTGCCTTGAATAAAAATGCATATACATGAAAAAATGTTATGGCTTCCTGCTGGTTTTCAGCATGGCGCTCTTACCCTATTGTTTGTTGGCACAAAGCAAAACCTCCATTAGTGGAGTAGTACAAGATAAAAGCAAGAAGCCTGTGGCAGCGGCCACCATCAACCTGGTGAAGGCTACGGATTCAGTGCTTGTTAAGGTAGCGGTTACAGCAGATAATGGTTCCTTTGTATTTGACAACCTGAAGATGGGGGACTATCGTATTACGATCACGGCTATTGGCTTTGCGGCTTATTCCAGTGAAACGATCCATATCACAGCAGAAAGCGATGTAAAGAACCTGCCGCTGATCGAACTGTCTGCGGCCGATGCGGGCCAACTCAATGCGGTTACGGTCACTGCGCGGAAACCATTTGTGGAACGGAAGATAGACAGGACGGTCGTTAATGTAGATGCGCTCATCTCCAACGCAGGTACCAGTGCGCTGGATGTATTGGATAAATCACCCGGCATAGTGGTGGATCAGGATGGAAATGTGACTATGAACGGCAAATCGGGTGTAGTGATCTTTATTGACGACAAACCTACTTATTTATCCGGGGCCGACCTCGCTTCCTACCTGCGCTCATTGCCTTCCGGCACCCTGGAATCCATTGAGATCATGACGAATCCGCCTGCCAAGTACGATGCGGCCGGTAATGCCGGTGTGATCAACATTAAGACAAAGAAGTTGAAGCAGAAAGGGTTTAACGGCAATATAGCACCGGGGTATATGCAGGGTGCTTACCCAAAAAGCTTCAATAGCCTTAATCTCAATTTCCGCAATAACGCCTTTAATTATTATGCCAATATTGGATACAATTACAGTGAAAACTACAATGATCTGCTTATTCAGCGTCGTTATGTAAACGATGATGGCAGTCCGCATTCTTTGTTTTCCCAAAACACCTGGATAAAAAGGCAGGATCGCTCGGGATCACTAAGGCTGGGAGTTGATTATACGATGGATAAAGCCAATTCCATAGGACTGATGTTGAACGGTACTACCCGGAAAGGAGAGAGCGCGATAGATAATAAGAGTTACCTGTACAATGGTATCAATGAACTTGATTCGCTCATTACAGCAGATAACGTGGATGAGCGTACTTTCAGCAGGGGAAGTGCAGGCCTCAACTTCCGGCATAAGTACAAACAAACAGGCCGGGAGTTGGGTATTGACCTGGATTATATTTACAATGAATCCAATGCGGACCAGCTCTACAGGAATGCCAGTTACCTGGCCGATAATACGGTAAAAGGCAGAGATAACCTGACGGGTAAACTGCCTTCCTATATTAATATTTATTCCTTTAAAGCCGATTATTCCCATCCATTGGCCAATGGGTTCAAGACGGAAGCCGGTGTGAAAGGCAGCCTTATTGAAACCAATAATATTGCTATCTATGATATCACTGTAGGAAATACTACCTCACCCGATTATGATAAAACGAATCATTTTACTTACCGGGAAAACATTAATGCTGCCTATGTAAATGTAAGCAAGGAGTGGAGCCGTATTTCCCTGCAGGTTGGTCTGCGTGGAGAGAATACGATTATGCGCGGTCATCAATTGGGTAATGTGATGAAGCCGGATTCAGCTTTCAAAAGGGATTATGTGAACCTGTTCCCTACTTTTTATCTTTCGTATAAACTGGATTCTGCAGCAAAGCATCAGTTGGTATTTTCGTATGGAAAGCGTATCCAGCGACCTAATTTTAGCAACCTCAATCCCTTTATATCACCGCTTGATAAATTTACTTTCTATGTAGGTAATCCTTTCCTGCAACCCACGATTGCCCATGAAATAGAGGTTTCGCATATTTACAATAATAAGATCACTACGAAGCTGGGTTATGAATACTATGATGGCGATATCAATGAGACGATTGAATTGCAGGGGCACCAATATTACAGCCGTCCGGCCAATGTGGGAAAAAGTCAATACCTGTCACTTTCTGTGAATGCTTCGATTGAGCCTGCTCCCTGGGTCACGATCAATTGGTTTGGCCTGGCCCAGCATGTCAGCTTTAAGGCCGATCTGTACAATAATAAACTGGATACCAGCGGCATTAATTTCATTACGAACTTTAACAGCCAATTCCGGCTAGGTAAGGGATGGACGGCTGAACTGTTGGGCTTGTTCCGGAGTGACTTTATCACCACGCAATTTGTGTTGGGGGATTTCTGGACGCTGAGTGGCGCTATTCAGAAGAAGGTCCTCAAAGGAAAGGGATCGGTGAAGCTCTCTATACAGGATATATTTTTTACGCGCCTCAATTATGGCCAAATCAATAACCTGCAAAATGCGAAGGGTAATTACCGCAACCAGGGGGATACCCGCGTAGTGGGTATCAACTTTACCTGGAACTTTGGTAAAACCTTTGAGACCCGCAGCCGTAGCAATGGCAGTGCTGAATCAGAAACGCAACGTATATAAGAATTCTGCTAGCAGGGTATTAACTTTTGGGGATCGTTTTTTTTAGTTCTGCCTGTTGGCGCACAGGTTGTATATTCGGTGCTGGCATGTTAATTGGTGTACCAGAACGGCCATAAAAACCGATGCAACTATGATAGCTTTTGTATACAGGCAATTGAATGACAATGCCAATCAATACCTGGCAGCACATCTTCCGGAAGGCATACAGCCTGTTTTTCGTACGGCACTCAAACCCGATGAATACCATCAGGCGTTCCTGCAGGCAGATTTTATACTGGGCAATCCACCACGTGACTGGTTTAATGACCTGCCCCGGCAGCTTAAATTCTGGCAACTCTCTTCCGCAGGTTTTAGCGAATATGAAGGCATGACGGCTCCTGTACCTACTGCCAATATGGGTGACTTTTTTGCCCGCCCCTGCGCCGAGACTATCGTGGGCGGGGTACTGGCTTTCTACCGGGGAATTCATGAGCTTACCAGGTTGCAACTAAAGAAGGACTGGCAGGGTGAAAAACTCAGGACCTCCCTTCGGTTATTGGGCGATCAGCAGGCCATTGTATTGGGCGCTGGCGCCATTGGTAAACGTGTAAAAGAAATGTTACTGGGTTTTGGCTGTTCTGTGATGATGATGGCCCGCACGAATCCTTCGGCGGAGATACACTCCCGTGAAGAGTTGCTGAAAGCTCTTCCACAAACCACCCTCGTGGTCAACACGCTGCCCGGCAGTGCGGATAAATTTGTAACAGCCGATATGCTGGAAGCGCTAACACCGCAGGCGGTATATGCCAGTGTGGGCAGGGGAGAGACGACGGACGAACAGGCGCTCATTGCTGCCCTGCAGGCGGGCAAACTGGCCGGAGCAGTACTGGATGTTACAGAAGAAGAACCACTACCAGCGGATAGCCCTTTGTGGCAAATGAAAAATGTGCTACTCACTCAGCACACGGGCGGAGGAAAAGCCGATGAACTGACGGGTATAGCCCAACAATTCATTGATAATCTTCAACGCTTTCTTAACCAACAGCCCTTGATCGATCCTATTGAGTTATCAAGGGGTTATTGAGTAAGAATAGGTCGTTAAAATTTTAACGTAGCCTGCCATTCCTTATTGCTGCTGATGTCAATATAGGCCCAGGGATAAACAGTCATTTTACCGGTGATCTTCCGGGCTGTCTCGATGGCCAATGTCCGCTCACCCGTCATATGGAATAGGAAGGCAAAATAATTATATACATAAGGGATCAGGAGTTTGCCATCTTCCTCTTCGCGGTAACCGGCGTACATGCTTTTGATCCTTTCTTTCAGGGCAGGATCTTTAAAGAAATTGTCTTTTTTCTTCTTTTCATCATTCATGCCGTAATGAAGCCATTCTTCCACACAGGAAAAAAGCGGCAGGGTGATCAGCAGGCTGCTGCCTGTTTCAGTATACATGGTGTTGGCAAACCCCTGCATCTCTTCCAGGCTGCCTTGCCATTTGGGATTAAGGTAATTGATCATCATCAGGTGAGCAATAAGGTGGTTGGGCACCAGCTTCTTTGATGCATCAAAATAACTCGATGCTGTGGCGGTATCAGTTTGTAATCCCATGCATACCCTGATCATCCGGCCACAGATCTCTGCGTCTTGGGGATTCAGGTCGTCGGCTCTTTGGAGATGATCAAATGCTTCTTCCAGCAACGCGAAGTATTTATCAGCCTTGTCCTGCGATACAGATGATCCCAGGGCGGCAGTCCGGGCGATCCACGCCAGACAGGTTTTGGACACACCAGCAAAAAGATGCGCTATATAAGCGTCATCACGTTCCTGTACCCATGTTTCAATTAGCCCGGCATTGGCAGCATCCAGGCCCAGTCCTTCATTTAACAGGCTTTTCGCATCCCAGGTCAATGGTTCATAAGCTGATTCGAAGGCGGCATAATTTCCTTGGGAAAGCAGGGTCTTAAATTCAGGGAGGCGGCTGTATCCTAAAGAAAGATCAATGTCTGATTCGTCTTTGCCCCGGAAGGCTTTAAATAGTTTGTTCAACATGGCGGGATAGAGTTGGTTGTATGTCGAATATAGTGTAAAAAGATCTTACGCTGATATCTGTGGGAAAGGGGATTTTTTGTATCTTCATTTTATATGAATTGCAGGGGATTATATCTACTTTTTATCTCTCCGGAGGGAACGACCGTTCAACATCCTTTGAACGTATTCCCCCGCCCCGCCTACATTTGAGGCTCTTCGTCTTACTACTGGCTTACTATTAGCCTATCATTGGTTAGCTACCGGCTATTCACTTCCGTTCTTGTAAGGGGAGGCAGGCCACCTATATCTGCCTTTCAGCTTAACATCCAACCAGGCGCCTGTTATTATTAAACGGTTGTGACCTGTCGTATGGGTTCTGCAAATGCATTCCAATAGAATGGGAAACTGCGTCAAATCTCCTATAAACGATGATGGATAAGTCTTCTTTGACAGACCATTTTGGACATATTGGCCATATTTGGACAAATACGCCATTTCCGGACAGGGGTGATTTGGAAATTGAAAAACAAGGGACGAGATTTGGAAAGACGATGTACAACAAGGCAAAAAAGTAATTTCCAATCCCTATTAATAACAATTAAGATCTATCTCTTATGGCAAAGTATGAAAGCATTGTAACGATCCGCGGAACGATTGATGACCTGACGTTTCGCAATACAGCAGAAGGCAAAATTGTGGGGCGCAAGACAGGGCCTACGCGCGAAAAAGTATTAACGCATGAAAACTTTAAACGTACACGTATTAATGCCAGTCAGTTCAGGCAGGTGATAAAGGATGCCACGCTATTGCGGCGGGCCCTGGGCAGTATGCTGGATGGTGTGCGTTGTACTACGCTGAACGGTCATGTGAACGGATTGCTTTACAGGGCAAGCGAGGCAGATAAGGTTAATGACTACGGCAGCCGGTGTGCGGCAGCAGGGGATATTGGTGTGTTGACAGGCTTTGATCTTAACCCTAAATTTTCGCTGGATACTGTTTTGGGTGTACAGCCTGCACATAGTATGGATGTGACCAGAGGAAGGATAAAGGTTGAGATCGCTTCCTTTATTGCTTATAAGCGGAGGGGGTATAGCAAAGAGGCCACGCATTTCAGGATGATAAGCGGCGGCGCCCTGCTGAATTTTAGCAACAACAGTTATTCCAAAAATATCCGAATGGGTGAACTGCTACCGCTTGGCCGGAAAACGCCCGGAGCTATTTGTCTGGAGCATCAGTTGAATGGGAAACCGGGTGATGTAATGGTGCAAGTAATGGGGATACAACTTTATAAGCTGGTGAACGGAGAAGAAGTATTGGTCAAGGGTGGCGCGGTAAGGATACTGAAGGCTGCACGAATACCGGTAACACGGATTGAAGACGAAGTACACAAAATAGTAGAAGAAGGCATTGAGGCAGAAAGGCAGCCGGTCTACGCTAAAGCTTCGGTGGAAGATGAAGGCAATGGCGTGCTGGTGAGAACACAAGTTTTGAAGGACTTTAGAACTACGGGCATAGCATATGGAGCGGATGTCTTAAATGTATCATGTGATTATTTACTACTGCCGCTTTTCAAAAACACCAGGGCTCTTTCGAGTACTTCATCTTTTCCGGCCCGTATCCCTTGAATAGTTGGTTTTACAGTGATATCCGGTATCAACCCTTTGCGTTGCATGGTTTGTCCGTTGGGATAGCTCACATTCTGGCCACTGAATGTAAGGTTGGTAAAGCCAGGGATATAAAAATTCGTTACATCGCCATTGGCTCCGGCTGTCTGGCTACCAATAAAAGTAGTGCCATTGGCTGCTTTATAGAACAAGCCGCTGTGTTCGGCCTGGCTTTGGGTTGTTTCATTCATCAACATCACGGTTTTGCCGGTATAACGCCGGTCTGTGGTAGTTGGCAGCTTTTGCATAAAAGTAACGGTAGTAGTGATGGAGCTGATCTCATTGCCATCGGCAGAAATATCCGGTGCAGCAGGTTGCAAACGGGTGAATAAAGCACCATCCAATATATTTTTAGTGCTTAGCCTTGGCGCCAGGCTCCAGGCTGTACCCTTGGGATAACCCCGCATATCCATCACAAAGCCTTTGGTGTTCTTAAAAGTATTGAGCATGGAATCGATCATGCTGCTCTCCAGTCTTTGCATATCTACATAGCCAAATTCTGGGCTCAGCAGTTTAAAGACAGGGCCTTCATTCTCTTTCCGTTTTTTCTCCCAGAATGGTTTATTATAAGCACGCTTGCGCGTAATGGTCACTTCTTTTACCTTATTGTTTTTATCCAGCACCTTAAGGACAGCCTGTGAATTATCGTCACCACAAAGTATATAGTCTGTGATATAGTGCGTTTGCGTTACATAATTGCTGGCTGCCTGGTAGGGACGTCGTTCATCAATGAGCTGCAGGATATCCTTGCCATTAATACTGAGAACTACATCGCCAACAGCCAGGCCTTCTTTTTTGGCGGCGCTGTCTACGATCAGGGAGGTAATGACAAACTTATTTTGTATTACCTGGCCAAAAACTGAAGCACTTATCCCCTGGCCAACAAATTTACTGAAGGCGCTCACAGGTGAACTGATGAAACCATGCCCATCCTGGATATGCGCATACATGGCTGCAATTGTCATCGCATATTCCATAGAATCTTTGGCAGCTACAAAGCGTGGGAGGTATTGCTGGTAAATTGAATCCCAGTTGCTGTCCATGAGCTTTTTGTTCACAAAGAAATAATTGATCACGCTATAGATCTTGGCTGCAGCCAGTACACGATTGCCCAGGGTGGGATAACGCTTGTCATTGGGATAGCCGACCTGTTTGGGCAGGTTGTTGATGGGTAAGACTTCCCGGGAATCGGTGGGTGCAGGTATGCCTGCTTTTAGCAGTGCTACTGTTTTATCCAGGTTTATCTGCAGGTCGGTTTGTTTGTCGAGTATGGCATCAGGTGTTACGGTAGCTTTGCCGTTCTCCCTTACCAGTTCGCCTGTACGGATACTAATGGTAATGCTATCTGAAATAGTATATTGGGCAGAGAGGCTGCTATTATTCATATTCAGCGGTCCTTCGCTCACAATGAGTGCTTTTCCTGCATCCTGCAGGCTAATGGCAAAGGTGGGCAATACCATATTTTCATTCACCAGGAAGGCAATAGGAACGGGATGTTTTTGAGTGCCGGTAAAGGACTTCACCTGGTTTACCTTGAAGAAAGAGTAATAACCACCTGAAGATCCACCGCGTTCGGGAACAAAGCCGTCGTGCACAATGCTGCGGGAAGAAGGCTTATACAATGTACCATTGGAAAACTCAGGTTCTGTGTTGCCATAGTCCAGCAAAGCTCCCAGGTCGGCCCAGGGATAAGGCTGTGTGGGCCGCAGATCAAATACCAGGTATTGTACCTGTGCTAACTGTTTGGGTATCTTCTGAAAAGTTTCAATGGCTTCCATCCAATTATCCAGGTCCTTCAGGTTGCGGATGGTTACATACAGAATACTGTCTTTGGTTACAAGGGTAGGAGAGGGGTTTGTTTTGCTGAAAGCTGTTCCTGCAGGGGTAGCGGGTACAACCCTTGTCATGGGATCTTTCAAAATACTCAGCCATTGTTGCAGTGCTGCCGTATAGCTGGCTTTATCAGTAGCATTAATAATATCAGGTACGGCGGCTGCAAAAGCGGAATCCCAGGGAATACTTTTATACTGCAGGTAAGGATGAAAGTATTTGATATGCCCCCATAGCTTACCGGCATCTGCCAGCCGTTTTGTTTGTTGCGGGTTCAGTACAGGTGTTTGAGCATCGGAAAAAGCAGGTGCCAATAAACTACAGAACAGGGCTGCTCTCATTGTTTTTAGCGACAAGATCATCATGCTCAAATTTAATATTTTGTTACCAGCCTATTCCATAATCTTCTCCATGATTACTACTTCCTCCCCAGAAGCTGCCATGCTTCCAGTCAAAAAAGATCAGGTTGATAGGGCCACTGGTGCGGTCATCGAATGTGAGGGTATAACCCATTTTCCGTAATGCTTCCCGTACAGCGGCTGGTGTGGAATCCTGCAGTAGCAGGTGTCCCGGCTTAGGTTGACGGTCAGATGTTTTGGTACCACCCAGGGATAACCAGAGTTGATTGCTATTGATATTGGCAGCTTCCGCTGCCTGCTGAGCAGTCATGCCAAACTCTACTATATTCAGGAAACACTGCAGCAGGTTTTGATCCTGTGTATCTCCGCCCTGTACTGCAAACGATAGAAAAGGTTTACCATCTTTCAATGCCATGGAGGGGGTGAGTGTGACCCTTGGTCTTTGTCCGGGCTGCACTACATTGAAGGGGTTCAGGGTTGAGTCCAGCACAAAACTTTGCATACGCTGACTCATACCTACACCCGTTCTTCCGGCTATACAGGCGGGCAACCAACCCCCGCTGGGCGTAATAGATACTACCCATCCCTGCTCATCGGCAGCTTCTACTGAAGTAGTGCCCCGCCACAGGCGGTCAAGATAGTCCGAATCAACGGCTTCCTGCTGAGTAGCAGCTGCCATTGCATCACCAGGTACAGTGCCAGGTGCCTGCATACCTGTTCTTGCATCATGTGCCGGTAAGAAGTTACGGCGGCTGTCATTGGTATCAATGGAAAAACCTCTTTGCTTCAGTAATTCGATATAAGGGTTTGTTTTCCCTTCAAATGGATAAGGATCTCCCGGCCCGATCTTGTCATTGTTGGTAGCGGGGTTGATCAGTTTGGAGCGTTCCTTTGCATAGCTTTTGCTGAGTAATCCTTTGATGGGTTCTTCCGGTGCTTTGTAAGGATCGCCATAATAAAAATCCCGGTCGGCAAAAGCCAGGTTCATTGCCTGATAAAGGGTATGGATGTATTGCGTACTGTTATACCCCATGCTTTTGAGGTCAAAATTTTCCAATATGTTCAGGCTTTGCAATAACATCGGGCCTTGTGTCCATTGTTGTAGTTTGTATACATCGATGCCTTTATAATTTGTTTGAAGTGGTTCTTCCCACAGTGGTTTCCACCGCGCCAGGTCTTCCAGTGTGATCAAGCCTCCCTGTTCCTTGCTTCCCCGTACAAACTCTTTGGCGATATCTCCTGTATAAAAACGATCATAAGCGGCCATGATGGCTTCCTGCCTGCTTTTCTTCTGTTTGAGAGCGGCCTGTTCTGCATCTACCATTTTTTGCAGGGTGGCCAGCAGGTCTTTTTGTACAAATATTTCTCCCGCTTCGGGTGCTTCTCTTTTTTCACCAGGATGAGTTAGCAGGACGGCTTTACTATAGGGCCATTCTTTGATACGTGCTTTACCTCTTTCAATACTATTGGCTGTTTGTGCTTCTATCGGATAGCCGGCTGCCAGCTGCATGGCAGGCGCCAACACCTCTTTCAGGCTCATGGTGCCATAGGCTGCCAGCATATAACAAATGCCTCCCGGTGTACCGGGAGTGGTAGCTGCCAGGGGACCATATTCCGGAGGGAAATTATAGCCCTTGCTCTTAAAGAATGCTGCCGTGGCGCCTGTAGGTGCTACACCCATCGCATTGAGGGCAATTACTTTTTTTGTTTTGGGATTATAGATCAATGCCTGTGTTTCCCCACCCCAGCTTAATACATCCCACATGGTACAGGTGGCTGCCAGCATAGCGCATGCTGCATCTACTGCATTCCCGCCGCGTTGGAAGATTATGCTGCCGGCTGTAGCAGCCAGGGGTTTGCCTGTAATTGCCATCCAATGCTTACCATGCAAGGGAGGCTTTTGGGTTTCCTGGGCAAATGACAAACAGCCTATAGCAACAAAGAAAAAGAAAAGGCACAGGTATCTCATGTAAATCGATTTGGTTCCTAAAGATAAGGATTGCCAAATGCATCCAATAGGCCAAAACTGCTCTTCTTGTAGCGTAATTTACCTGGCAAGGTGTTTATCAAATCCCAGTTCTACGAGCCGTTCATAAGCGTGCCAGATGGTATCGGGTATTTCCTGGTAGATCTGAAATCCTTTGGCAGGATAAATTTTAATGCGTTGGAGATCGCCCACCATTACATTGATCACTCTTTCCAGGGGAATATCATCGGTAGGGTAGTCCTTGAAGGATATTTGGGGAGAAGTAACGAGTAGTTTCTTATCGGGCCAGTGTTTTTTAAAAGTGGCATAGCTCCTGCGCTCCATATAAGGCTTCTGTACCACGATAAAAGATTGAGGGTCCAGACGGTGTTCCTGCAACAATTGTTGGGTAAATAAGATATTCTCACCAGTGTTGGTAGATTCATTTTCTACCAGGATCGCAGTGGCTGGAACGCCCATTTCCACAGCTATAGCGGCAAACTGATCGGCTTCTGTTTCCGTCCAGATAGATTTGGTAAGATTGCCCAGACCGCCGGAAAAGATGAGGAGGGGCGCCCATCCCTGGAGGTACAATTCGGCAGCTCTATTGGCCACCCGCAGATCATGACTGCCCAATGCAAAAATGCAATCAGCCTTTTCAGGTACATGCTGCATATGGTGGTAATCCCAAAGTTCCTGTGCTAATGCTATGGCTTCATCGGTGATCATACGGAGAGATACTTGTATACGTTTTTTCTATAGGCTTCCAGGTCTTCGAGGGTGGAAAAGGATTCAAACCTGTCTTCCTGTCCTCCCCGCTGTTGCCTTACCAAGGCCACTATACCGCCACCTACCACTGTTCTTTTGGCCCGCTGGAAAATAGTATCCAATCCCGCAATATCATTGATCATTTGCAGGTCTTCGATCTGGCCAACATTAATGATATAATCTTCCATAATTCATTAAGTGGTTGAAAGCAGTTTCAATGATGGCTTAGGCGTTAGCGAGCGCTTTAGACCTCCTGGCCGTGCGTGCTTTTGTTGTCTTTTTGGCGGCCTTTGCCTTCGTAGGCTTAACCTTTGCTTTGGCAGGAGTAGTCTTAGTTTTACCAGCTTTTGCTTTCTTAGCCTTCTTCAGGCGTTCTTTTTCAGCATCTGCGTCAACCTTCAGGTTATGCTTAATTACCTGCCAGTATTCAGGGCCATAGCTCACCAGTATTTCACTGCCGGCAGGTAGGTCCCTGGCAGCTTCAATGAATACCCGGGTGCCTTCGGTCACGTACTCGCAATTGTTGACGATGCCTTTTACCCGGCCGATACCGCGGGCATCATTGGCATAGCGCGCCAGCACTGTTTTATCATGTTGTGCATCCAATACAAAGTTGCGGTTTACATAGTATATGTAGCCGTTATTACCTTCATCATGGTTCACATCTTTCCAGGTAGAGGCTTTGCCTTTGTATTCAATAATACGTGTCCCTTTCGCTATCGGTTTTTTGGTAAATAATCCTTTGCCTGCTCCGGGAATCGTGGATTTTTTAACTGCTAATTGCTTTTCAAGTAGTGCCATTCAATAATCGCTTATATGTCTTTTAAAGGCGGCGAAGATAATTATTATTAGCTGTTACAACACAAGCTAATACGAAATCCTTCTGTGTAAATTACAAGACCTCAAAAGCGCAGGTCATTCGGGCCGTTGGATCTCTGCATGTAGTTGCAGGAAGGAAGGGCATTCTGCATGCATTAAACCAGCTTGCAAAATCGATTCTTTATTGGGGATTTGCAAGGCTGTTGCATACAAAAAATAAATTTTTAAATTAGACAGACATATATTAGCTTTAATAATCATTAATCCTTCATCGCTTCTGGTTTCCCGTAACTAAATAAGCACCTCCCAGCCAATCCCCCAGGCTTTATTTCCCCCAGCCTCATCTTTTTTTGCCCTCTCCTTCTTGCGTTATTTATGATCTACTCCTGTTTCTCTCCCATTCATTTGCCAGTTGCTAACATCCGTTTGCACTTGATGAAAGTCATTTATTGTTTAAATGATTATGAATACTTTACAGCAACCGGGAAGCTGAACCCTTTTTATTTACATTTGTTTTAAGGCATTTCATTTCCATTTTACAGTCCTTCCCACCATTTACCTTATCAACTCTGACGATTGGTATAAAATCACACTGATGATTTTGGCTATTTAATTTATGGTCTGATATCCAAAACAATTAGCGTCTATGGGGCTTTTTGCGCTCATAGGGCATTGTGTTCTTGTGCCAGGCATAACCGTAGAAAAGGCTTTGTTAGTTATCTATCCCTCTAATCAATATGAAACGAAAGATTGTAATTGAGATCCTATCGTCGTTGTTGATCCTGCTTTTTGTGTACACCAGTGTAAGCAAGTGGCTCGACTTTAAAACTTTCACGGGTCAAATGAATAATCAACCATTGCCCAATTGGATGACCCCCGCCATTATTTGGACGCTTCCCGCTGTAGAGATCATTATTTCAGGCTTTTTGATGTTTGACAGAACACAACTCATCGGTTTCCGTGCATCATTTATATTAATGCTTTTGTTTACGGTATATACATTGCTGGTATTGCTAAAAACGTTTGGCAGGATTCCCTGTTCCTGTGGTGGAGTAATAGAAAATCTCACCTGGCCCCAGCATTTAGTATTCAACCTCTTCTTTGTAGGGGTGGCGCTGGCAGGTATTATCCTCAAAAGAAAAGAGGCGCTGAAAATTTCATAATCAAAACCAATACTGCGGAGAGATTAAAAGTTTTCAGGCGAAGCCGAAAACCTGTATAAAAGAGTAGGCAATACTTTTAAAAAAATACCATTTATGAAGAAGATGAAATTTTCGCTCATGGGGCTGGCCTTGGTTGCAGCCCTTACCAGCGCCTTTGCCACAAGGCCTGATTGTTTAGGATGTAATACTGCTCCGCAGTACCATTTAAAAGATGGGGTGTACGAGTTGCAGGGAACCTTTGGTCTTGATTATGATTGCGATCCTGATACCATCACTTGTACCTATTACAAGCCCAATCCCTTGGGACAGCCCAATGTATATGCCGCCTGCAGACTGGGCTTTTGGATCGATATGCACAGCAGCCGGGCTTCAAAATAAAGTGTTTATATAACAATTATCACTACTGTAATCATCTTATTGGAAACACCGGGATTCCTGACAAATACGGTAAATCAATAATTTTAGCGCTTTTTTGATGTACCCTTAAAAAAAACGGTTTAGCAACTAACAAAATGTTAATCAATCGATAATGTACATTATAAACAGTTGTTAGCCAAATTGTTGATACGTAAATTTTCCCCTTATCAAAAAATGTTCTAAATTCATGTTTTCATAGGATAAGGTTTAATGGTTAATGGTATTTGATTAGTGCGGTCCCGCCTCTGGCGGGACCTTTTTTTATGGGCAGTACTCAATAAAAAATTATAATGTTTTAACGGGGATTTTGCTCCATGCTGCTCAGGTTTATCACATCCGGAGGCAGCAAGAGTGTATAGCGCAGATCACCAGCGGTCAGGAGATAGGAGTTGTCGAGAATACGCCTCAATGTGATATTGGCGCCGGCTTTATTGAACCGCCGAAGATCTGTCCATCGCAAGCCGCGAAAAGGCAGTTCTTTTCTTCTTTCTTCAATAATTTTCTGCAAAGCTATTTCCGCTGTAGCGGCAGTAAGGGGAACAAAACTATTGGCCTTCCACCGATTCACCAACAGGACATTTAGGTCATCCATCGCTTCCTGAGTATGGCCCATGCGCGCCAGGCATTCTGCCCTAATAAGGTATACTTCATCGGTAGCCAGGCCGGTAAACAGTTGATTGATGCCAGTATAACCAATCTTGGGGTTGATATTGCCGGAAGGATGGATGCGGTAAAAAATAGCGCTTCGCAGGTCATTGGCTGCATAAGAACGGTAGAGGTTGGAATCCACAATACAATTGCTCACGGTAATTCCGCGTAGCACATTGGTAGATGTAAACTTGCTTTGGTAGATGGTTTCTACGTTGAATTTATTAAAAGGATTGTTTATCTGGGTATTAAGAGTATCATACCTGATCAGGGTTTTATGCAATAGCAAACAACTGTCTGCATAGAGCTTTGCTCTTGGGTAATTGTCCATACTCAGGTAGGTCCTGGCCAGCAAAGCAAAAGCGGCTGGCCTGGATGATCTGTTGCGATTATCGAACGGGATTTCAGCAGGCAATAAAGCACCGGCTTCCAGTAGATCAGTAAGTATCCTGCTATAGGTTTGGTGTACCGAGGAGCGCAGAGAGGCTTCATCTACACCGGGGGTAAGCCGTAAAGGAATCCCCAGCTTTTCACCAGCGTTATTCAGGTTGTATACCGGAGCAAAGATCTGTGCCACCTGGTAGAAAGCATGGGCCCGCGCAAAAAGAGCGGCACCTTTAATAGCTCTCCACCTGCTTTCATTAGCGGCTGTTACAGGCAGGTGGCTAAGCGCTTCCAGTATTACATTGGCATAAAACACCTGTTTGTAGGGGCTATTCCAGTCAGTGATATCACCTGTTAATCCGTCAAAGGTCTTATCCAGCCATATATAGGCATTTTTTTCTTTTATATTCAGGCCGCGCCAAAAGGTATAGGGCAGGTAATAATTATCGGCCGAGAGTTCACCCAACGCCGGTGTTTCATTCATAATGTCCTCATTGTCCAGCAGAGCCTGGCAATCATCGAGGGTAGTCGGCACAAAAAGATCACTATCCGGTTTGGCTTCCAGGAATTCTTTTTTATGGCAACTGATGGCTGCCAGGGTAGTTATACAAAGAACCAGATATATTTTTTGTATACTATTCATAGCCTTTATTTGAAATCGATTTTGAAACCGGCTGCAATGGTGCGTGGCGCCGGGTAACCGGTTGTATTATCTGGATCAATCTGCTCATGATTGGCCCTCCACAATATGCCTATATTGTTGGCATATACATAAAACTGCAAACCCTGGATTGGAAGCCGTTGAAGCATTTGTTTATTGCAATTATAAATTAACTTAATATCCTGTAGCCGTACGTGGTCTCCCTTCTCCACCAGGATACTGGAAAATTGATAAAACGCATCCCGTAAATTGTTACTGGGATATTGCATGGAAGGAACATAGGTATTGTTCTCATCGCCCGGTTTTTGCCAGCGCTGGCTAAAATCAGAATGGCCTTTGGTGCCCGCATTGAATAACTCATTGTAATTAATGGAGGATCTCCTGAAATAATATCCGGCCTTCCAGGTAATATTAAAAGAGAGTTGCAATTGCTTCCATTCAATGGTGTTTCGTACACTGCCAAAGTAGGTGGGATTAATCGGGCCGTTGTATTTCAGGTTGTCGAAATCGGAGGAATTACGGATAGCATCGTAATCTTTACTTTTCTGGTTATTTAACCATCCCTGTGGATCACCCAGTGTATCTAGCCCCATCCACTGTAAGCTATACACAGAATATACAGGTCTTCCTTTCAATGGGTAAAGAAAATCTGTATTCAGGTAATTACTTATAGTGTTGAGTTGAACTTTGTATTCAGTTACTTCATCCATCGTATGGCTAAAGAGGAAGGTACTCATCCATTTCCAATTCTTCTTGTTGATGTTTTGTGTTTGGATGGCAATGTCTATTCCCTGGCCTTTCATATTAGCGGTATTGCCCCTGAAAACAGGATTGCCGGTGGTAGGATCAAGCGGACTGTTACCAATCAGGTCTTCCGCTTTCCGGGCATAATATTCTATGCTGCCACTGATGGTATTGTGAATACTGGAGAAGTCAATGCCAATATTGCTCATACGCACTTTTTCCCAGCGCAGAGCAGGATTGGGCGGGTTGATAATAGTACCATTGGCAGCGCCATAATTGTTTCGATTCTCGATGACGGCGGTGGTAAAGGCTGATACCGTTCTGTCTACATTGCCATTATAGCCATGGGTAAGACGCAGGCGCAGGGAAGAAAGCCAGCTGCCCTTGGCATGGACAAAAAAAGGCTCCTTGCTGATCTCCCAGCTCAGGCCGGTGCTCCAGAGAGGTACCCCTTTCTGGTTGGTCTTTACTCCAAAAATATTCGATTCATCTTTGCGGGCGCTGGCAGATAGAATATAACGCTGGTGGAATGTATAGGCTGCATTCACAAAATAGGAAAGGTAGCGGTCTGTAGTAGTACGGTTCTTATCCAGATAGGGTATTTCTTCTTCTGTAGAAGGATTATTATACATCGGAAAAGTGGCCGTATAATTAACCGGTATGCTGGTGAGCCGATCCGGATCATATCCATACAAGCGGGTACCGGCATATTGATTGGTAAAGCTCCTTACTTCTGCACCGGCAATGGCATTCAAAGAATGTATGGCATTCCAGCTATGGGTATAATCGCCCTGTACCCGTACATTGTGTGCCTGGTAAGTATTGTTCACCCTGTCCAGGATATCCCCATAAGGTATCGGTGTGATAACAGACGCGCCATTTATCTGTGTGTACTGGTTAATCAGGTCGCGGGTAAAATAGGATTTCTGACTATGCAGGTTCCGCGTTTCTGAAAATCCCTTATTGTATTGGTAAAGTATATTAGCGCTAAGGCCGGGGATAATCGTATATTTCAATCCTGCATTGATGCGATAGTCGGTGACGACTGTTTTATTATTAGCCAGCCTTAGTTCATCCAGCGGCCTATAATTCCAATCCAACAGCCTGCCGTCTCCCGCAGTATCTATATAAGGTTTTCGTTGAGTGAGATAAAGTGCTGCGGGTTGGCCGTCGGCATCTGCCAGTTGGGCATAGGGTGAACTAATAGAAAAACTATTGGCTGCGCTTCGTATCTGAGTTGCCGAAAAAATTATACCAGTAGTGAGTTCCAGTTTCCGCTTCCACCAGGAATAAGTATTATTTGCATTCAAGGTAATTCGGTCGTATTGATTACCTACCTGGTTGCTCAGGTTCTTGTCGTACCCGGCCGAGAAGTAATACTGGTTCTGCTTGCCGCCTCCGCTGGCACTCAGCGCGTATTGCTGGTTAATTCCAAGACGGTAAAAATACCGCTCCTGGTCTTTACGTCTGTCTTGTTGCCGCAAGCTATTTAACAGGGCTGTGGCTTTGGCCGGAGAGATCAGGTGATCACGCTGCTGGATCATAATTTCTACAGCGGGTGATAGAGCAGGATGCCTGGAATCGGCTTCACGTCCTAAATAGTGATCGTTATTAAACAGGAACTCCTCCACATCAATATAATCGCTGGAATTCATAATGGGCTCATAGTACAGGTCCGGTTTTTCGCCCACGGTTATATTGGAGTTGAAGGATAGTTTGATGGCCTGGTCGTATTTTCCTGTTTTGCTGGTAATAACAATTACACCATTAGCGGCAAGAGCACCCCAGATGGAAGCAGCGGCTGCATCCTTCAGTATAGTTACACTTTCGATGTCATTGGGATTAATATTAGTGACATTACCGGTATAGGGAAAATTGTCAAGGATGATCAGCGGCTCGGGATTGGCAAAAATGGTGCTCCGGCCCCGTATGCTAATGCTGGCTTGATTGGTAGGATTGCCGGGTTGAATATTGGTATTGAACAATACACCGCTGGCAATACCATTCAGCCGGTCGAGCACATTGGTACCCACCTTATAGTTCAATAAGTCATTCCTGACTTTCGTAAAAGATCCTGTGAATTCCCCCGCCTTTTGTTTTTGATAGCCGGTGGCGACCACTTCCAATAGTTCATTGACGAGTAGTTCAAGGGTAATGGAGAAGTCGCTGTTACCAGATACTTTAATCATTTTGGTTCCATAACCTACGCTGCTCACAATAAGACTATCGCGAAGCAACACATTATCCAGCTTGAATTCTCCGTTCTCATCTGTGGCAGTTTGTTGTTTGCTGTTGCGGGCATTAATGGTAGCGCTGGGTATGGGGTCGCCAGTTAGGGTAATGACTCTTCCTTTGATATTCGTTGTTGGGGGAGGGGGATTGATAGCGGCATTCTTGGGTAAGAGCTGCACGCTTTCATTAAGAATCTTATAGCTAAAGGGCTGGTCGGCAAAAATGATGGCACACACTTCTTCTATGGTGGCCTTTGTTACATGCAGGCTTACCTTCCTTGCATTGATGAGCAGGGTAGGATCATAAATAAAGCTGTAAACTGTTTTGCTTTCAATAGCTGAAAAGAGATTTTCCAGCATTACATTATTTCGGGAGATTGTGATCAGTCGTTGCCGGGATGCAAGAGTCTGTTGAGCAAGTCCGCTGACGCTCAAAAGCAAGCAAGTAATGGCTATCAATAAAATAGTGGTTCTTTTCACGCCAACCCTGTTGTTATGGTTACTCCGTCTCCCCGCTTATTTGGAAAACTTTTCACATCCCTGTCTTTACCAGGCGTAGGTCTTTCAACAGGGATATAAAACTAAAAAAACTGCGAACCATGAGCAAATATAAGCTCTTGGTTCGCAGTAGAAAAAGATTGCTGCATGTTTCTGCCATGCAGCACAGGATGGCTTAATGATTAATGGGAAATCTGGTTATTCCTAATATTTTAAATGACCTTTTGATTAACTCGTTGACTCTTAACTATATCAAAACGATCTTTTGGTTCTTTTCGTCGAATTTCAATGCTATTCCCTGGTCTTGCAAGATCGTAAGTACATCTTTTATCGGGTACTCACGAGGAATTTTACCCTTTAATGACTTTGTTGGAATCTTTCCGGCATACTCAATTTTCAGATTATACCAGCGTCCAATCTCCTGCATCACGGTTTTAACATCTGCTTCAAGACTAATGTAGCCGGCTCTCCAGGGTACTGCTTTTGTAATATCCGTACTTACCTCTTTTACTCCCTCCACTTTTCCGTTTTTGTCTACCAATACTGCCTGACCTGGTTTCAGTAACTGCTGGGCAGCTGCTTTAGTGGTCAGTTTTACAGAACCTTGCAACAGGGTGGTTTTCACCAGTGCATCATCTGTATACGCAGTAATATTAAAACGCGTTCCCAATACTTCTACTGTGCTTCCATCTTCAACAGCCACTTTGAAAGGCTTGTTTGTCATGTGAGCAACTTCGAAAAAAGCCTCACCGGTTAGTGAAACATTTCTTTCACCACCGGCGAAGGCTATAGGAAAACGCAATGATGAAGCCGCATTGAGCCAAACTATACTTCCATCGGGAAGGATAACCTGGTACTGTCCGCCCCTGGGGGTAGAAACAGTGTTGTAAAGAACTGTCGATCCAACAACTATTGGATCATTCTCACTTGCTCCATTCGCACCGCTATAAGCTATCCGACCATCGGCCCTGGATATAATAACATTTCCCTGTGTTATCTTCTGCTGATCGTTTGGGTTATCAAGAATTACCTTTTTACCATCGGTCAGTGTAAGGGTCACTTTTGAAATGTCTGTAGTGATCTCTTCTTTGGTTTCACCGGCAGGTTGTTTTTCAACAACAGGCTGGGGAACTGCTGGTTTGAAATATAACCAACCAGCTACGGACAGGCTTAGTACCACAGCTGCAGCGGTAGCATATTTCCACCAGGCCCGTTGAGCGGGGTTGAGTGGTACCACCTTTGTAGCAGGATCTATCTGCTGGAGTGTTTTCTCCCAAATGGCCTGGCTGTTTACCTGGGCGTAAACCTTCAGTTTTTCAGCTAAAGCCGCTTGATCCGTTAATTCAGTAAACAAAGAGCGATTTTCTTCAGATTCAGCAACCCAACTCTGCAACTCAATTTCTTCCTCCTGGCTTAAAGTCAGCTCCCGATACTTGGTGATCAGGCATAATATTTTTTCGACTTTTTCCATAAGTAATAAGGTGATAACTTGAGTGTCGAGTCGTTAACTCGTTGCTGGTTCCTTTATATAAACAACGAGTGAAGACTTTTTGACAAAAAGATTTTCCTGTTTTTTTAGTTTTCCTGTATTACTGCTACCATATATATACACGAAGCAGTAAATGAATGCGATCAGAAGAATTTTACCTTTCAGCAATTGGATCGCTCTTGCTTTCTGGTTCAGTACGTTACGAGGGGAAATACCTAGTCTGTTGGCGGCCTCTTCTGTACTGGCGCCTTCGAAATAAACCTGCTCAAATACGGCCCGGCATTTCTTCGGCAGTTTTTCTATATAGGGATATAATTTCTTCAATAGCTCGGTTTCCACCATTTTGCGGAGAAAGTCCTCCTCTCTGTCGGCCAGCAGGTAGGATAATTCATTGTTGGATACGACCCTGCGTTGTTTCTGTTTCAGCAGGTTCACGCAGGCATTACGGGTAGTGGTAAGTAAAAAACCTTTAATATGACCTTCGTCACTGAATTGTGCCCGCCCATGCCATAGTTTGGTAAAAGTATCGGCCACTATATCCTCTGCTTCTTCCTGCTCCAACCCATATTTTATCGCCAGGTAACATAATGACCGGTGGTGTTCTTTGAACACCTGGTCAAAAGTACCCGCTTTCCCTTCCCGGAAGGCTGTCATCCAATATGCTTTATCCTGGAACTTTGGGGTCATCGGGATACGCGGCTGATGGCGCTTTTTGATTGATTAATAAATAAAATAGGTTACCCGCTTGCCATGTGTGGCAATGCAGAAAAGATAAGGCTTACCTGTTCAGGGAAGATTGTGATCCAAAAAAATCAAATCCCGGCAAAACAGTTCATTTGATAAGGGGAGAGTATGCTAATGGAACCGAAAAAATGCCGGACTGCAAAGTACCTGTATATGCCTTATTACACGGGTTCTATGCAGTGCAAGATTACAAAATAAATAGTAAACCGCAGCCTCATAATGGATAGAAGATGCCTATATCGGACATTGTAGTCATCCGGTGAGGTAATAAACTACCCTAATTGATGATCCCAGGCGATTATTTGACATAGATCAAGTAATCCTGTGTGCTGAACTTCCCGGTAATTAAACAAACATCCCTGGTTAAATTAGTGCCTAATTAACCTTAACATGCAAGTTCCAACCAACACACCACTAACGAGCCAACAGGGTTTTGCCAAACCTGCCAACCGTCACCTTTTAGGCATTTCACTCATTGCGGCACTGGCCGGCTTTATTTTTGGATTTGATACTGTTGTTATTTCCGGCGCCAATCTACCCATCAAAGAACTGTGGCATACCACTCCCTGGTTTCATGGTTTCTTTATTATGTCTATGGCCTTGTGGGGCACTGTAGTGGGAGCGCTGTTTGGCGGCATCCCCACGCAGCGGTATGGAAGGAAAAAAGTACTCCTGTGGATCGGAATATTTTTTAGCGTGTCTGCAGTGGGTTCTGCTATTGCACAAGATCCTTATACCTTTTCTTTTTTCCGTTTCCTGGGTGGCCTGGGTATTGGGATTTCCTCTGTTGCGGCTCCTACGTATATTTCTGAAATTTCCACGCCGGCCACCAGGGGGAGGCTGGTAGCGATGTACCAGTTCAATATTGTGTTCGGGATATTGATCGCCTTCCTTTCCAATTACTTTTTTGAGGGATGGGGAGGTGTTAACGACTGGCGTTGGATGTTGGGGGTGATGGCGCTGCCTTCTCTCATCTATACGGTATTGGTGGTGGGCATTCCAGAAAGCCCGCGCTGGCTGATCGCCAACAGGAATGATGAAGCCGGGGCAAAGAAGATATTATCAAAACTGGGCGTTTCGAATGTGGATGAAGTAGTGGCGGCTGTTACAGCAGGTATCAGGCAGGAAGCTGCTACGGGGAGTGTGGCCGGTTTTTTCAGCACCCGGTACAAAACGATTCTCTGGCTGGCCTTCATGGTGGCTTTTTTCAACCAGTGGTCGGGCATTAACTTCATTTTGTACTATGCACCGGAAATACTGGAAAGGGCCGGGCTGGCGGCTAAAGAATCTTTACTCAATTCTATAGCCATTGGTGGCACGAACCTTCTTTTCACTTTTGTAGGTTTATACCTCATTGACCGGGTGGGCCGGAAGACGCTATTGATCATCGGCTCTATCGGTTATATCATTAGCCTTACGATGGTAGCCTGGGCTTTTTATACAGGGGCAGGACCAGGATTATTAATGACCTTCCTCTTACTTTTTATCGCGTCGCATGCAGTAGGGCAGGGGGCTGTAATTTGGGTATTCATTGCCGAAATATTTCCCAATAAAGTGCGGGCCACGGGCCAATCCTTTGGCGCCAGTACGCATTGGGTCTTTGCTGCCATCATTACATTGATCACGCCTGTTTTTTTAGATGCCAGTGATGGTATTTTCAAAGACAATCCCTGGCCGATCTTTGCTTTCTTCGCTTTCATGATGGCTTTGCAGCTCATCTGGGTGCTTACCAAAGTGCCGGAAACAAAAGGGGTGTCGCTGGAAGACCTGGAAAAGCAATTGGTCAATAAGCAGTAGAACATCCTGATAGTTGCCTGGTTGCTGCGGCAACTATGGCGCAAAGCTTTTATATTGTGCTCCAAACAGCAAGCTTTAAAATAAGAAGTATGAAATTTTCCCCTTTGAAAAGAATGGCAACATGGGTGATGGTCCTTGCCATCACAGCTACCTCCTGCAGCGATAAAAAAGCTTCGCAACTGGTAATAGAGAATACAGATATTGAAAGGCCACATGAACTGGTGGTACTGAAAAGAACGGAGCTGGAAAGTAAAGTTGATAGCCTGTTGCCTGGTAAATACATCATTCTTAAACAAGATGGCCGTCCATTGGTGGTGCAGCATGATGACCGGGATGGAGATGGCGCCTGGGATGAGATCGCTTTCCTTCTGCCTTTACAGACTGGCGAAAAAAAAGTACTGGATATAGAAGTATCGGATGCGCCTGCTACTATAAAAGCTGCGGTACTGGCACATGTGCGTCACAAGCGTAAGAACGCCGACAATACATTTGGTGATGATCTCCAAAGTGATACGGTCCCTGCCGGTCAGCCTGCTACTGATTTCAGTAAGCAAGCCCTGCCGCCCTTTTTAACAGAAGGGCCAGCCTGGGAAAATGACAAGGTAGGCTTCCGTCTTTATTTTGATGTGCGCAACGGGAAAGATATTTGGGGTAAAACCACTACGCGTATGGTGCTGGATGAAGTAGGAACGGATACGGCTAAAAATTACCATGCACAGGCGGATTGGGGAATGGATGTGTTGAAAGTAGGCAAATCACTCGGAGCGGGCTCATTGGCGTTGCTGATGAAAGATGCCGGTGGTAAAGATACGCTGGTACGCCTTGGCGGTGTTAATATGGGAAGCATTGTATATCAAAAAGTGGCTGATGGCCCTGTGCGTGCGATCTTCCGGTTACAATATCCTGGCTGGAAGCCACTGGACAGCGTCAATGTAGTAACTGTTGCTGAAGAGATCAGTATATGGGGCGGACAATATTTTTATGAAAGCAATGTATACCTGAGTGGAGCGCCTGCAGGCTCAAAACTGGTAACAGGTATTGTAAACCTCCACAGTCATGCATCTAAAAATATAGATACGACGGGGTATAATGTGTTGTATACTTATGATACCCAAAGTGAGAACAAAGACAACCTGGGTATGGCGCTGCTGGTATCGAAAAAAGCGTTTGATAGTTTTATCACCACGCCCAATGCCAATACAGAAGTGCAGAATACCTATGCTGTGGCTTTCAAGAGCACGAATGATCCGGTGACTTACCGATTTTATGCGGGCTGGCAACCCAGCGATCCGCAGTTTGCGAGTGAAGCTGCTTTCCGCCAATTTCTGTCGCAGGAAATAAAGCGCAGTTCACCCGTCAACATATCCTGGAAATAGAACCTTAAAGTGAGCGCCCTCTTTTTGGGGCGACTCACTCATGAAATAGTTTTTTAGGAATGCGATCCTGCGGTACAGCAAAAAGCTGCCTTGCGTACCAAAGGATGCACCCCTGTATTTTAATCATTCAAAGCACATGCACGTTTATGCACATGAAACAATTGTTTGTATCCGCCGTACTGGTGTTATCACTCTTTACGGTCAGCGCAAGGCAGCGCGCACCCTTCAAGTTATGGTATGATAAACCTTCCGGCACCACCTGGGAAAACGCCTTACCGGTAGGCAATGGCCGTTTGGCGGCCATGGTTTATGGCAATGTAGAGCAGGACATTCTGCAACTCAATGAAAGCACTGTATGGACGGGTAGTCCCAACCGCAATGACAATCCCGATGCCCTCGCTTCTTTACCTGCCATCAGGAAGTTGATCTTTGATGGTAAACAAAAAGAAGCCCAGGAAATGGCGCATAAGACCATCGAAAGTAAAAAGTCGCAAGGTCAGATGTACCAGCCGGTCGGCAACCTCTTACTTAGTTTTCCCGGCCACCAGCAATACAGTGATTATCTCCGGGAGCTCAATATCGAAGACGCCATTGCTACGACTACTTATAAAGTAAACGGCATTCAATATACCCGTACAGTATTTGCTTCGCTTCCTGCCCAGGCTATCGTAGTGCGGCTAACGTCGGCACAAGCCGGTAAGCTGTCATTCATAGCTGCCTTCTCCACGCTGCAAAAGAAGGCCATGGTGAAAGTAAACCAGCACGAGCTGGTGATCAACGGCATCACTGCCGGACATGAAGGGGTGGAAGGTAAGTTGCAATTCAATGCCATTGCGCGGATAGTAACGGATGGGGCCATTACGCCGTCTGCCGATTCGGCCATTTCCATCAGCAATGCGGGTACTGCTACTATCTATATCTCCATCGCTACTAATTTTGTTAATTACAATGACCTCAGCGCCGATCCTGTAAAACGTTCTTTGCATTACCTCAATACTGCCTTACAGAAAAGCTATCCGCAGATATTGAAGGAACATGTGGCGGCTTACCGCAAATTCTATGACCGTGTACAAATTGACCTTGGTGCTACGGATGCAGCGAAGGAGCCTACGGATATACGCCTGAAGCGTTTTGCTGCGGGCAATGATCCGCAATTGGCATCGCTGTACTTTCAATACGGGCGTTACCTGCTCATCGCTTCTTCGCAGCCGGGCGGCCAGCCTGCCAACCTCCAGGGAATATGGAATGATAAAATGGTTCCGCCATGGGACAGCAAGTATACGATCAACATCAATACAGAAATGAATTACTGGCCGGCGGAAAAAGACAACCTGCCGGAGATGCATGAACCATTGATACAAATGGTGAAAGAGCTTTCGGTTACGGGTAGGGAAACGGCCCGGACGATGTATGGCGCCAGGGGCTGGATGGCGCATCACAATACGGACCTGTGGCGTATAACCGGTCCTGTTGATAATATCTTTTGGGGCATCTGGAGTATGGGAGGTGCCTGGCTTAGTCAGCACCTCTGGGAAAAATACCTGTACAGTGGAGATATCAAATACCTGTCACAGGTATATCCGGTATTGAAAAATGCTGCGCTTTTCTTTGTGGACGATCTGGTGGAAGATCCTGCAAGAAAATACCTGGTGATCAATCCAGGTACTTCGCCGGAAAATGCACCAGCTTCCCGGCCGGGTGTTTCTTTTGATGCAGGGTGCACGATGGACAACCAGATTGTTTTTGATATGCTGTCGGTGGCTATACAGGCGGCTGAAATATTGAAGCAGGATGCTGCACTCGTGGATACCTTCAAAGCTGTTCGCCGGCGTTTGCCACCCATGCAGATTGGTCAACACGGACAGTTACAGGAATGGATTGACGATCTCGACGATCCCAATGACCACCACCGGCATATTTCTCACTTGTATGGCTTATTCCCTTCCCAGCAGATATCTGCGTACCGCACACCCGGGTTATTCCGGGCTGCCAATACCACGCTCCTTCAACGTGGTGATGTATCAACAGGATGGAGCATGGGATGGAAAGTGAACTGGTGGGCACGGTTACTCGATGGCAACCATGCTTATAAGCTGATACAAAACCAGCTTACACCGGTAGGCACTTTCAAAGAAGGCGGCGGCACTTACAATAACCTGTTTGATGCGCATGCGCCCTTTCAGATAGATGGTAATTTTGGTTGCACTTCGGGCATTACGGAAATGCTGATGCAAAGTCACGATGGCTTTATACACCTGCTGCCTGCGCTGCCCGATGTGTGGCCTGCCGGCAGCATCAAAGGGTTGCGCACCAGGGGTGGGTTTGATATTGTGGAAATGAGTTGGCAAAATGGAAAATTGACAAGGCTTGTCATCAAGTCCAGGCTTGGCGGTAACTGCCGTATCCGTACAGCGCAGCCATTGAAAGGTGCAGGTATTACTTTGAAACAGGCTGTTGGTGAAAATCCCAACCCATTATTTGCGGTACCCGCTATAGCGACGCCTCTTGTATCAGCCAAAGCAACTGCGGGCAATAGTGCAATAGCCCAAAGTGTATTATATGACTTCAACACGGTGGCAGGTAAGACTTATATCCTTACAAGTCAAACACCATAATAAATAGCCGTGACACCTTTTGTTTTCACAGCAAACAAAAGGTGTCACGGCTATTCAATAAAAAAGAGGCGACACCTTTTTGCAATAGGCGCCACCTCGGAAACCTTGCCGCTGAATCCTTGAAAAACCGAGACCGTTTAGTGTTGTGTAATTATGGCTATGCTCTCCCTGGTTGTTCCTGGGTGTTAATCATTTTTAATAAGCACAGGTTGTGCAAAACATCATAGTAGATAAGGTGAGGGAGGATTGCTAAAACAACTGGGTGCGGAAGAAGGGTCGGATAGTTAAATATGAGCAGGTATATAAGTTACGAACAATAAACCCTCAAAAGTGCAAATGGTATGATCTTTATTTCTGCAACAACTGTTGTTTCCATTGTTTATATTTTTCGGGCATGCAATGTCCGCATGGCCGGTACCCATGCTGCAGGGCTTCCGTTTCATCCTTAAAGAATATCCGGTTTACTGCCTTCATCCGTTTGCCCGACGAACAGGTGAGCAGGCCATAGATCTTTGCCTTTTTATATCCTCCCAAGGAAATCGCTCCGGACCGGATATACCTGCGAAGCAACATGTTCCTTTCCTTTGCGTCATTTCCTAATTGAATATGGTGGTACACTGTATGGATTTGAATCAAAAATACATCTCTGGTAATTCGGTAAAGACCCGGATCTTGCGATCTTTGATAACATTCGCAGAGAGTGTACGACAGACCGGACAGTTTGTACCAAAAACGAACATTAAGCCCGCTTTAATTCAGTTTCAATATGCTGGTTATCAAAAAACTGTATATTGGCATACCGATGGATACGGTTATGCGGGAAACAAAATGACAACGATCAAAGCCATATAGCCATGCAAGAACAAGATCGTATATGGACACTGGTGGCCCGCAAGCTGGCCGGTGAAGCTACCCGGGAAGAACGCAAAGAGCTGGAACAGCTCTTGCACAAGTACCCGGACATGACGTATACTGTGGAAATGCTGCTCAACCTTTGGGCACAGGAAAAGCCACCGGAAAATGAAGAAGCTGAAGAAGCTTTTGAACGCCTTATGCAACGCATGGCGGTAAAGGAAGCGCAGAAAATTACACGTCAAACGCCTGCCTCCTCCATCGCGGGCCGTGTTACCTGGAAAAAGCGTCCCTCCAGAGCCAACCGCCTGCTCAATAGCTTTATGAACAGTGGCGATATGCTCAACAATTACTTCAAAACTTCCTGTCGCACTTTATTGCGCAATAAAACATTCTCAGCCATCAATATTATTGGTCTGGCCGTAGGTATGGCCGGCGCTATCCTGCTGTTGCTATGGATACAAAATGTATACAGCTTTGATCAGTTCCATACTAAAAAGGACAGAATTTACCAGGTATTCAACCGCGATAAATCTGCCGGAAAAATTGATGTATGGAACGGTACTGCCCAACCCATAGGGCCCGCACTAAAGTCCGGCTGGCCACAGGTGGAAGAAGCGGTGCGGATGAATTGGGTTGGCGCTTTTATCCTGAAGAAAGGAGATGTACAATTGCAAACAGCTGGATTCCTGACGGACCCCGGTTTCTTCACGCTGTTCGATTTTCCCCTGCTCAAAGGCGATCCACATACAGCCTTGAATCAACCCCATTCTATTGTACTCACAGAGAAAACGGCGGCCAGTCTTTTTGGAAAGGAGGAGGCAATGGGTAAGATGATCAGGATTGACAGCAATATTAATTTTACGGTGACGGGAATTCTGAAGCAATTGCCCAATAATACGCGGTTTAACTTCGAGTACCTGATTCCCTGGAGTTATATGAAGGAAGTAGGGTGGGAAAGTAACAATTGGACTAATTCATCTATTAATACCTATGTACTACTAAAGCCAGGGATAACGGAAGCAAAGGCTAATGGGCTTATTGGCAACCTGATTAAGGAGAACACAACCAATGTATCCACGGAAATCTTCCTTCATCCAATGGCCAAATGGCAATTGTGGAGTCACTTCGAAAATGGAAAAATTGTTGGTGGTGGTATTGATATCGTACGTTTATTTGGCATGATTGCCGCTTTTATATTGCTGATTGCGTGCATCAATTACATGAATATGAGTACGGCGCGCAGTGAAAAGCGGGCCAAAGAAGTAGGCATCCGCAAGGTGGCCGGAGCGGGCCGGAATTCGCTGATCGTACAGTTTATCAGTGAATCGATGATCATTGCAATGGTGGCCGGTATCCTGGCATTGATCATAGCGCAGGCGGCCCTGGGGTGGTTCAATGGTTTAACAGATGTTGCCATCACAATTCCTTATGATCATACCAGCTTCTGGCTGGCTGCGTTGGGCTTTGTGTTCCTAACTGGTATGCTCGCCGGCAGTTATCCTGCTTTTTACCTGTCGGCCTTTAGACCGGTGAAGGTATTGAAAGGTACTTTTAAGGCGGTACATGCGATGGTTACACCCCGTAAAGTACTGGTGGTCGTCCAGTTTACCTTCGCTATCATTTTCATTATTTGTACAGTGGTCATTTACAGGCAAATACTCCATGTGCAGAACAGAGATGTAGGCATTAACATGGATAAGCTGGCTTTTGTGTACGTGAAAGGGGATATGTCGAAAAATTACCACCTCATTAAAAATGATCTTCTCAACAGTGGTCTGGCTTCCTCGGTTACCCGTACGAACTCGCCGATTACTGATATATGGAGTAATACGGACAAGTACAGCTGGGAAGGAAAAGACCCGCAGGAGCGGATGGGCTTTGTACAATTTTTGAGTGACGATGATTTTACGCAAACCATGGGGCTTAAAGTACTGGCAGGCCGTGATATCAATACCAGCCTTTATCCTACTGATTCCACGGCCATGTTATTGACGGAATCTGCGGTAAAGCAGATGCGCCTGCAAGAACCTGTGGGAAAGGTAATAAAAGGGGAATTCAATGACTGGCATGTAGTAGGGGTGATCAGCGATTTTATTCCTGGTTCACCTTTTGAGCGAGTATATCCCATTGTATTACAAGGGCCGGATAGAGACCGGTTTGGCGCCATTTCCTTCCGGTTGAAAAAAGAAGCACAGGGTGAACTGGAAAAAGTGGCGCAGGTATTTAAAAAATACAATCCTGATTATCCCTTTGAATATCACTTTGCTAAAGAGGTCCATACCAATAAATTCCGTGGTCAGCAAAGTACGGGTGAACTGGCCGCTGTTTTTGCGTGTCTTACGATCCTTATTTCCTGTATGGGCCTGTTTGCACTGGCTACCTATATGGCTGAAAGCCGGATCAAAGAAGTAGGGGTGCGTAAAGTCTTAGGCGCTTCTGTATCGGCCCTTGTAACGCTTCTGTCTACAGGATTTTTAAAACTGGTGTTTATAGCCTTCCTGGTTGCTTCACCGCTTGCCTGGTGGATGATGCATAGCTGGCTGCAACATTTTGCCTACCGCATTGATATCGGGTGGTGGGTCTTTGGCCTTACCGGGCTGGTGTCGGTGCTGATAGCGATTGCAACGGTCAGTTACCAGGCCTTGAAAGCCGCTCTTTCCAACCCGGTAAAAGCCCTGCGGAGCGAATAATTGCATTTTTTCCTATATATTTACTGTAGCGGTGCTAATGGCACCGCTACTGCTTTATGCCTATTGCCTGAATCACATTGGGACATTATTTGTGTTTAACTTTTTACCTTATCTTTGGTTATTTTATTTAACGGCCTTTCTCCTTGGTAATCACATTTATACAACAGTTGTCGGATGAAAAATGGTAAAATCTGCTTTCTGATTGACGATGATATCGACGACCAGGAGATTTTTACCCTGGTGCTTAAAAGTGTCAATCCTGCCATTACCTGTGTTACTGCCAATGATGGAATTGAAGCGGTGGCCAAACTCACTACGGAAGCTACTTTTAATCCTGATTATATATTTCTCGACCTTAATATGCCGCGTATGAGTGGTAAGGAGTGCCTGCAGGAGATCAAAAAAATAGGCCGTTTAAACGGAACTCCCATCGTCATTTATTCTACCTCTTCCGAGCAAAAGGATATACTTGAGACCCGTGCACTCGGCGCCAGCGATTACCTGGAAAAACAATCCAGCATAGAAGAGCTCAAAAATAGGCTGGCACATTATTTTAAATGATATTTATCATACATGTAAGCAGAATGCTGGTTACAGTTGAAAGCCGCTCTTATGAATGATGAAGTCAATACAAGTCAGATCTATACAAACCCGCTACTGCAAGGGGACAACTTTTATAAAAGCCTTTTCAGTAAACTGCCTATTGCCCTCTACACTTGTGATAAAGATGGGTATATAATATATTATAATGAGGCGGCTGTAGAACTTTGGGGGCGGGTTCCCGTACCCGGCAAAGAGCTTTGGTGTGGCTCCTGGGAAATATACCGCCCAGACGGTACCCCTATGCCGCTGGAGCAATGCCCCATGGCCATTGCATTGAAAGAAGGGAGAGTTGTACATGGGCAGGAGATATTGGTCCGCCGGCCCAATGGCAGTTTTCGCCATGTAATGCCTTCTCCACAACCCGTTTTTGATGAAGCAGGCAAGTTGGCGGGTGCTGTAAATATGCTGAGTGATATTACCGATCGCAGGGCTGTGGAAGAAAGAATGGCGCACTTTGCTGCGATTGTGAATTCTTCCGATGATGCCATCATCAGCAAAACCCTGGATGGTGTTATTACCAGCTGGAATGAGGCCGCAGAAAGGATCTTAGGTTACAATGCTTCTGAAACTATCGGACATTCCATCACGATGCTTATTCCCCACGACCGGTTGGATGAGGAACCTCAAATTGTGGAGCGTCTTAAAAGAGGTGAGCGGGTAGACCATTTTGAAACAAAACGCATTACCAAAAACGGAAAGCTAATAGATGTATCCCTCACTATTTCACCGGTCAAATCCAGTGATGGGAGGGTAGTAGGGGCATCCAAAATTTTACGTGACATTACCTTACAACGCGAAGCTGAACGGATCATCCGGGAAGGTGAGAAAATGTTCAAGGCTCAATTGGAAAAGGTGGTGGAAGAAAGAACCGCTGAACTCGTTCGTATGAATGAAGAGCTGGAAAGATCCAACCATGAACTTGAGCAATATGCTTATATTGCCAGCCATGATCTCCAGGAACCGTTGCGGAAAATCCAGACTTTTGCAGAACTCTTGAAAACTAACGCTCACGATTCAGCAGCTGTCGAATCTTACTATGGTAAAATAAATGTTTCTGCACGGCGTATGTCCAGCCTTATTAAAGATGTACTCAACTATTCGCGGCTTTCCAAATTGGACAATGTATTTGGACAGGCAGACCTAAATCAGGTATTGCAGGATGTAAAGAGTGATTTTGAGTTATTAATCGAACAAAAGAAAGCTGTAATTATCATCAATCCGTTGCCGGTGATCAAGGGCGATGTGCAACAGCTTCGCCAGCTTTTTGCCAATCTGGTGAGCAATTCGCTCAAATTTAGTGATCACCAACCGACCATAGAGATTCAATCCACGATTATAGAGCTAACTTCTGGTAGTAAGGCTGCCAATAGTTTTCCGGAGCGTATACCGGGACAATATGCGCAAATTGTTTTTAAAGATAATGGTATTGGTTTTGAGCAAAAATACGCCGACCAGGTATTCGTGGTCTTTAAACGGCTCAATAACCGCCAGTTCTACAGCGGAACCGGTATTGGGCTGGCATTGTGTAAAAAGATCGTGGAAAGACATGGCGGTACGATCACGGCCAGCAGCGAAGTAGGAAAGGGCGCCACCTTTACGATCCTGTTGCCGATAGCCTCCTGAATCTTTTGTTACCCACAGCAATCCTATCTTTGCCATTATTATGGAAGAGCCCATTCTTATAACTGTTCCTTATAGAGGGGAAGAGAGAAATATTGAAGTGCAGTGGCAGCCAATGGGCTATACACATCGTTTCAAAGCATGGATCAATAATGTAGAGGTATTTTTTGAACCTGATGAGGAAAGGCAGTACCGGGCTGTAATACCACCTGAACAATCAAACGATGCTCATAAAATAGATACTGATCTGTTGCAGGCGGTGGCAACTGTATTGCAGGAAGCGCTTGCGTGAGTAAAAGTAATAGGGTACGGATTAGCCGTTCATAGAACATGGATGTGGAAAGTGAATACTGGATTTGTCAGTGACCAAACAACTAAAAAAAACTTCTTAAAGGCTACGTAAAAAACAGAAAAGACTCCCAACAGCTAGACCGTTTACAGTTGACCTTCCCAACGATCCCCCATGGATGTGAAAAATCACCCGTACTCAATCATCACCGCGGAAGTCTTTCTGATTTCCCATTGTTCTCATCGCCTGTGCAAAAAACTTATCGGCAGTGTATCTGCCGGGTGTATTTTTTAATGACTTAAAATCTTTGGAATTATACTTTTTTGGTGAACCAACCCGGATGAAGCTGCAAGCGCTTTCAAGGGTAAAAGGAAAGGAAATAAGAAAAGGCAGTTGCCGAAGCGCTTATTCTAGCGGTCGGGTACAAATGTAAAGGAGTTTTTAAACAGTTTCCATCAACATCGTATGATCACTACTAATAATTAGACATTAAACGATGGGGTAAACTCTTAGTCTCCCGCTTAAAATAGGATTATTGCACCAGAATTAAAGCTACCATCAAATTATTGCTGATATGTTTTGAATGTAACTGACCACGAATTGACGGATCAGTAGAATAATCACTATGAAAGTTTCGTTGTTATTTGACCCATAAATATGGATATTTCCACTAGAAACCTCCTTGTATTACATATTTTTGTTTAGCATTATCTAAGTACCATGGCTAAAATTTTAATTATTGATGACCATTCGATTATCAGGGTGGGCATAACTTTTCTTATTCGCCAGGAAATACCATCGGCGGCCATCGACGAAGCCAAAAGCGCAGATGCGGCCGTAGCATTGCTTAAAAAGGGTACCTACGACCTCGTGATCCTTGATGTCAACATTCCCGGCACAGATACCATTGATTTCATCAGTTACCTCCTGACAGCCACTCCTCATCTCAACATCCTCATCTTTACCATGAATCCCGAAGAATGGTATGGCAGGCGATTCCTGAAGATGGGTGTAAAGGGCTTCCTCAACAAAGAGTCTCCTGAAGATGAGATCAAAAAAGCTATCTGGACTGTATTGAAAGGTAATCGTTATATCAGCCCGGCACTGGCGCAGATCATTTCGATGGATGCACTGGAGAAAAAGAAAGAGAATCCTTTTGATGAACTCAGCAACCGGGAATTTGATGTGGCTATGCGACTTACCCGCGGGGATTCGGTATCCGCGATAGCAGAATCGCTCAATTTGCATGCCTCTACCGTTGGTACACACAAAGCGCATATTTTTGAAAAGCTGAACGTACAGAACATTATTCAGCTGGCAGATCTGGCCCGCCTGTATGATGCGAACGCAAGTTCGGGCGCCAAAAACTAACATTCAAGCATTCTATTAAACAGGTATTTTACTGTCCTTTCCTTTTTCTATTCTTCCCGGGCGGCATCACTGCCGGGCAGCAGCTACCTCCACCTTTAGATGCGCACCACCGCATCCACTTTTTCATATTATGACCTGTTATTACGTGCTTTGAATTATATTTAGTGAATGTTACGGATGTCGATTGTACATCAACCAATGCCTATGGAGTTATTTCAGCGGCTTTGCCAGCTTGCCACATTATACCTTTTCTTATTACTCCCCGCCGGGGTCATAGCCCGGCAGCAGCTACCCCCATACTTCGAAAGTTATTATGTAATGCCTTACAATGATGAAAACGGCCTGCCTTCCAACGACGTAACAGGTTTTTTTGAAGATGCAAAAGGCTATTGCTGGTTTACCACCCAATTTGGCCTGGTAAGATTTGATGGCAGGGACTTCAGGCATTACTATACAGGCAATGTTCCTACGCTTACTTCCAACAGGCTGTATTCGCTCAACACAGATACCAACGATAAGGTGTTTTTTGCCGATGAAAGGACAGGGGTTCATGTGATTGACAGCAATGGTGCAGTACTACCAGTACCAGGGCTCAAAGCCAGGTATAATTTCCTTATGAGTCAACATGGCTATGTACTCGACCTGCGGAAATACCTTAAACCCAGGAAAGATTCGGTCAGGATTATGAACGAAGTGAAGGCTGATAAACATTCTCTGCCCATGCATGAGTTTTACACGGATACCAACGGTGGGGCGTGGTTTTTGAGCGCGCATGATATCACCTGGTTTAAAGATGGCTATTTCTCACGTGTAGATTATTATGACTTTGAAGACATGGCACACTTCTATATAGGGCATACACTTTTTGCAGTTGACCCGGTAGGCAGGATACATGTTTACCAGGATGGAAAAAAAACAGGCATTACAATTTCCCTGCAGAAAATATTGCCAGGGGCTATTGCAAAAGGAGGTATTGACTTAAACCAGTTGAGGTTTTGTTCAAGCAGATCGGGTTCTTTTCTGCAATACCAAAAAAATCTATATACCCTCCGGTTTGACGGGCAAACGGTAACAGCTTCCCTGCTGTTGAAAAACCTGCCCCTGTCGCTGGCCAGGCATGTCTATTATTCACAGCGGTATCAGTTATACTTTTTTTTAACCAGCACGAATGGATTTTACATTGTCCGAAACAGGCCTTTTACGGTTAAGAGCTTCAAAGAAGGCATGGAGAATAATTTTGCGGCTACCCTTGAAATTCAGCCTGGGCAGGTGTTGACCTCCAACGGTGTACTTTTCTCAAAAGATACGGCCAGGAGGGTTTTTGATTATAATCTCCAGGTATTCAATACGATGTTGAAAGACAGGGATCAACAGATCTGGTTCATGGGAGGAGATACGCTCTTTTGCATGAACAGTAAACTACAGGAACAGAAACGATTGATTGTAAAGGATTCGCACCTTAAAAGCCTGCAACAGGATGAAAAAGGAACGATCTGGTATTGCACCAATAATGGCCTTGCCAGGATAGACAGTGGGCGGATGCAAGTGTTGTATGCCGATTATACTGCGTTGGATCGCTCGCAGTGTATGTTCTTTCTAAATGATACCACAATCTGGATCGGTTCTACTGTAGGCCTTTTTGCTTACAATAAAAAGAACAACACGATTATGGCCATTCCTGAAATGGCCAAAAACTATGTACGCCACATCTATCGCGCCAGGGACAACTCGATCTGGATCGGTACCTATGGACAGGGATTCTATACCTGGAGGGATGGACGTTTTATTGCCATGCCCCAGGATAGTGATCACAACCTGGCTACTGCCCATTGTTTTATGGAAGACGACCGTGGCTTTTTCTGGATACCTACCAATAAAGGACTGTTTCAGGTATCAAAAGCTGCACTGGAAGCCTGGCTGGGTAATCATGAGCTGCAGGTATATTATCATTATTACGACAAAAACGATGGATTTGGTACCAATGAGTTCAACGGCGGCTCCAGCCCCGTAGGTATTCGCTTAGAGGACGGTACCTTTTCGCTTCCTTCCATGAAAGGCCTCGTATGGTTCAATCCACTGCAAGTGAAGCCCACCTTACCTATACAGGATATTCACATCGACAAGATCATGGAAGATGCCCGTGAAATCAACTGCCAGGATAAACTGGTATTTAAGGCCGGCTCCCGGAAAATGAGTTTCAGGATATCTTCTCCTTTCTTTGGCAATAAAGACAACTTCGTTCCAGAATACAGGATTGCGGGTGTTGATAAATTATGGACCCCCGTGCCCCCGGACAATAATATCGTTATTAATTACCTGCCACCTGGCAAGTATGCCCTGGAGATCCGCATGCGTAGCGGATTTGGTGTACATGATTATACCAGCACAACACAGGCGTTCTTTGTGGCTCCTCATTTTTATGAAACCCTGACTTTCAAAATGGTTTCAGTGCTGGTGCTCTTGCTATTGATCACAGCAGGTGGGTATGCCTTTTTCAAACAACGGGCTAAAAAAGCAAAGGAAAGAGAACAGGACCTCGAATTACAGGTACAACAAAGAACACAAGAGCAGGCCCTTACTGTGCAACAATTGGAGCATACGGTAGCAGAATTAAAAGTGACGGAGGAAAACCTGCATGAGAGCAACCTACTGAAAGATAAACTGACTTCGGTCATTCTACATGATATCCGCTCTCCGCTGCGTTTCATAAATATGCTCAGCAGCCAGTTGCATTTGGCCCTCTTGTCGGGCCCCAACCAGTCACTCACCGCCCTCACTGCTGAATTGAAAAAGTCATCAGATCAGCTTGATACTTTCACCAAGGAGTTCCTTGTATGGATCACCACTCAACAGGAAGGATTTAGCATACACCGTGAATATGTATATGTGAAGGAATTATTCGTGGAGACGGAGGCTTTTCTTCACAATATTCTTAACTGGAATAACAATGTCCTGGAAATGGAGATCGCCGAAGATATCAGTGTGTGGACAGACAAGCAATTGATGAAAATAATATTGCATAACTTAATAGATAACGCCAATAAACACACAGAAAACGGAAAGATCAGCCTGAGTGGTTTTTTGGACGGAGCCGATCGATTGATCATAAAAGTAGTAGATACCGGAAAGGGCATGACCTATACAGAGCTACAGGTATTGCAAAACCGGCTGGAAGATGAAAAGAACCTGTTTGCTACAGATAGCACGGGCAACCTCGGATACAGGATTGTACGGGATTTTGTGACGCAACTAAAAGGCGATATCACCGTGGAGAGTGTTTTTAATAAAGGAACTACGGTAACCATTGTCTTTCCAATCTGACCCCTGAACAGCTGCCGGCCGGACATTAAGGTGGCTATTTTTTAATCTGTTGGATTAACTAATTGGTACCAGGGCCGCTGTACAGTATGCCGATTCTGTGATCAACCAGCTTACTGAAGCTGTTCAGTCAACAGGTCTGCCTGTCAACTTTATACTCGTATCTGATCATGGCATGACCGCTGTTGATACCCTTCATCCCATCGCCATGCCTGCCTTTAAAAAAAATACCACTGTCCCTTCCTTTGAGAACGTTCATGTGTATCCATTAGTGGCCGATATCTTAGGTTTGCCTTACAGCGAAAAGATCGATGGCAATAAAAAAGTATTGCAGGGTATCTTAAAATAAAGACAATCGAATAACCCACTCCGGAAAAACACCAATAAAAGAGGCTGTCTTCTGCTTTCAAACAGGAAGACAGCCTCTTTGTATTTGGGCCACAAGTTGCCCCTTTGGAAAGGCCCCTTGTTTAGTACGGATGAATATACTACCGGGAATGCAAAAATTATTATGGTTAGAGTGGAGTATCTTAATAGCAGGTGCGGATAGTAGTTATCAGTAGTATGCGCGTAAATTGTAGATCATATTACTGAATATTATATTTTTTTGTCAGGGGTCAATACAGGCTTTCCCCGTATTCCGGCGATACTCCCTTTGATTTTGCCTCATTTATGGTATTTTCACGCGGGAATTCTTATTTACGGTTGCATGCAAGACCAGACCAAATACCAGTTATTTCAACAGACTTTCTATCAGTATTATGAACCGCTGTGCCGGTATGCATTTACACTGGTGAAGGAATATGATTCCTGTGAGGACATCGTGCAGGAGACTTTTTTGCGGGTATGGGAGAAAAAACAGGAAATGATCGGTACAAATAGCCTGAATTTCTATTTATTTGGGGCTGTGCGCAACAATTGCCTAAGTTTCCTCGAAAAAAAGCAAAAGAACGTCATCAGCGAGTTCAAGGGAGAGGAGGTGGCAGATATGCCCGTAGAAAATAATCCCGCGATGGACAGTGGGAAGGATTACAATACCCTCCTGCAGGAAGCGATGGAGAACCTGCCTCCTAAATGCCGGGAGGTCTTTGTATTAAGCCGGGTAAGTGACCTCACCTATCAACAGATCAGTGAAACTTTAGATATATCAGTCAAGACCGTAGAGAACCATATGGGTAAGGCACTCCGGATATTGCGATCCTTTATCAGGGGTAAGCAGGTTTGCATTGCAGCAGCTGCTTTATTATTTCTTTTCTGAGCAGGATAGGGGTATACGATATTTTTATGTTATCTTAACAACAAGCACAACAATGAGTCCAGGTGATCACATAATGAACCTAATTGCCAAAGAACTTGGTGGCCGGGCTACCCCTGAGGAGCTGGGTCAGTTACACCAATGGCTTGACCTGGATCCTGCCAACAGGCAGGAATATGAAGAACTTGTAACTGTTTGGCACGATAGCTTCCGGATCATGGCCGAGCAATCTTTCAGCGCCGATGCCGGTTGGGCCAGGGTGGCCACCAGGGCGATGCCGGTGGAACCCGTCACCTCTACAACCCGGGAAATCAATCTTTTTGCCTATTTGTACAGAAAGCGTATAGCTGTAGCAGCTGCCGTACTTGCCGTTTTTATCATTGGAGGCTACCTGTGGAATCACTACCGTACTTCATGGCAGGAACTCGCAGCAGCTACTAATAACCAGTCATTACAACTGCCGGATGGCTCAACCGTCCTCCTTCGGAAAGGCGCCACCGTCAGATACCCCCTTCATTTTGATGGGGAAGAACGCCTGATCCGCTTGTCGGGAGAGGCCTATTTTAAGGTGCAAAGAGATGAACATCAACCTTTTGTTATAGTTACCGATCATTCCGCCGTACGCGTCCTCGGCACCTCTTTCGTGGTGAAAGCCAATAACAAAGCGGATGAGGTGATCGTAATGACAGGAAAAGTCAGTGTTATGAGCAAGCATAAAGCTGGGAGCCAGGTGGAGCTCATTGCCGGACAGCGTACCCTGTTACAAAATGATCAATTCCTCCAAAGCCAGGTCTCCGATTCGAACTTCATCGCCTGGAATACCGGTCTCCTTGACTTCAAACAAGCCCCCCTTGAAAAAGTGCTCGAAGAGATGCAGGATTACTATGAAGTGCCAATAACACTTGATAGTCAACAGAAAGCTGCTACCGCCGGCCTTACAGTCACTGTTCGCTTCAACAGCCAGCCATTGGAGCAGGCCCTGGAAGAGATCAGGCTGGTTACCGGTTTGAGCATGAAAAAAGAAAACGACAAAGTTGTTTTTTATATGAAATAAATAGTTCCTTTGTTGGGTTTTCTGCACAACCCCAACCATTAGAATTTGCACAGGAACTATTGCATGAAAAGAGCCTTTTGCATACTTGCTTTGCTATGCTGCTGTATGCATATGGCATGGGCGCAGAAATCTGTTTTGGCTACCCGTTCCTATATTCCCTCCTTTCAAAAAGCTACCGTTAAAGATTTCCTGGATGACATCAACCATAGCGGTAAAGCTGTTATTGAATATGCCTCCAATAACCTGGACACTGCTAAAATAATATCTCTTACAGGCTCGCCCACTACCCTGGGTGCGGTACTCCAGCAGGTGCTCAAAGATCAGAAAGTAAGCATCCTTGAGAAAAACAATAAGATCATATTGATCCCTTCGCCCGTACCCCTGCCGGCTGATTTCTTTGTTACCTATTATTCTGTATATGGTCTTATTAAAGAAACAGTGAGTGGCGAGCCCCTGGCAGATGCCACGATCTGGCATCCTTCCCTGCAAAAAGGCACTCTTTCCAATACATTTGGTCATTATACTTTATTACTGCCCGAAGGGAAACAGGTGCTGTTGGTTTCCTATGCAGGATACGATACCCGGAAATTAGAAGTAGACATTAGCGAAAATACAAGGATCGATCTTTCTCTCGCCCCCAAAAGCAATATACAGGCAGTTACTGTTACCGCCGAAACCAAGTCCGGTCAAAGTAGCGAAAACATAAGCCATTCTGCAGAAGCAGTCCAGGATATGTTTCTCGGAGAATCTGATGTGATCCGCTCCCTTTACATGCAGCCAGGCATTAAAAATATTCCCGAAATAACCAATGGACTCCTGGTAAGAGGTGGCAGCCCCGATCAGAATGTATTTTTGCTCGATGGCAATAAAGTATTCAATCCTACCCACCTTTTAGGTAGCCTGTTCATCATTAATAAATCTGCTGTTAAATCACTCAATCTTTATAAAAGTAATTTCCCTGCCAGGTATGGCGGTGGATTGTCATCCGTTATCGACGTTGTTACCAAAGATGGTAATATGCAGCAATGGAAAGGGGAAGCTAATGCAGGCGTGCTCGCAGGGTCTTTCACCCTCGAAGGACCCATTAAAAGAGATCGCTCGGCCATCATGCTGTCTTTCCGGCATAGCTGGATAAATCCTTTATTGCGCGTAATGAACTCCGGTATCAGCGTCAACTTTTATGACCTCCATGTTAAATACACCCAATGGCTGGGAAAGAAGGATAAGCTGATGCTCCATGTATATTCTGGACAGGATGATCTTAACCTGCACCGTGATTATACCAACAATGTCCAACGTTGGGGTAACAGGACCGGCTCACTGGGATGGAACAGGTTGCTAGGGCCTAGAGCATTCATCAATACTTCCTTCAATTACAGCCAATACAAAAATATCGCAGGTTTCCGGTACAACTTATATGATAGTACCGGCATTCGCATGCAAAACAGGGTATACAATACCTATTCCTCCATCGAACAATTCAATGGACAAACCCGGCTGGAGTTCACAGCTTCCAACACCTTGCGTTTTATTACCGGTGTCAAAGCTAACTTTACGAAAGTGCGGCCCTTCGATTCCAATATCTCCACCGACTTTTTTGACAAGCCCGAAGACTTCACCGATTTCCCGCCCATCTCATTCCGGGAGTTCGTCTTCTTTCTTGAAAATGAGATCAGGCCCGATAAGGAATTCTTTGTGCGGCCCGGTATACACATCTCTCATTTCACCAACAATGGTTTTGAGTATACTTCCTGGCAGCCCCGCTTATACGCCACCTGGAGATTGGATAAGCAACACCAACTTAATTTTTCATATAACCACATGACCCAATACCTCCACCTCGTCACCAATCCCTACCTGGGTGTGAATGGCGATGCGTGGGTGCCAAGTACCAGTTCTCTTGCACCGGAAGAATCTGATATGGTGAACCTGGGATACACTTTCCGCAATAAGAAAAAACTGATCCTTACTGCAGAAGTTTATTACAAAGAACTGAGGAATGTGACCAACTATGTTGAAGGCAAAAACCTTTTCTTAAATACAACCGACTGGGAACAGAATGTGCAATCAGGCAAAGGATGGTGTTACGGCCTGGAAGCTAAAGTGGAGAAAACAACCGATAAGTGGTACCTCCAAATGGGCTATACCCTTTCCTGGAACTGGCGAAAGTTTAAAGGCATCAACAATGATGAGAAGTTTCCCTTTAAATACGACCGCAGGCATAGCCTCAATGTGGCTACTACTTACCGGTTGAACAAACACTGGAACTTCTCGGGGTTATGGACATTTTCAACAGGGGAAGTATTTACCTTACCAGACAGAGGTTATCCTGACTTTGACGACGCCCAGCAGATATTTAATCCACTTTCTCCCAAAGAGTACCGGCTCATCTACCATTCATCTGCCATCAACCAGTACCGTACCTTGCCTTATCATCGCCTGGATTTTGCCGCTACCTATGAACAACAACACAACGCCAGGTTATTATCAAGGATCACAATGGGTATTTACAATATCTATGGATCTCCCAATCAATATGTGTATGATCTGGAAGGTACCATGGGCAAACGTTCACTGGTAGTAACCACCCAATATCAGTTCTTTAAGATCACTCCTTATATTTCTTATACGTTCGCTTTTTAAATCAAGATGCATACAAGCCAGCCACCATATCGTTTCAGTCAGATACCCGGGATTACCTGGTGGTGGATGCTGTTGGTGCTTTTAGCAGCGGCTTCCTGCAAAAAAGGCTTTACATCCGATCAGTTTGAGGATGACCACCTCGTCGTGCTGGCCGAAATATCTGCCCTTGATTCTGTAAAAGTACCCGTTGGTAAAACCATCAGAGTGGGCAATGGCAACCTTATACGGTTTGAAAAAGTGAACGATGCTACCGTTACCCTCACCGAGGAAAACAGCCGTACCTGGATCTTGCAACCCAGCTATGCCTGGCAATTTGCCTCCAACCCAACCACTGTATTCACCAATAAGAAGCGTTTTAAGACCAGCACCCATTATTCCATTGAGGTCAATCACCCTACCATGGGTGTGGTGACCGGTTCCACCTATATTCCACCCTTGCCCAAATGGACAGTTGTCGATACCTCCAATGAAACCTACCAAGGCAAGCAGGTACTGGCTGTCAGCATCACTTTCCAGGATCAGCCGGACAAGGATGACTATTACATCGTGGAAGGGGTTAAAGAACTCGTGAAGCAGGGGCGTTATTTTATGTACCGTGGGGTACGCTATGATTATAATACCCCCCAGGGCAAAAGCTTATACGAAAGTATCAAGAATATACCCGGTGTAAAGCTCTTGAATGATACCATATCGATCAACAAATTTTTACGGCTGGAACTCTATACCCAGGATGCCAATACCGAAAATGCCCGGATTGATAATATCAACAACCCATTCCGGCGCCTGTTTTTATCCGATAAAACATTCAATGGCCAGTCATATACCATAAAATTCTATGTAGACCAGCAGTTCTTTGTGGCTAATGAACCCCTCCAAAAAGGGCGGGTTCGCATCCAATTCAAGGCTGCCAGTAAAGAATTATTCGATTACCTGCTCGAATATGAGAAATACAAGTCCGATTTCGGTGCTATTCCTGCCAACCAACTTCCTTCCCCAACAGGAAATATCTCCAAAGGCCTCGGTATTTTTGGCGGATCTGCCAGGCGCGAGCGCATCTACTACTTTGATAAACTTTGGTAAGGCCAATTATTTTTTCAGTACCCTGTAGGGGTATCCTCTTAATGCCTGTTTTACTAGAGTAAGCCCTAAATTTTATTCTTTTATGGTCTATTCTCAGCTTTCGCCCGTAGCCGGAAGTATTCCGGGAATTGTAGTGCAGGTATCGCCCCCCATACGCACAGAACTTAAAGTAAGTGCAGTCATCATCACCTATAATGAAGAGAAAATTATCCGCAAAACCTTGTCACAACTGTACTGGTGTGATGAAATTGTGGTTGTAGACAGCTATAGCACTGACAATACCGTGGCCATTTGCCGGGAATTTGGGTGCGATGTGTATTCCCGTACATTCGATGGCTATGGCTCCCAAAAACAATTTGCCATTTCCAGGGCTACCAACGACTGGGTACTTTGTATCGATGCCGATGAAATTCCTACCGATAATTTAATAAAGGAAATAAGAAGTATTCATCCCAATACTATCTATGCTGCTTTTTCATTTCCCATGAACATGGTTTTCCTGGATAAAGAGTTTCTCCACGGGAAGGAGAGCGGTCGCCACTTTATACGGTTGTTTAACCGGGAAAGGGGTGGCGTAACTGCTGATAGTGTTCATGAAAGTTTTAAAGTTGTAGGCCCCATTAAAAAATTGCAACATACCATTCTTCACTACAGCTATACCAGCATTCATCAATGTATTGAAAAGCTTAACCGCTACTCAACCCTCTCTTCCGGAATATCCCATGGTAAAGGCAAAAACAAATCGACATTGGCTGTATTGTTTGGCCTGCCTTTTAACTTCCTGAAGTATTACCTGCTCGAACGTAATTGCCTGAATGGAATGAAAGGATTCTATTGGTCAGTATTTGCTTCCTACTATCATTTTTTGAAATATGCAAAATTGAAAGAAATGAAGCAGCCCGAAAAGCGGCCTGTTGTAATACCTGATACAGTTTATGCCTGATTGGTTGAATCAATTACTCCTACATTCAAAAGAAGAACCTTGAATTTTGCTGCTCCGCATCCTTTGAGAGTTTTAATGTATCATAAGGTCTGCGCTCATGGAAATGTTGACCCCCTTACAATTCCAGTCGATAGCCTGGAAGCACAATTGCATTATTTGAAACAGGAAGGGTATAATTCCATCCGGCTGAGTGACCTCGTAAACTATATCCTGGCGGGTACGTCCTTACCGGAAAAACCCGTTTTGATCAGTTTTGATGATGGTTACCGCGATAATTTTACCACCGCTTACCCCCTTTTTGAAAAATATAGCATCAAAGCCAATATTTTCCTGGTGCCCGCCTTCCTTCAACAGAAAGCCAACCGGGATGCCAGCGAAGCATCCATCTACCTGCGCCTGGAAGATATTCAGGCCATGGATCCTGATCTGGTTGAGTACGGGCTGCACTCCTATGACCACAAAAGCTACAAAACACTGGATAATGCTGCCATCGCGGCCGACCTCCTCCAATGTAAGAACGCCCTTGCCGACATGGGCATCTCCTTCCAGCCCTGCCTCGCTTTCCCCTATGGCGCCTATCCCAAAAAAAATCAGGTAAAGCTCCGCCAATTCCTGAGAACCCTGTCCGATAGTCAGATCGTTGCAGCATTCCGTATTGGCAACCGGTTGAATGCCCTTCCCCTCAGACATCCATTGCTAATTCAACGACTTGATATACAGGGGGGAAACAATTTTAAAAAATTTACCCGGCTTTTGCGCAATGGAAAGACCTTGTTTGGGTAACTTTAACCGATGGATCGAGACTTTTCTGCTTTTAATGCCTTTTTTGATAAGATTTATATACTCACCTTGCCCCGTCTGAAAGACAGGATCGATCAGTTTGCACGTGAACTAAAGGGATTGAATTATGAAATTATTTATGGAGTAGATAAAGAAGAAGTCACCCTCGATTCCCTGAAACAACAAGGGGTTTACAGTACGACCGGCTATAAAGAGATCTATAAAAGGCAATCAGACATGAATCTCGGTATGTTGTGTTGTACACTGGGACACTTAAAAGTATATGAAACCATCATCGCCAATCAGCACAAAAAAGTGCTGATCTTCGAAGATGATGTTTTTCCAATAACAGAGAACCTACCCCTTTTTCCGGCAATTACAGCGGAGCTTCCAACTGATTGGGAACTCTTCTACCTGGGTTATGAGGGCAGGGAAGGCTTTGGGTGGAAGCAAAAGGTGAAACGATTATACTATATGACATTCCCATTTCATACTTCGTTGCGTTTATCCAGAGCTATTTATTCCAACTATTATGCCAGGCCACTTTCGCCTCATATTGCCCGGGCAGGCTTTCATGATTGTTTACATGCATATGGTGTGACACTGGAATGCGCAAAAAAATTAGTGCAGCAACAAACACCGGTAATATACAATTCCGATAATCTCGTGTCTTATGCGATTGCTACGGAGACAATAAAAGGATATATCGTCCGGCCTAAATTGTTCAATCAGCGTTCCGCCAGGTACGAGATACGTTCCCTTACTTCCAGTTAATCGTACACCAGACCTGACAGGTTTAGCTAAGCTATGCGGCCCTGCAAAACCTGTCAGGTCTGGTTTGTCACGTGATCCGCGATCTTAGCTCGACTTGCGTACGATCAACTCCGTTTTCAATACCCGGATGATGGATTTCCATTCCGATATGTCCCGGTTGATCTGGTCCACGAGTAATTGAGCGGCCGTACTTCCCATCTCTTTCACCGGTTGTGAAACTGTGGTGAGCGCCGGTTCTATCAACCCGGAAATAATATCATTGCTAAACCCTACAATCGCAATATCCCTTGGTACCTGTAGCCCTTTTTTCTTCACAATCTGCAGTGCTTCTATAGCCGTGGGATCATTGATGGCAAAGATGGCATCAGGCGGATTGTCCAGGCGTAGCAGGTGATTCACATAGATCTTCACCTTGGCAATCGTGAGATCGTAAGGAATGATCAATTCCTCATCAATGGGAATATTGTATTTCTTCAACGCATCGCGGTAGCCCCTTAATCTTTTTACACTGATCGACAAGGTATCAGGACCTGCCAGGTGTGCGATCCTTTTTTTCTTTCGCTTGATCAGATGCTCTACTGCGCGAAAGGCCCCTTCATAATCATCTACCACTACCTTCGGCACATCCATATCTTCACATACCCGGTTGAAGAATACAATAGGAATTCCCTTGCGTTCAAAAACTTTCAGGTGATCAAAGTTCCTCGTCTCTTTCGTAATCGATACCAATAAACCATCCACCTGGTTGGCCAGCATGAGTTTCGTATTGGCTACTTCCGTTTCATAAGTTTCATTCGAATGCCCAATGATCACATTGTATCCTTCACGCGCTGCTACTTCCTGTGCACCCATGATCACTTGCGGAAAATAAGAACTGATGAACTCTGGAACAATGATACCAATGGTATTGCTCTTCTTGTTGAGCAGGCTGATCGAAAGCATGTTCCGCTGGTAATCCAGCTGATCAGCCAATTCCAGTACTGCTTTACGAGTCTTTTCACTTACACTGGGATGGCCAGTTAATACACGCGATACAGTAGATTTGGACAGGTTGAGCTTTTGGGCAATGTCTACAATCGTTATCTGGTGGCGCTTCATTAATGGGGTTTTGACTATTAATGATATTTTAAGTTATCCGGATACAAAGAAACGATAATTTGCATCACTGTGGGAATGTTCCCGTAAAATGGGAATGTTCCCACAATAAATAGGCTGGTACTTTTTTTGTCTTCCTGTCCGTATTTGGCATTTTTGTTACAGAAGTTTCGCCGTATGAAAAAAACATTGCCTGCAATTCATCTTGCCCTGTTAACGTTTGTCTTATTGATAGCTACTGGCGCTTATGCACAGAATGCTCCCCCCAAAGTTACCCCCGCACCTAAAACGCTCACCGGAAAGATCACCAATGCCGAAAACGAACCATTGGAAGGTGTTACCGTACAGGTAAAAGGAAAAACCATTTCTGCCACCACCAATGACAAAGGCATTTATAGTATCAGCGTGGACAATATCCAGGGCGCCGTACTGATATTTTCCTTTGTGGGATATGCCGATAAGGAAGTGAAGGTCAATAGCGCCACCACTATCTATAATGTGAAACTGGAAAGCAGCATTAAAGACATGGAAGATGTGGTGGTCATCGGTTATGGAACTGTGCAGAAGAAAGATCTTACCGGATCAGTGGGACAGGTGAAAGTGACCGAGATTAAAAAAGCGCCCGTTCCCTCCTTTGAAGATGCGCTGGGTGGCCGTGTGGCCGGCGTACAGGTAGGGGCCATGGATGGCCAGCCAGGCAGTAGTAACCTCATTACCATTCGTGGTGGTAACTCTATTACCCAAAGTAATGCCCCTTTATATGTGATCGATGGTTTCCCCGTCGAGAATCCCAGCAACAATATTTTCAATCCCGACGATCTTGAATCTGTTGAGGTCTTGAAAGACGCTTCCGCCACCGCTATCTATGGCGCCCGTGGCGCTAATGGTGTTATCATCATTACTACCAAAAAAGGAAAGGCCGGTGCACCCGTGGTCACCTATAATGCCTGGTATGGGTTACAAAAAGAGATCAACCGCCAGGAAGTAATGAGCCCTTATGAATTTGTAAAATATCAATTAGAACTGCTGCCTGCACAGTCTACTGCACTGTACCTCAATAATGGAAAAACACTCGACTACTACCGGAACGTGAAGGGCGTTAACTGGCAGGATGAAATATTCCGCACAGCACCCATGCAAAGCCACAGCGTATCTGTGAGCGGCGGTAGTGGTGGCACACGCTACGCACTTTCCGGCAATATCCTCGATCAGGAAGGTATTATTATTAATAGCGGTTTTCAACGTGCCCAGGGAAGAGTGGTACTGGATCAAACAGTAAATACGAAATTGAAAGTAGGAGTGAATATTAACTATTCATCCCTCAAGGCCAATGGACAGATCGCTACCAATGGTGGCGACAACGGTATCAATGCCTCCTCTTATTTATTTTACAGCGCCTGGGGTTATCGCCCCATCACAGGTGATTCCTTAAGTGATCTGACCCTTACAGACGATGCTTTTGATTCGGATATTACCAACGAATCAGACCTGCGGGTAAACCCGATCACATCTGCTAAGAATGCTTACAATGTTGCCTTTACCCAGGCACTCTTTGCCAATGCTTACCTTGAGTATAAGGTTATGAAGAATTTGACCTTGCGTGTAACTGGTGGTATCAACAGAAATGCGGTGCGCAGGGAGATCTTCAACAACTCACAAACAGCGGCCGGTAACTCACGTACCTCATACGGCCGGACCAATGGCATCAATGGCTCTGTTAACAACAACGTACTCAGTAGCTGGCTCAATGAAAATACCCTTACCTGGAACCAGCGTTTCAATAAGGACCATATCGTAAATGTAGTAGGTGGTTTTACTCTACAGAAAACCAAAACCCTTATTGATGGTTTTTCTGCCAACAGAGTGCCCAACGAATCATTGGGCATCAGCGGTCTCGATGAAGGTAGCCCCCTTGTTAATACATCTTTAGAGTCTGAAGCTGCACAGGCTTCTTTCCTTGGACGGATCAATTATACCCTGTTCTCCAAATACCTGTTCACTGCCTCTTTCCGGGCAGATGGTTCATCCAAGTTTGCTCCTGGTAACCGGTGGGGCTATTTCCCTTCCGGTTCTATAGCCTGGCGCATCAGTGAAGAGAAATTCATGAAGAGTTTGCCATTTGTGTCTGATGCCAAGCTCCGCCTGAGCTATGGTATCACCGGCAACAACCGCGTTACTGACTTCGCTTACCTGTCTGTATTAAGGCAAACCGGTTTTACCAATGGCAGCGCTAATACTACACCAGGTTATACCTTTAATGGTATACATATACCGGGTTCTGCCCCTGTGGAAGTGGGTAATAAAGACCTGAAATGGGAGCGTACCGCGCAAACAGATCTGGGCCTTGACCTCGGATTCCTCAATAACCGCATTGCCTTCACAGTAGATTATTATTATAAAAAGACCAGCGACCTGCTGCTCTACGCCAACCTGCCTTCTTCTACTGGTTACCTCAATGGTTATAAGAACATCGGTAAAACATCTAACCAGGGCCTTGAGTTTACTCTCAATACTGTCAACATCAATAACAAGAATTTCGGCTGGAGCACCAATTTCAACATCGCCTTCAATCGCAATAAGATATTGGAGTTGGACTATGATCAGGCAAGCATCACCACCCGCCTGCAGGGCTGGAATGATAACTTCAACAACTCACTGCCTTACCTGGCCAGGCCGGGTATGCCCGTAGCTATGTTTTTAGGTTACATTGCCGATGGGTTGTACCAGGTAACAGATTTTACACAGTTGCCCAATGGCGCTTATGTACTGAGAGAAGATGTTCCCAACAACGGTCAGGACAGGACTGCCATTAAGCCCGGATTTATTAAATATGTGGACATTAACGGTGACGGCGTTGTGAATGCCAATGACCAGACTATTATTGGAAATCCGATCCCTGTCCATATTGGTGGTTTCTCCAATAACTTCCGCTACCACGATTTTGACCTCAACATATTTTTCCAATGGTCATATGGCAATGATATTCTAAATGGCAACAAAACAGTATTTGAAGGCATGGAAGGAAGGCAATACCTCAATATGTATAAGTCCTTTGAAAACAGGTGGACGCCCGAAAATACGAATACCGATATGCCGGTTGCCGGTGTGACCAGTCCCAATGTTTATTCTACCCGGCTGATAGAAGATGGGTCTTTCCTGCGGCTGAAAACAGTATCGCTGGGTTACAACCTGCCGGCGCCATTGATGAAGCGCATCAAAATAAAGGGCATCCGCGTGTATGCTGCAGCCCAGAACCTGGTGACCTGGACCAACTACTCAGGCGTAGATCCGGAAGTATCCGTAAGGAACAGCGCTCTTACGCCGGGCTTCGACTGGTCGGCTTATCCAAAAGCAAGAACAGTCACACTGGGTCTTAACGTAACATTCTAACGAATAAATTGCTTTGAACATGAACATGGATCGTCAATCCTCAATCGTCAATAAAATATCCGCGCAGCCCGCAACTGGCTGTTCTCCGCTCGTAGCTCGTAGCTCGCAGCTCGTAGCTCTTCTTCTGGCTGTCTTCGGAATGGTAATGTTTAACTCCTGTAACAAGTTTCTTGATACAAAGCCAACGGACTCTATCACCCCGGATACTTATTATAAAACGCAGGAAGACCTCAACAGGGCCCTCTCAGCTGTGTACGACAGGCTGGGTGACCGCCGTACTTATGGAAGCGGTTTGTATGGGTACCTTTCTTTCAGTGATGAATTTTTCCTGAAGGGCCAGACAACCGGTTATATGTCTAATACCATCGATGCTTCCATGCTGGAACTGAACCGTTGCTGGGAGGCATTGTATGCAGGTATAGAACGCGCTAATATGTTGCTGGACCACGTAGATGGTGCTGCAGTAAGCGACTCTTCAAAAAATGAAGTAAAAGGACAGGCCTTATTTTTAAGGGCCTTCTATTATTTTACACTGGTAGATAATTTTGGCGCTATACCGCTGAAACTCACTTCTACCAAATCACCAACGGAGCCACCGCTGCCCCGTACGTCCGTAGCTGACGTATATGCACAGGTTGTGAAAGACCTAAAGGATGCCGAAGGATTGGTGAGGGATATTACCTGGTATGGCTTCAATGGCCGCATTTCCAAAACCGCTGTGCAGGGCATGCTGGCAAGGGTATACCTTACCATGGCAGGTTACCCTTTGCGTGACGAAGCAAAATATGCAGATGCACGCACCTATGCAGAGAAAGTAATAACATCCAATGTCCATGCTTTGAATCCCAGCTTCTCACAGATATTCATCAACCTGGCACAGGATAAATATGACATCAAGGAGAATTTGTGGGAAATAGAATATTCCGGCAACAATAAGGAGATCGTAAAAGAAGGTGGTTATGTCGGTTCCTGGCTGGGACTGTATTGCCCGAATATTGATACCGGCTTTGCCTATGATTATGTACATGCTACACGCAGATTGTATGATACATACGAGGCCGGTGATCTCCGCAGGGATTGGACAATAGCCCCATATCGCTTTGTGCCCAGTGGCACCGGTGGCAACCTGGTTAAAGTAACAAAGACCAATTGGGGTCCCACAGAGATCTATGAGCGAAGCGCTGGCAAGTACAGAAGGGAATATGAGCTGTTCAGGCCAAGGGACCAGGATTTTACTGCCATTAATTTCCCCATGCTGCGTTATGCAGATGTGTTGCTCATGTTTGCAGAAGCAGAGAACCAGGTCAATGGCCCTACACAGGCAGCCTATGATGCCATCAACATGGTGCGCAGGCGCGGCTTTGGAAAACCTGTAGATCTTGCTGATCCTGTGGCCGATCTGACAGCGGGACTGGCACAGATCGATTTCTTCGAAGCCATCCAGAAGGAACGTTTTCGTGAGCTGTCCTATGAAGGTATCAGAAAGCATGACCTGCTCCGCTGGGGCAACTATGTTTTCACCATGCAACAGATGGTAACGGAATACCAGACCAACATGCCTTCCACGCTTTCGCCTGCTGCAATAGGGCAGGCAAGCAGGATAACTTCCAGAAGCGTGTTATTTCCCATACCCAACAGCGAAATAGCAGTGAACCCTAACATATCACAAAACCCCGGTTGGTAGACTTAAGTTTGTCACCCTGAGCCTGTCGAAGGGCTTCGACAAGCTTTGCCCGACATCAATATTAATATGAACACTATGGCTATGAATAAGCTCATTTCCTTTTTCACTATAGGCCTCCTTGCTGCATCTTGCACCAAGCGCGATAAAATTGAGGCGCCAGATTTTGATGTTACCACCAGTTCCGCCACCTATAAAGTGGGTGATACCATTACTTTCAAATTTACCGGCGATCCACAGAATATTGTTTATTGGTCAGGGATGCCAGGGAATGTATATGAATACCGTGACAGATTGTTTACCGTAGGCAATAAGCTGCTCGTCAAATTTAACACCTACCAGCAATTCGGTATACGCAATAACATGACCGTGTTGGTATCTAATAATTTTAATGGTACCTATGATACTACGAATGTGAAAGCCGCTACCTGGACAGATATTACATCAAGGGTAACACTTTCCCAGGGGGCCGACCAGGTCCAGTCCGGCACTGTAGATATGTCGGAATTTACCGATGGTAATAAATCGGCTGTTGTCGCTTTCCGGTACATCACTACCACCCTGCAATCACAGAACAGATGGGTGATCCGTACCTTTAATGCCGATAAGCAGGCAGCTGATGGTAGCCTGACGCCTATGGCCACCATGTCTACTGCAGCCTGGAAAGCCGTGAGCTTCCAGAACCCGGCAGCAGTATGGTCTGTTACCAGCGCCCAGTTGTTATTACAAGGGAGCGCTACTGCGCTCGACGATGATTGGGTGATCTCGATGCCCTTCAATCCCAATACAGCGGTACCAGACAAAGGCGTAGCTCTTAAAAATATCACTACCAACCTCCGTCAATATGCGGCTATTGGGGTATATACTGTACCTGGCACCTATAAAGTAGTATTTGAAGCTACCAATGCTTCCTATGCAAATAATAAAGTAGAAAGTGTATTGAAAGAAATTACGTTAACGATAACACCTTAGGGGTAAGTAGCAAGTGGTAAATAGCGAGTGGGCCTGCTACTCGCCACTTACCACTCGCCACTCGCTTTCATCATTCACCTTATGAATTCAACGATAGATACGACCGTCATTGTAGTTTTCTCCATCTTCATCATGTTGATCGGATTCCTGTTTGCACGCACAGGCAGGAACTTGAAATCTTTTTTTGCCGGTGGCGAAGCCGTACCCTGGTTCATAGGTGGATTGTCTCTCTTCATGAGCTTCTTTTCCGCAGGCACTTTTGTGGCCTGGGGGTCTATTGCCTATAAGTATGGCTGGGTAGCCATCACCATTCAATGGACCATGTGCATAGGAGGATTGATCACCGGTCTTTACCTGGCGCCAAAATGGAAAGCTACCGGCAACCTTACTGCTGCTGAATTTATACGCGAAAGATTGGGCCCAGGTGTGCAGAAGAGCTATATCTACATCTTCATGCTGGTATCCCTTTTCATAAAAGGATCTGTGTTGTATTCTGTAGCCAAACTGGTAGGTTCTTCCCTGGGATTTCCATTGATACCTGTTACCATTGTGCTCGGCTTATTCATGATCGCCTATACCGCTGTTGGCGGCCTCTGGGCAGTAATGGTAACCGATATCCTGCAATTTGTGATACTTACCGCTGCTATCCTCATCATCCTGCCATTAGCTTTTAAAGCAGCTGGTGGCGCCAACCATTTCCTGGAACAAGCCCCACGGGGATTTTTCAAACTGGTCAATGGTGAATACACCTGGGGATTTATTCTCGCTTTTGCACTCTACCATATCTTTTATATAGGAGGCAACTGGACATTTGTACAACGATATACTAGTGTAGATACACCGAAGTCCGCTTCCAAAGTAGCTTACTTGTTTGCCGGTCTCTACATCATCAGCCCCATTTTATGGATGTTGCCGCCCATGATATATAAGACAATCAACCCCTCCTTGTCCGGGTTGGATACAGAGAATGCTTATCTCATGATCTGTAAGCACGTTTTGCCTGCCGGCCTGATGGGCCTCATCCTTACCGGTATGTATTTCTCTACTTCCGCTTCTGCCAATACAGCCCTCAATGTCGTATCAGCTGTATTTACCAATGATATTTATAAAGGGACTGTCAATCCACAGGCATCTGATAAAAAACTGATGAGCGTTGCCCGTATCTCTTCCTGGTTCTTTGGACTTGGTATGATCGGCATTGCCTTGATCGTTCCCTATATTGGGGGAATTGTAGAATTTACTTTAAGCATTGGCGCCATTACTGGAGGCCCCCTGTTGGCCCCACCTATCTGGGCATTGTTCTCCAAACGATTGACCGGTAAGGTTACTATTTTTATTACCCTCATTAGCCTTTCTGTCAACATTATTTGCAAAGTGATATTGCCCCTTACCATGGGATATAAACTCAGCCGTGCTTCAGAAATGTTGGTAGGAGTAGGGCTGCCCTTCCTCATGCTGGCTGTCTATGAACTCTATGCCCGGTACAAAGGACTGCGCAACGAAGATTATATATTGTACCAGCAACGCAAGGCACAACGAAAAGAAAATGCCTTACAGGCCACCGAAGAAGAAACATTCGAAATAAAAAAGCAAAACAAGTTTGGCCTCCAGGTCATCGCTTTCTCCCTGGCGTTTATAGCCGTATTGCTCTTCATACTGAGCTTGCTTACTGCCTCCGGAGGAACTGTGGTGGCAGGTATTGCTGCTGTTATTTTAGTGTGTGCACTCATCCCCTTTGGTGCCGCCCGGAAAGTAAAGCTGCCGGCAGCTGTCCTGCTGTTGTGTCTGGGCCTGGGATGTATACTGCCAACCAACAAGCTAATGGCGCAAAAGATCACTGGTAAAAACGCAATCCTTTCTTCTGCCACTTTGCAATTGCAATGGAACAGGAGCGCCAGTGGATGGCAACTGCAGCAGCTGTCTGTAAAGAAAGGTGCTACGTGGACCCGGATGTCCGGCGTCAGTGGAGAATACACCGTTTTATACACTCCGCAGAAACCTGATTCAATACCCGTTACTCTATACGACGAAAAAGGAAAAAAAGTATCTTTCCCCGAATCTCATTACCGGTATACCATTCCCGTATGGAAAGAAGCCACCCTGCCTGTAGCCATGAATACAGCTGGCCAGGCTATCCGTTTTTACCCTTCCTCACTGCAGGAAGGCAACAATGAGTTGCTGTTTGCTCAGGAAGCAAAAGAAGCAAGTATCACAGCCTCCTGGCGCATGGACACTCAATACGAAGGAGACGTGCTGGTCAATATGACATTAACGGCCAAACAAGATGGTTACTATTCAATCGCATCGCCTGCCCTGGCGATTATAGACAATAAGCAGCTTGCCTGGGGCATGGTGCCTGGGTATTTCCAGGGAAATGCCATCGAACATAATTTGGTTAAGGCTTACGCTTATGGGCAGGGTATTCCTGCCCTACCAGTGGTAGCCCGTGAGCGCACGGCTGCCACTTTATCTCCGCTCATTACTACCACACAAGGGATTACCATAGCAGTGATACCGGAGCCTGGCACGGGCAGGGATCCCTGGGAAAGCGACCGCAGTACACAGAACACCTGGCAACTGGGCCTTTCATTAATGAACAGGGATGCGAAGTTATCGCCTACCGCATGGCATCCCGTCCTGGGAGAGAAAGGTTCCTGGCTCAAAGCCGGCGAAAGCATACAATTTTCTTTCCGCTACACAGTTCAACCGGCCAGTTGGTACTCCGTATACAAGCATGCGGCTAATGATATTTACCGGTTGAAAGATTTCCTCGCTTTAAAACAAACCAAACAATCCCTTACCGATCGCATATTGTCCATGCACCGCTATGTGGTAGATGATAGTACTTCTAAATGGCGCAGAGAGCAATACCAGGGACTGACCATCGGCGCGCAGGATTACCAGGGTGGTGTATATGGTGGCGATGGTGACGCCATTAAAAATGCTGATTACGGAGCTATGTGGATGCTGGCCCGCATTACCAATGATCCCGTATTGCAGCAAACCCGCCTGCCTTACGTGCGTAATTTCAAACTCACGCAGCAGGACCATACAACTGGTTTCTTCCAGGGCGCTGCCGCAGGACAATACTATCTTCCGAAAAGTAAAAAGTTCACAGAAGAATGGGGGCCATACGTAGAGCCCATCGGCACTACCTATTACATGCTGATGGACATTGGTAATATTCTCCTGTTTAACCCGGTCGATACAGCTTTGAAAAAAGAACTCAAAGCCGCTGCTGACCGCCTGCTGGCCTGGATGGGCAAAGACGGCCGATGGGTAGTGGCCTATGATCATATTACACAACAACCCTTGTTCACCGACCTGGAAGACCTGCGCCCTACCTTCTATGGACTGGTCATTGCTTATAAATTACTGGGAGATAAAAAATACCTGGAAGCTGCTAAAAAGGGGGCCGACTGGTACATCACAAACGCCGTGAACAAAGGACATTTTACCGGTGTATGTGGCGATACCCGTTTCGCACCCGACTTTGCTACCGGTCAAAGTGTGCAGGCCCTGCTGGATCTGTATGCCCTAACAAATGAACAAAAGCACTTGCAGGCAGCCATTGCCACTGCAAAATTATATACCACTTCTGTATATACCCATCCCATACCTGGTCATGCTAAAAAAACTGTAAGGGGACAAGCGAGAGAAGATTGGGAGATCAGTCAGGTAGGGTTGAGTTTTGAACATGGTGGCAGTATTGGCTCCGCTACCCATCGTGGCCCCATCTTGTTGGCCAGCCATGCAGGTATGTTCATTCGCATGTTTTCCCTCACCCACGATTCACTTTTCCTCACCATGGCGCGTACTGCCGCCCTGGGCCGGGATGCTTTTGTAGATCCCGCTACCAGCGTGGCCTCTTATTACTGGGATGTGATGAATAAGGGTGCTGGCCCCTATCCCCACCATGCCTGGTGGCAGATTGGATGGATCACTGATTACTTGTTGTCAGAAGTGGAACTACGATCAGCTGGTAAAGTAAGATTCCCTCGTGGATTTATTACTCCCAAGGTGGGACCCCATCAAAGCTATGGCTTTGCCGCAGGCAGCATCTATGGTAACAAGGCTAATCTCTTATTGAAAGAAGGACTCTTACAAACAGGCAGTCCCTACCTGGATTATTTCGGGGCGATCGATTCCACCAATAAAAAGTTATTCCTCATTTTATTGAACGATGATGATGAGGTGTTGAATACGACCATTAAGGTTGATTACAATAAAGTACTGGATAAATCAGCCATACAACCCAAAACTGCTTATACCATTAATGCCAGTGGTAAAAGAACACTATTGACCAATACCAACAACTGGCCCATGTCCATACCTGCTTATGGGATACAAGTGATAGAAATTAGTTTTTGATAAACACCCTGTTTACTTATACCCCCATGATGTATACTGCCTTTAAATACCTGCTATTGTTTGCTTTCATCCTGGTGATGATGGCCGGCAATCCTGCCATTGCCCAACAAAAAAACTACTTCATAGAAGCAGAAGACTTCCAATTCAAAGGAGGTTGGGTAATAGAACAGGAAGGCGGCAAAGATTTTTCCGGTAACCAGATACTCCGGGTACTATCGGGTAAAACAAAAGCCGTAGATGCGCTCACAGTGATACCGGTAAAACAAGCGGGAACTTATACTGTATGGGTTCGCTCTGCCGACTTTCCTGCCGACCGGCCTGGTACACGATTATTCCGCCTGCTGGTGAATGAACAGCCCATGGAAGAATCAGGCAGGCATGGTAAAGCTGGTTTTTATTGGGAGAAGGTAGGTCAGGCAACATTGACTGCCGGTGAAACCGTCATCCGCCTCAACGACAGCCGGGGTAATTTCGGCCGCTGTGATGCTATATTACTGGCAGCCATAGATGGATATGATCCCAATGCTCAAACACTGGCTGCCTTAGCTGCTTATAGAATCAAGCCAATACCGCAACAAGCTACGCCTGTAAAATATCCTGTAATGCCGCTGGCCATTACAGATCCGGGTGCCGCAGCCATAGCAACTATTTCCAACGATCAGGTACGACTGCGTTTTGTGGAGGCAACTATACCCGGCAGTCCTGGTAAAAGGCTGGCCGCTAAAACAGAGATCAAACAAAAAGGCCGCTGGATCAGTATGGATACCTGGCGGGAAGACCATAAGGTATTCATAATTCGCAGCGATGATCCCCAGCCTGGTTTTGGTAATTTCTTTCCCTCCTGGAATGGTTCCGTGGGTTTAACCGCTTTTACCAATAACGGAAAGGAATACTCCATATTGGAAACAGACAATACCCTCAATCCATTTCTCGCTGGTGTGGTAACAGAAGCAATACCCGTTTCAGCAAAACAGGTGAACAACCATACCATTACAGTAAATTATACCGTAGGTGGCCAACAGGTATTGCAGGGCACATGGACCCTCGATCCCGGTGCAAAGCACCTGACTGTCTCTTTGCAATTCAGGCCCGCTAAAGGTGGTTATTATAGTATGGGCGTAGCTGCTTTTCAAAGCATGTCAGCTGATAGCGTCAGCAATGTACAGTTACCGCCCATGTTCCAGTACCGGCGATTATCTCCGCAGCCCATCTTATTGCCTTCAGGCATGATGCCACAGCCCGTAGCCATCACGGAAACGAAAATAGGAGCGGGGTTATTCAGCTCTTTTGCGAGTGGTAAGGCCAGTTCATTTCCACCCTCCTGGGGTGATGGCTGGAATAGCCCCATGGGTTTTAGTATTAAGAACGAGGTCAACCGGGTGCAGCCGGTGGCCTTTGCTCCTGTATTGGGATTCAATGATTCAAAGCTTGCAGCCGGCCAAACCATCCAACGCGATTTTGTGATCGGGGCCATGGCTGGCGGATGGAATGAAGTGCTGGAATATGTTTCCGACAGCTTATACAAAGTAAAAGATTACCGTTCTCAGCATACAGCCTCCCTTACAACCGCTGCTTTCAATATGATCGACCTGGTAAAAAATGAAGTGTCTGCAGGTTGGGATGCACAGCTCAAAGGGTTCTATGATATTGAGGCCAATCCGGCTGTGGTGCCTACCGTGGTACAGGCAGCGCCACTGGCTATTGTATCAGCTGCCGTTTTAGGCCGAGACGAGGACTTCTATCTTACCCGTGCCCTCCCCACTATTGAATATACTTTATCACGCAGTGGTTTTCGCTGGGCAAAAGCAGTATCAGGCACCCCGTTCAACAGCGATAAAAAGTCACTACAGTTCAGTCCTTTTGGATCACAGTTTACTACCAACTATTTCGAAGGCCTCTATCAACTATTAGGACAAGCCAATCCCTGGCTCAGGGATATTGCCTTGCCCGATGGAGCTATCCGTTCTGCCAAAGGTTATTCAGTAGAGGTACCGGCCTGGTCGCAGGAGTTGGCCGCCTGGCGATTGACCAAAGAGGAGAAATGGTTAACGGCTGCCAAAGCCCATGCCGATCAATTTATCGCCACACAAGTGAATGGCAACCTGACTAAGCCATTATCAAGACTGCCTTTTTACAATGCTGCTTTCTATGCCTATTGGTGGGACCTCACCGATCTCTATGATGCCACAAAAGAAGACCGGTTCTTAAAAGCTGCTGATGCTTCCGCTTACCATACCCTGGCGGGCATACGTTCTTTTCCCCAGGTAAAAGATTCCCTGCAAACCATTCATCCCGGTAGTCAGTATGAAGGCAACACAACCATGTGGTGGAAGGGCGATAAAAAATACCGCCTGGGTTTTCCACGTGTAAAAGGTGATGCCCCCGAAAAGCAGGTACCGCAAGCATTCGTATCACCCGTAGGACTGGGCTTTGAACAACCCTTCACCTATTTTAGTCCTGATAGAGCTTCTCATCCCGTATTTATGTCCAGCTGGGCGCCGCATCTCTTGCGTTTATACCAATACGATCATAAAAGGATATTTGAAACTTATGCCCGCAATGCAGTGATTGGTCGTTTTACCAATTACCCCGGCTATTACGCTACCGGGTTCACCGATATCACCCTGCAACCCGATTTCCCGTACAAAGGCCCAGATGTTAGTTCTATCTACTATCACCATATTCCACCGCACCTTGCTTTTACCCTCGACTATTTGATCACCGAAGCTATCCAACGCTCCAATGGGAAAGTGCAATTCCCTTATGGCAAACAGGATGGTTTTGTATGGTTCAACAACCGCGTGTTTGGTGCAGGTAAGGGAACCGTGTTTGGTGATGCAACAGCAAGCCTGTGGATGAAAAAAGGATTGGTGACCATCGATAAACCCGAAGTGAATTATGTGACCGCCATTTCTGATGATCGCTTTTGGGTCCTTCTCCTCAATGAAGCGCAAACTACTATACAGGCTAATATCACTTTGGGTCAGGAAGTGCCGGTAAGCGGTGCGATCGCTGTGAAGCAGTACAGTGGAGCCAACACCAAACAGCAAACGGGAGCCCTCAAAAACAGGAGCATAAGCGTATCACTGCAGGCAAAAGGTCTAACTGCCTTGTCATTTCCGCTTTCTGCAAAACCAGTAGTAACTAAGCCGACCCCCGTAGCCAATGGCATGAAAGTAATTGACCTGGGTACTCCCTGGGGTAAATGTTATGTATTCAGGATACGGAGCCCCTTTGGCTGGGATTCCATCTATGGTTACCTGGAAGCGACACCTGAAGCAGGAGCTTCCGTAACAGCCATCTTCAATACACAAACCGTTACAAAGAATGCCTATCCCTACGAATGGTCATTCTATAAAATAAAGACAGGCCAGCCCGTGAAAGGAGTAGTGCAATTGAAAACTGCCGATGGAAAAACAAAAGAAGTTTCCGTTGAATTTGAATAAAAGCAATCTCAGTATGCGTAATTATTTGTTTTTATCCGCAGCACTGCTTATTACAGGCAACAGTTTTGGCCAAAACAACAAAGCAGATGCAACCTATGAAGAGCGGCTCAGAGCCGCCTCACAGGGAGGAGCTTCACCATTGTTTTTTGACGCTGCCGCAGCCGATGTGCCCGTTATAAAGCCGCTGGAATTTGATAATAGCAAGGAATGTATCGTACGTAATGGCCTGCCCAACTTCTTTTACAAAGCAAAGAGCGGAAAACCCGTTACCATGGGGTTTATCGGAGGCAGTATAACACAGGCTGTTTATGGGTATCGTACACGCACAGCCCGGTATATCCAATCCCTTTATCCTAATACACCGATGAAAGCCATCAATGCCGGTATATCTGGTACGGGTACCGATTTAGGGGCCTGCCGTCTGCACGAACAGCTATTGCAATACCACCCTGATATCATATTTGTTGAATTTGCCGTTAACGGTGCTTACCGCGAAGGAATGGAAGGTATCATCAGGCAGATATGGGAGTTTGATCCTGCTATAGACATTTGCCTGTTGTACACCATACACCATGAGCAACATGCCATCTATACAGCAGGAAAAGTGCCGGATAATATCCTCGGACTGGAAGAATTAGCCAACTACTATCGTATCCCTTCCATACACCTGGGTATCCAGCCTGCTTCCATGGTACAGGAAGGAAAACTGGTCTGGCGATCCGACAGCAAAACCATTCCTGGTAAGATTGTTTTTTCAAACGATGGTGCACACCCCCTCACCGAGGGCGGCGATCTGTATGCAGGCGTCATTGGCAGGAGCATGCTCACCATGCAAAGAAATGCTTTTGAGCGGAAGCACGTAATACCTGCGCCCCTCCTGGCTGATAATTGGGAGAATGCCCATATGTATGCTCCCGCAGAGTTGGCTGCATTCAGCAGTGGGTGGAGCCGTATAAATCCCTCCGACAGTACTTTCCTGAAACAGTTTGCCCCCTGGTTTTCTTATGTCATGAAAACAGAGCAGCCAGGTGCCTCTCTTACATTCAGGTTTAAAGGCAACATGTTCGGCTTTTTCGATATCGGTGGTCCCGAAGTTGGACAACTGGCTATAGAAGTAGATGGCAAACCGGTTAAATTATCGCCAGTGCTGGCCGGTACACGTATAGCTACAATAACAGATACCGACGGCTCGGATCTTGTAAACAGGTTTGGCCCCTTTTGTAACAACCGGTACCGTGGCCAGTTTGAGTGCATTAAAGTAGCGCCTGGTGAACATTCCGTTACCATAAAGCTATCGCCTGCAAAAGCGGATAAGCGCAAAATACTGGGCGAAAGTCAAATGGCCGATATCACCGCCAATCCTGCCAAATATGACAGGACAGTGCTGTATCTCGGTAAGTTACTTATACGGGGAGAGGCGCTGCCCAAATAAAAAATGTCAGGGCTTGTTAGCTGTCAGCCTGGGCCTGTCGAAGGCGTCTTAAGAGCGGCCCACCCTGATCAAGGATCAGACAACTGCTTTCTGAGTAAAAGCGCTCGTAGCTCGTAGCTCACCGCTCGCAGCTTTCTTGGGAACATTCCCGCAAATTGGGAACATTCCCACCCTTTTTTAAGCTGAAAAGCCTTGCCCGCAGGCATGGCAAGGTATTAAATTTGAACCCAATGCGATTCGTGCTTACCATATGTAGTTTGTTGTTGTGTACCTGGCTCCGGGCGGCAGATAGGCTGAGCCTTATAAGCCCCGGTAAACAAATGGTTGCAACCCTTTATCTCGACAGCGGAAAGCTCATGTATCGCGTGAGAACTCCTAGCCAGGTGCTGATGGAACCTGCTTCCCTCGGCATCCGGGTTGATAATAGAACCATTGGAAAGGATGTAGCAGAAATACGTATTATACGCCAGTATCTTATTAATGCGGCTCACCTTTCACGCCTCAACAGTCGCACCTCAACAAATCATTATATAGGATACGATATTGCAATAGTCCAAAAGGGCATCACCGATACACTCAACTTCAGGTTGTACGACAATGCCTGCGCATTCCGTTATCTCCCCGCGGGCGATCAACATACCCTCGTCAATGAAGAATTGACCCGCTTTACACTACCGGCGGCATCGCGTGTATGGTATTTTGAACGCGACAACAACTGGAAGTTAAAATCCTATGCCGGATTGTGGATGCGCACTACAGCCGAACAATTACCAGGTATTTCCAAACAAGGGCCTATACAGGGAAAACCATTGGTAATAGAATTACCGGGAAAGAAATATATGGCAATTACCGAAGCGGCTTTGTATAAATACAGCGGCATGCGCTTAAAAGCCGTTGGACAAAATACACTGCAGGTAAACTATACAGAAGAGGAGGCCGGCGTGCCTGTCAAAGGCAAACTATGTACACCGTGGCGGGTGATTTTATATGCCAACAACCTGAATGAACTGGTCAATAGTAAAGTGATCGAAAACCTGAACCCCGCACCGGATAAAGCCCTGTTTCCCGACAAGAGCTACATACGGCCCGGTATTGCTGTCTGGAGCTGGATCACCCGCAATGAACACTACATGGAGCCGGCGGAAGAAATAAAATTCATTGATGCGGCCGCTAAATTGCATTTCAATTATACCCTCATTGATGAAGGGTGGGAAACCCAGTGGCCCGACAAATGGAAGCAGTTGAAAGAACTCTGTACCTATGCTGCTAAAAAGAAAATAGGCGTATGGGTTTGGAAGCATTCCAAAGACATTATGGATACCGTACAGCGCAATGCTTTTTTAGACAGTGTTCGTACATGTGGAGCCGTGGGTATTAAAACTGATTTTATGAACAGTGAGGCCAAACCCCTTATTGATTTTGAAATTGGTTTCCTGGCAGCTACCGCCCAAAGAAAATTAATGGTCAACTTTCATGGATGCCAGGCCCCCACGGGTGAAAGCACCACCTGGCCCAATGAAATGACACGTGAAGGCATCCGGGGTATGGAGCTCAATATTATGAAAGAGCCTATCCCGGCCTGGCACAATGCCGCTTTGCCCTTCACCCGTTTTATCTGTGGTCATGGCGACTATACGCCTGGGTTCTTTAGCAATAAAGCCAATACAACCTATGCCCACCAACTGGCCCTGCTCTACCTGTTCAATTCACCTTTTCAATGTATCGCGGAAAATCCCGTTACCCTGTTGAGTGATGAGAGATACAAACCAATACTTCCTTTATTAAAAACACTGCCCGTCACCTGGGATGAAACCATTGTGTTGCCCGGTAGCGAAATTGGCAGCCTGGCTGCTTTCGCCCGGCGTAAAGGAAAGGATTGGTATGTAGCAGTGATCAATGGAACAGCCGGCACAATGCCTTTCAGTTTGAATCCATCGTTTCTTAGGAGCAGTAAATCCCGTACGGCAAAGGTGATAACGGATGCAGCAGGTGATACAGGATTTGTGGAATCAAAGGCCGTGTTGCAATTGGGCCGTATCCAAAACTTTGATATCTCCGCCAACGGCGGATTGGTCATTCAAATCAAAAGTGAACAGTAATATGACGCACAGGAAGTTTATTCAGATCCTACTCATCATACAATATTGTCTGCTGGCAAGTACAGCCCAGGCTCAGCTGAGCATTCCTGCCGGGCAAACCGGTATGGTCATAAAAAGCGGAGAGCGCAATTATATTTTCTTACCTTCTTTCGTTGTATTGTACAATGCCGTTGATCCTGGTATGGCCCTGAAACCTGCTGGTATAAAAAAAGTGGAATATAATGTACTTACCTGGAAGGTGCAGGATAGCTCCAGGGCCGACTTTGCACAAAAGAAGATCAATGCATCCATGGCTGGCGATGGTTTTGATGACCGTATCCTGAGAAGCAAAGCCGAATGGAGGACCGCCAATATTTTCAATGCCGGTGAAAGGACCGAAGTAAAAGCTACCGGCCTGCATAAAAAAGGAGATACCGTTTTCTTTATCATACCTGAATCCCCCCAGTTCAGGTTATCCGTCTATCTTTTGACAACTGCTAAGCCGTACCCACTTTTGCAGTATTCCTTCAGGCCTTTGCAGCCTGGTTTCTATAGTGTGGGCTATACCGGCGCCCCATCACTGGCGCCGGAAAAAGCCTCCGCCCTCTGGCAGCCATTGATATGGCAGGAAAAGCGCGTCCCCGATGCTGCTTATCTTACCCCCGCCTTCATGGCTACCTTGCCTGCAACGATGGTCAATGATGGTGTCAACACCATTGGTGTATTGGCAGCGCCGAAAGAGATTCCCTTTCAGCCATTGCCCATGTTGCCCAACAGCCGGTTTGGTATTTCCCTGTTGAACCAACAAAAGCAACTGCAGCCACAGGTATACGCACCTATGCCCGGCGGCTACCTGTCGCAAATGAAGCCAGGAGATACATTTGACTTTTCATTCTACCTCGTTACTGAGCCGCAGTCCGTCAATGACACGTATCAGAAAATTGCACAGCAGGTATTTGGTTTTAAGGACTACCGGCACAATGATATTGCCTCCCTCAATACAGCCCTCGACAATATGGTGGATTATTCCTTGTCCCAATATGCCTGGTTTATTGACAGCCTTAAAGGCTGTGCATATTCTACCGATGTACCCGGTGCTGTAAAAAATGTATCCAGTCTTAACCCATTAGAACTGGCCCTGGTGAGAGACGATTCCCTGATGTTTGAAAAGCGGGCTTATCCACTGATGGAATTCATGCTGTCGCGGGAGAAATTCCTCTTCAGCCTCGACAGTGCCCAAAAGATCCAAAGCCCTTCCCGTAAGTTAAAAGGACCGATAGCTCCCTTATCCGAACTCATAGCCTTGTACAATATATTCAGCAGGCAAAATGATTTCTACCTGCTGATGGCGCAAAAAGAATTCAATTTCGCAAGGATACGCAACCTCGATACCAAAGAGAAAGGAAATAACTGGATCAATGCCATGTACCTGTACCAGGCTACCGGAGATAAAAACTACCTGCAGGCAGCTGTCAGCAAAGCCAATGAATACCTGGCCCAAAGGATCACACAACCACAAACTGGGTTCAACGATCCCATGCAGGGAAGCTATTTCTTCTGGCCCACCTTTACCGGCCGGTGGATAGAGTTCCTCCAATTGTATGAGCTTACCCGGGATAAACGTTACCTCGAAGCTGCCCGTCAGGGCGCCCGTCAATATACCATGTTCACCTGGATGTGTCCCCTGATACCCGATAGTTTGATCACCGTGAATAAAGGAGGTAAAGCGCCCATGTATTGGTACCTGAAGTCCAAAGGTCACCAACAAATGTATTACCCCGAAGAACGGGCCCCCGCCTGGCGTTTGTCAGAAATAGGACTAACACCAGAATCATCCGGTACCTCCACCGGTCACCGTGGCATCTTCATGGCCAACTATGCACCCTGGATGTTGAAGATTGGCTATTATACAAAAGATACTTTCCTGATGAATGTTGCAAAAGCATCCATCATAGGCCGCTACCGCAGTTTCCCCGGCTACCACATCAATACCGAAAGAACGACCGCCTATGAGAAAGTGGATTTTCCATTGCATGAACACAAGGATCAAAGCGTAAACTCATTTCATTACAACCATATATTACCCATGGCATCCATGTTACTGGATTACCTGGTTACTGATGCTTATGTGCGCAGCAATGGCAGAATCAGTTTTCCTTACCAATACATGGAAGGATATGCCTACCTGCAGAACAACCTCTATGGCGCACAAAAGGGGAACTTCTATACAGAAAGCAAAGTACAGTTGTGGATGCCCGCCCGCCTGCTGCGCATCGACAATGCTGAATTGAATTATATAGCCGCTCGTAAGGACGATAAACTGCTGCTGGCATTTACCAACCAATCCGGTAAACCCGTTACTGCTACAGTTACCATCAATCCATCCTGGGTACGTTTCAACGGCCAGAGTACTGTTACTACCTATACAGGCACACCGGTGAAAGGAATTAAAGACAGCAGTTTTACTGTCACAGTACCTGCCAATGGCATGACGGCCATGGCGGTGGGAGGAACTGTTATACGATCATCCTTCCAGCAAAAGATACTGGATACAGATCATACCGCCACAAGCCGTGATTATGCAAAATTGAAAGCAGGCAATGCACACGCCATGTTGTTTAACCTGGGCGAATACAGCCGTAGACTGTATGTATACCTGGAAGATGACGACAATAAATACAAACAGGCTTCCCTGATCTATACCACCGCTACCGGTAAAGAAGTGCGGATAAATGATAACGCCTATCCGTTTGAGTTTACCGTACCGGTTGATAAGAACCAACCCGTTGCTTTTTATTTATCGTTGACAGATCCCAATGGCAAAGAAGAACAAAGTGAGCAGGTGACACTGGGCGCCAAAAAATAAAATATGCAAAGATCTAAACGATTATATTTCCTGTTCTTAATATGGCTTCCGGTGCTGACAATAGCACAGACCGGCAACCGTATATCTCTGAATGGGAACTGGACATTTGCACTGGACCCTGTGAAGATAGGGGAGACAGAAAAATGGTATGCCACCAGTTTTGCTGCCGGCACTTTTGATAAAGTGCAGGTACCACATAGCTATTCTGTTGACAAACGATATTTCTATTACACCGGCACTGCCTGGTATTTTAAGAGTTTCCCCGCGCCGGCAGTACAACCCGGATACAGGGCCTTCCTCGAATTTGAAGCAGTATTCTATAAAACGACCATTTGGTTGAATGGCAAAAAAGCCGGTACCCACGAAGGTGGCTATACTCCTTTCACCATTGATGTAACCGATTACCTGCAGGCAAAGAACAACCTTACCCTTAGTGTGAACAACGAATGGGATACCACTACCATTCCCGGCGCCAAAACAGCCGACACCACCTTGCGCCCCAATGCTACACAGTTGGTGGCCTGGATGAATTATGGCGGCATTACAAGACCCGTTCACCTGGTCATCCGCCCGGAAGTATTTATTCAAAAGGCACAGGTAATCGCTGATCCTGATTCCCAAAAAGGAGATACCCGCATCCGGATAAAAGCTTTCGTCAATAACCTTTCTACACAGGCTGCTCAAACTACAGTAACAGCTAATATCTATTATGGCGGTCAAAAAAGCAATATCAAATGGAAACCGGTAGTGCAAACCGTGGCCGTCAATAAAACAACACCCATTGTGCTGGAGGGTGTATTGCCAGCAGCTGCTGTTAAGCGCTGGTATCCCGATGAGCCCAACCTCTATACCGCAGAGGTGATAGCTGGCAGAGATACCTTCACTACTTCCTTCGGTATTCGCAAGGTGGAGGTCAAAGGCACCCAGCTATTGCTGAATGGTGAGCCCATTCAAATGGGCGGTTGCAACAGGCCATTGGATTATCCCGGTGTCGGTTCACTTGACCCGCAGGATGTATTGGAAAAAGACATGGTCCTTATAAAAAACGGAAACCTGGAGTTTTCCCGCATGAGTCATTATCCTGTATCCGAAAGTTTGCTCAACTGGGCCGACAAAAATGGCTTGCTCATCATTGCAGAAGCGGGTAACTGGCAAATGACCCCCAAACAAATGGCCGATCCCCTCATGAGGGCTAAGTACCAGTCCCAAATGACAGAGATGATGGAGCATGACTGGAATCATCCTTCCATCATTGCTTATAGCCTCGGCAACGAATTTCAATCACAAACACCCGAAGGGCAGTCCTGGGTAAAAGACATGAGTGCCTTCGTGAAGACCATTGATAATACCCGGCTGATCACCTTTGCCAGCTTTAATGTTTGGCGTGCTTACGTAAAGAAGCCCGAAGATGAAGCATCACAATATGTAGATTTTATCAGTGCCAACATCTATGGCAACCACCTGAAGTGCCTCCAGCACATTCATGAAGTATATCCCAACAAGCCCGTTTACATCAGTGAGTTTGGCATGCGGTCAACCGTCAACAATAAAGAAGAGAACCGGATAGCTTATTTCAAAAGTGCATTAGAGGCTTTTCGTCAATGCGATTACCTGGTGGGCGCTTCCGTATGGACCTTGAATGATTACCAGAGCCGCTATCCCGGTACCGATGCGGATGGCTACAGGGCCTGGGGCCTCGTAACGCCTGCCCGTGAGTTGCGCGACAGTTATACTTACCTGCAGGAAGAATTCGCGCCAGCCATACTGGAAGTGGTAAAGCGTGAAGCGGGTCAATGGACTGTAGCTGTTACGGCACGTACCAACTTCCCGGCCTATACCCTGCGCAATTACCAGTTACAATATGGTGATGCCCTGATAAAACTGAAAACCTTAAAGCCCGGCGAACGCCAGGAAGTAACCATTCCCTTACCTGCTACAAACCAGCAAGAGGGCATAAAAGTATCATTAGTAAAACCAGGAGGCTTCACAGCAGTAAGTAAAATTCTGAAGTAGGACAAACAGAGTGGAGAAAATAAATCAACATATTGTATTCGCTCGCAGCTCGCAGCTCATAGCTCGCAGCTTGTATTCAAACCTTATCAATAATTCTTAATCCGGATAATGATGAAATTGGAAAACTACGGAAACAGTAAACGTTCATTTGTAAACAGGAAAATAGAGGCAGACCTCATCGTAACGGGCGGTGGCCTTTCTGGTGTATGCTGTGCCATTACTGCTGCCCGGCAGGGTAGTAAAGTGGTATTGGTGCAAGACAGACCCGTACTGGGAGGCAATTCCAGCAGCGAAGTGCGCTTGTGGATTTTGGGCGCTACTTCCCACATGGGCAACAACAACCGCTGGGCCAGGGAAGGTGGGGTGGTGGATGAGATACTGGTGGAAAATACCTATCGCAACTCCGAAGGCAATCCTGTTATATTCGATACCATCTTGTTGGATAAAGTGGTGAGCGAACCCAATATTACCCTGCTGTTGAATACAGCAGTCTACGACGTAGAAAAGAAAGATGCCACTACCATACAGTCTGTAAAAGCCTTCTGTAGTCAGAACCAGACAGAATATAGCTTATCGGCTCCCTTGTTTTGTGATGCTTCGGGCGATGGCGTTGTGGGCTTCCTGGCTGGTGCCGCCTTCCGCATGGGTGCTGAAAGTAAAGAAGAGTTTGATGAGAAGTTTGCCCCTACCGAAGAGTACGGCGAACTGCTGGGACATACTTTGTATTTCTACAGCAAGGATACTGGTCGGCCCGTTACATATACAGCTCCTTCTTTTGCCTTGCAGGATATCAAAGAGATTCCCCGCTTTAAATCATTCAATGCACAGGATTTTGGATGTAAGTTATGGTGGATAGAATATGGTGGCAGGTTGGATACCGTACATGATACAGAACGCATCAAATGGGAATTGTGGAAGGTGGTGTATGGGGTATGGAACTACATCAAGAACTCCGGCAATTTCCCCGAAGCTGCTAACCTCACCCTGGAATGGGTGGGTACCATTCCAGGTAAAAGAGAAAGCCGCCGTTTTGAAGGCGATTATATGATGATACAGCAGGATATTGTAGAACAGCGCCTGCATGATGATGCTGTGGCTTTTGGTGGCTGGTCCATTGACCTTCACCCCGCTGATGGTGTGTTTAGCGAAAAACCGGGTTGCAACCAATGGCATAGCAAGGGCATTTACCAGATACCTTACCGCAGCTTATACAGTAAGAATATTACCAATCTCTTTCTGGGTGGTCGTTTGATCAGTGCTTCTCACGTGGCCTTTGGCTCTACCAGGGTGATGGCCACCGCAGCTTATGCATCGCAAGCCGTAGGCATGGCGGCGGCCCTGTGTCGGGAAAGAAATATACCTCCTGCTGCAATCATCAGCCACCAGTACATCACCCATTTACAGCAACGCTTAATGAAAAGCGGGCAATATATTCCCGGGTTGAAATTGGAAGAGAAAGAAGACCTGGTGCAGGCAGCAGCTGTTACAGCTTCCAGTGAACTGTTATTGCAGGAGTTGCCTGAAAGCAACCTGCTTAAGCCCTTGCTGCTTTCTGTAGCACAGATGGTACCCCTGCAAAAGGGAAAGATAGAGCCCTTTGTTTTCCATGCACAGTCAGAAACCGCTACTACCCTGCAGGTGGAACTGCGCATCAGCAGCAAGGCTGCCAACCATACACCCGATATCACCGTGGCTACACAAGTGCTCGACATCCATCCCGGCAGGAATTGTATGCAGGTGAAGTTTGATGAAGTACTGCAGGAGCAGGGCTATGCCTTTATTACATTTATTAAGAATCCCCAGGTGCAGCTCCATTATTCAGAGAAGCGCGTTACCGGTTTGTTGTCTGTGTTCAATAGTGTGAACAAAGCTGTATCCAACTACGGAAAGCAAACACCGCCCGAAGACATTGGTATGGATGCTTTCGAGTTCTGGTGTCCCCAACGTCGGCCCGAAGGACACAATATTGCTTTCAAATATCCCGCCGGATTGCCTGTCTTTAAAGCAGAGAATATCCGCAATGGTGTGGACAGGCCCACTACCCAACCCAATGCATGGGTAGCCAACTGGACTGATGAGGCCCCTGCACTTACCATCAGTTGGAATGAACCACGGTCAATTAGCTATATCGACCTCTTCTTTGATACAGATTACGATCATCCCATGGAGTCCGTGTTGATGCACCATCCCGAATCCGCTATGCCTTTTTGTATCCGGAATTACCGGGTAAAAGATGAAGCTGGGAATATAATAGTGGAGAAAAAAGACAATTATCAAACACATAACCGCATCACCCTGCCAAAGCCTGTTACTACCAGTAAACTGGTCATTGAAGTGGAGCATCCGTCTGCGCAGGTACCGGCGGCCGTTTTTGCCGTACGTTGTTACAAATAATAATGCCCTTTTTAAAGCTCCCCCGGATCTGGGGGGAGCTTTCATATCCTGTCCTGTTGCCTATGGCAACTCCACATATGCTAATTACGATATCCGGCACGAACTGGTACTACCGTTGATGTTTAAGCTTATCCTGGCCATTGGTGAGGGGAAATTCCTAACTTAGTAGCACACCGAATGCTTGATAAGTATGCCCCCCAATCAATATTTCAGCAACCTGCGCAAAGGAATTTACCATAGAGTGGGGGCCCTCAAAATGGCATATTCGATCCTGGATGAATTGGAAAGATCACCCTATACAGGTATCAAGGCATACCATTTAGAGGATTGGGAAAAAGACGAACAATACAACAATTCCTTTCTTGAAATAGTAACAAGAGAGTATAATCAGAAAATTGCAGGATGGTTAGAATTATTAGACCAGGAGAAAGAGTCATTGGAATTGTACCCTGGCACCAAGATCAGCATCAGCCCTAAGCTGAATGTGAATGCTTCCGTTACCAAAGAGTGGAAGCAAGTTGAGCCGGAAATTGAAATTAACATGGGACTCATACTGGCCGTAGAAGATTTATTGGGTCTTTGTTTGTGTACCACATCATTTTTCACGCAACGTACTTCCACTGGAGCACTTAGTATTGCAAACCCCTTCTTTCAAATAAGCCCTGAAAATCCCAACAGGTTTCTAAATTACAGATCGCTAATCGGAATGGGCAATGCCCATGCACAATGGTTAACATCAGCCATCCCCATAGCTCCCTGGCGCTTATTCCAATTTGATCTGATAGCAGAAATGGCAACACAATGGGCCATGCTTCACGAGCAGGCCCACTGGATGCTTGGGCATGTGGACTATTTAGCAGATCAGTACGATAAAGAGTCAGGCTTTTCATTGAATGAAACCGCTGAAGATATTTTATCCGATGATACAAATTTGACCAGGTATTTTGAAATGACAGCCGATGCACTGGCTACCACCTTATTATTTCATTTGAACTGGGGGACTAAATCCCGGCCAAATATTCGCTTTGAAGATTACCGGAATAAATTGCAGCAGGTTTATGGAACCATTCCATCTGAATCCATTATTTATTTAAATGATCATGCTGCTGTTTTGAGAACACTGCTACTGAGCATAGGCTTAGTGATCCTTTTGATGGAAAACAAAAGACTTTCACAAAATAATACCCGGTCTGATTATCCCTTACCAACAACAAGATTATTGGGGATTTTTATTGCAATTGGGCAATCTTATGGCGACACAATGGAGTATAGTGAGGATAACACCTATGAGACTGAAAGAATAACTCCCCTTATCGAAAGTTTTATGGAAGTAATGGTCGACTTACAACTCATCGTGAGTTTACTAAAGATCGATAATCCAATCTTCAAACCCTTTATTTGGGAACAAAATGAAGTTGAAAAAGATAAATTCACAGATGATCTCTTTTCTATTTTAACCAATGGAGCTTCCGATCCGGCTTTTGTTCAAACAGAAGCAGCAAGAGAATATATCTATCTAAGATCCCTGGACTCGACTTTTATGCCCAGGCTAAAAGACTTCTTGCACCTGGGTAAATCCTGGCAGGATCAATACAATTAAAAAAAGAGGCTGCCTCCTATTACAGAGACAGCCTATTAACATAAACCAAACTAAAAACTCTATCTAATAAACACCATCATACGGGTTCTGATCGGCTGATGTCATGCTGGTGTTGCTGGTGAATTCAGCAGTAGGCAACTGGAATATCAACCTCCAGGAGCGGGCAGGAAGATTGATAATACGGGGGTGGTCGCCGGTGCGAGCCAGGCCCTGACCAGTACGTATCAGGTCAAACCAGGCAAAGCCTTCTCCATACAGTTCTTTTCTGCGTTCCACCAGGATATCATTTACAAGTGCCGCGCCGGTAGCCGCAGTCCTGGTCGCACCTCTTTTGTCCTGAAGTTCCCATACTAATGCCTGAGCGGCAGCGTCCTGACCGCCTTGCCTGGCAAGCGCCTCTGCTTCTATCAGCAGCATTTCTGAAGCACGCATCATAATCACGTCTCCGGTACCGGTTGCGTTATCACGGAATTTGTCTGAGGTCCAGAGATTATAATCCACTCTTTTCCAAAACTGGTTACGGGCATCAGTAGCTGAGAACATATCTTTAAATTGGTCATTTACGCAATAGGTATCAAAGCTCCAGCGGGTACCTCTCGTTTTATTAGCCCACAGCGTGAAAGAAGTGATGTCTCCAAACATGGCATCTGTAGTCTGGTGCTGGGCCCACATCCACTCTGCATTGTTCCAGTCGTTGAAACCCGTCTTGTATTGGTCACCCGTCATGATGTTGTAGCCGGTACGGGCCAGTTTAGCCGTAGCAGCGGCATTGGGCCAGTCTTCCATTGTCAGGTACACTTCAGCCAGGATCCCTTGCGCTACTTGCTGGTTGATCATGTTTTTATACTTACGGCTAAAACCTGCAAGACCTGTAATAGCTTCTTTCAGATCATCTACAACGTGCTGATAGATCACAGATACTTTTTCACGCGGTTTGCCAATAGTGCCAGGTTTGTCGTAGTAAGGTACGCAAGGCAGATCTTTGGCTATTGCATAGGTTTGTGAAAACAACCGGGCCAGGTAAAAATATGACCAGGCCCTGATCGCCAATGCCTGTGCCTTGATTTGTGTTCTTCTGGTGGCGTCGCCTTCTATCCCGTCTATATTGGCCAATATATTATTGGCATTACCCGACAGCGTATAAAAATATTGCCACATGTTGGAAGACAGGGTTCCATCCGCCCTTGTGGATGCCAGGATGAAGTGATTATAATAGGCCTGCATATAACCTTGCGCCTCAAAAACGATGATATCTTTAGCAGCAGCGTCCAGGCCAGTTTGCCAACTGATGATACCACTGCTTTCCACAACAGTACTTTTTGAACGCTGGTATCGATAGGTACCATTAAGAACCGTTTGAGCTCCATCCAGCGATGTAAACAGGTTCTGGTCTGAAACCTGCGTAGTAGGATTTGTTTCCAGGAATTCCTTACTACAACTGGTAGAAAGCATAGCCACTGCTATCAGTAAATAGAGAATGTTTTTTTTGATTGCCATGATCTTAATTTTTACAGTGGTTTACTAAAGGGTTACCTGCAAGCCAACAGAATAGCTTTTATATGTAGGAGCAGCTCCTGAACCATTAGCACCGTCACCAACGGCGCCATTGATGCTTGTTTCAGGATCGGTACCCCTGCGGGCAGCAGCACCCCATGTAAACAGGTTAGTACCTTGTGCATACACACGGAAAGAACTAATATGCAAACGCTTAGTGACCGCTGCAGGAATCGTATAGCCCAAATTCAGGTTACGTAAACGGGCAAAACTATTGTTAAACAAATACTGATTGGAGTATACAGAAACGTTTGCCTGGGTAAACTCAGATATCCTTGGAATATTGGTGTTCTTGTTTTCAGGAGTCCACCTGTCCAATATCTGTGTGCTCAGGTTGAAACCTCTTCTCCATCTCACACCTTCTATATAATCAGCATCATACATTTTACCGCCAAGGCTATAGTAGAACATGACAGACAGATCGATGCCTTTGTAATTAAAGGTGTTGGTAATGCTGCCAAACCAGTCCGGAATAGAAGTTCCCAGGTATTGCTGCTGGTCAACCTTGTTCACATCGGCATACACCTCTGTTCTCACAAGTTTTCCATCAACATCAGTTTTCCACCAGCTATTGTTACCGTTCTCAGGATTTACACCTGCCCAAAGCGGACCATAAAATTCGTACCGGGATACGCCTTCTGTCCATTTGTAACGGCCGCTGTAAATTTCTTTCTGAGGAAGGCGAACGATCTTGTTTTTGTACCTGGATGCGTTCGCGTCCACATTCCACCTGAAATTTTTGTTGTTGATAATATTGGCGTTTACATTAAACTCCCATCCATAGTTTTTAACGTCCCCGATATTTTCATCGATACCACTATTACCGGTTGATGGGGGCAGCGGCCTGTTAAAGATCAGGTCTTTGGATTTACGGTTAAACCAGTCTACCGTAATATTCACTTTGTTGAACAGGGTGAAATCAACACCGATATCAGCCTGTTCATTACTTTCCCATTTCAGGTTGGGGGTCGGAAGCCTGGAAAGAATAGCGCCGGCCAGATCCATAAAGTTGTAACCCGTAGCATACAAGCCCTGGTAAGCGTAGTACCCAACGTTGTCATTACCTGTAGTACCATAGCTGGCGCGCAGTTTGGCATTGCTCACCCATCCAATAGTTTTCATGAAATCTTCATCACTAAACCTCCAGGAGACGCCTGCCGACCAGAATTTGCCCCACCTGTTATCCGGGTGGAACCTGGAAGACCCGTCCGTCCGGAAGCTACCCGTCAAAAAGTAACGGTTCATAAAGCTATATTCTACTCTGCTCAGGTAGCTGGATAAACGATAGTTGTCTTCTCCGGAACCCGAACTCACCTGTGTTGATGCAGCACTCATTTCATAAATACCAGGCAATGGGAAACCTCTCCTGCTGGCATTCGCTGAAATAACACGGAGTTTGTAGGCTTCCTGGCCAGCCAGTATATTCAGGTGGTGGTCGCCAAAAGTTTTATCGTATGTCAACAGGTTGTTGAGCGTGTAAGAGAAACGCCTGTTAAAGTTACGCGAAGCACTGCCTCCGTTACCTACGGCGCCACCAATAGTGGAAGAAGAGTAGCCCTGGCCGGCTGTTGATCCCAGGTCCGTGCTGATAGAAGAACGGAAAGTCAGTGCCGGCAGTATTTTAATTTCTGCAAAGCTACGGGTAGTGAGCAGGTCGTATTGACTGCCTGAGAAATCCCAGTTGTCTTCGTTTTGGAAATCGCCGATAAAACGGGTATTCCAACCCCTCCATTCTGTACGCGTAGTATCCCCAAAATCAGGGATTAACTTGCCATTGCCATCTTTTTTGTATTGACCGGCAGCATAATCCCACACATATACAGGGTATACTTCAGGCATTACACGGATAAAACGTGTTCCTACAAAAGGGTTTTGCGTAAAGGAACTGGTATAAGCCAGGCTGGTGCCCACTTTCAGCCAGCTTTTTACATCTGAAGTAACATTAGCGCGTGCTGATATCCTGTCGAATTTCTGTACCAGCATGTTGCCATTGTCTTTCAGATAGGAAGCCGATAAGAAATACTGTGTTTTTTGTTCCTTACCGGTACTGCCGCTGAAGTCGATGCTATATTCCTGGCGCAGGGATTGACGGAACATTTCACCAAACCAGTCGCCGGAAAATTGTTGCGTTAAACCTGGTTTCATTTTACCATCCAGGCCAATAGGTTTTGTGTCACCAAACGGGTTCTGGCGTGCCTGCTGGAAAAAGCGCAGCGCAACATTATCCGTAGCGAATTGAGCCGCAGCAGCTGGAGTAAGGCCCTCATCCAGTTTACCATTCCTAAGCGCTTCCCAACCCAGCTCGAACAATTGAACAGAACTTACCTTGTCAGGAAAACGTACCGCAAAGTCAGAGTAACCGAAGTTTGAGCGAACGTTGATCTGGGAAACATTACCACCTTTTTTAGTGGTGATAACGATCACGCCATTGGCGGCCCTTGAACCATACAGGGAAGTAGCCGACGCATCTTTCAATATCGTAAAAGTCTGGATATCTGATGGGTTGATCGCACTCAGGCTTCCTGAATAAGGCATACCATCCAGAATGAATAAAGGATCCGTGTTGTTTTGCATAGAGCTCAAACCACGGATCAGGATAGTTCCATCAGAACCTGGCTGACCATTTGTATTTAATACCTGCACACCTGGGCTCATGCCCTGAAGTGCCTGGCCTACGTTTGACGATTGAATTTTCTGGATCTTTTCACCGGATACCACCGTGGCGGCACCAGAATAAGCGCTCTTTTTAGCTGTACCATAAGCAGCTACTACCACTTCTTCCAGATCGCTGGTGGTCTTGGGCAGTGTTACAGTAAGTGTTTGTTGATTGGTGAGTACAACTTCTACATTGGCATAACCTACAGCACTCACCACAATAGTTACCTTATTGCTGTTGTTGTAAGTCAAAGTGAAGTTTCCTTCGTCATTAGTTCTGGTACCTCTTTCGGTACCTTTGATCAAAACAGATGCTCCGGCAACAGGTTCGCCGTTCTCGTTGATAACCCGCCCTTTTAAGTCAACCGGGCTGGGTGGCAGTCCTATATTAGGTGATGGCGTGAACGCATGCGCATTCACTTGTAAAGTGGCTATGAATAAGAAAATACCGGTTATTTTCATCAGCAGTTTTGCAGACAAAAGCCGATTTCCCGTCGGGCAGGGCATGTTTTGGTTCATACGTTGATAATATTTTGGCGTTTTACGGAGCAGTTTGTCAGTTTCTTTTTGCTGCTATAACCAGGCTGCACACTATATTATATGCTTTTAAGCGTCTGACTCACTTGGTTGCTGCTGGTTTTCAGCTTGATCTTTTTTATCTTATCATGGGCATTGTTTTAGTTAAGAAAAAAAGTGCATTTGATTACTGGTACTCTTTGTGGTGAAAAAATATCTTCATGGACATCGGTCTATATTTCAGCAGTTGCTGTAGTCTTATGGCAAGACGAATCTTATCCCTCGCCACTATAAGGCAAAGAATAAATTGTTCTGTAGTCGAAACAGAAAGGGAAAACTTGGTTAAGGTTGAATACCTCAAATATATCCAATGATAAGGTGCATGTATTCGTGGATATTAACCCATCGTTTATCAAAAATGATTTTTTGATGAGCAAAAATCAGACTATTGTACATCAACTTTGTGCTGATAGCTATCAACTGTTATTGAGGCCAATGATCCACTACATGATCATGTAGTTGTTGTTATTCAGGGTTCAAGGTAGGTTTGAGTTAAATAACCACCATTATGAAACGCCTCATCATCCTACACTTATTATTGGTCTGTTTTTTGTCGCAGCAGGCGCAGACACCTGTTCCCAAACGCGTAGAGCAAAGGGCAAAAGATAAAGCCAATAACCGGGTGGATGCTTCAATAGATAAAGGACTTGACTCTGCCTTCGATAAAACGGGCAGAGCAATAGGCAATATCTTCAAAAAGAAGAAGAAAAGTACCAGTAGTAACCCCGACCTGGCTACGAATGATACAAAAGCCAGTAGCGCGGGTACCGGGGCTGCGGGCAGTAACAACCGCAGCAGCGGGACCCCTGCTGTAAGCGGGGGCAGCGATTTTGTACCGGGAGGCACCGTATTGTTCGAGGATCACTTTACAAAAGATAAACTGGGCGATTTCCCGGCGCAATGGAATACCAACGGCAGCGGAAAAGTTGTCACCATCGATGGTGAGAACGGGAAGTGGCTCGACGTGGTCCATAACTGTGTGATCGTACCGGAAATGAAAAAACAGCTTCCGGAGAACTGTACCATTGAATTTGATCTTTTCCTTCGGTCTGAAGGTGGCCGGAGTACGCCTTTTATCCAGTTTGGCCTGAGCCAGGTAAAAAATATCTTAAAGGAAGATCTGTTCTATAAGGACCGCTTCTTTATCAACCTGCACCGATATGCCGAGGAGGATGGTAAAACACTGGAGTATGGCCTGGGAAATGACATTATCGGCAATAAGAGCAATTTCCCCCTCACGTCTTTTGTCAATAAAGTGCTGCATGTGGCCATCGCCGTCAATAAGTCGCGCATACGGCTGTACCTCAATGACAGCAAAGTGATCGACCTGCCAAAAGCCCTGACCGATGGAATGCGGAACACTTTTTTCCTGAACAATAATGCCATCATACCTGCTTCTGAGACCGGCATGCTCGTTGGTAATATCAGGATCGCGTCTGCTGATACCGATGAACGAAGTCTGCTGGTCGATCAGTTGATGGAGGTGGGCAGGGCCGTGACCAATGATATATTATTTGATGTTAATAGCGACCGGATCAAAAAGGAGTCTTTTTCTATCATTGATCAATTGGGCGATGGAATGCAAAAGAACCCTGCTTTAAAGATCAGGATTATCGGACATACAGACAGTGACGGCGATGCTGCGACCAATCTTGGTCTTTCACAACGCCGGGCCCTTGCTGTTAAAACCTATATCACCGAAAATTACCCCGTTGCCGGTTCCAGGATACAGACCGACGGAAAAGGAGAGTCGCAACCAGTAGCGAGTAATACCAATGCCGAAGGAAAAGGAAAGAACCGCCGGGTAGAATTTGTAAAACTATAAGTCGCCTCCTATGATAAAATTATTACTGGTTGCTTTGCTCATGATATCGACTACTGGTGGCGCATTTGCCCAGGACGACCGGAGGGATAGTGTAGCTATCCTTCGATGGCGATCGGCTGTCAGACAGGCGCCTGTATTGACCGGGGGAACAGGGCCGCGTATGATCGTACCACATGAACAGCCCCTGTGCTTCAACATGGAGTTTGACCTGAAGATCACCACACCTGTTAAGATGGCGGAACAATGCATGTTTGTCAATGCATCTACCGGGGTGATCGGACTTTTGCCACCCCATGAGGACGGCCTGGTCAACATGCTGTTTCCGGAACTGGCCGATTTTTCCTTCCAGGTTATGAGCATGACCGGCAATACTTTCCATTATCACAACAACAAAGGGAAAAACAATACCATCGAAAGATGGGTGACGACCGGCAATTCCGACCGCAACCCTTATCAACAGATGGCGGGTATGTTCACGGGAGCCGTCGACTTGCAGCGAAAGAACTCGACCGAGCCCTATTGTAACGGAAGAATGACTGCCATGGCCTACCGGTTTTCGACCAATCCCGATATGACCTGGTACTTGTTTGGCGATCGTTTCCCCGAAAAAATACATCCTAGGAAGTTTTTGGGGAATCTTGGCGTAGGGTATCTGCAGACCGATGAGGGGTTGTATATCATTACCGAATTCAGAACGACTGGCTATAGCTGCCGGGTTACCAATATGGAGGTCACACATACTTGTCTCAACACGGCCCATTTTACCGAACGCGAGGAAACATTCTTTAACCAGAAGGCAACGAATATCGTAAAAGAAAAAGAAAAGCTGGACCGCGCTTCCGCGAGTGTCAGTGGCACCTGTGCCGAAGATCGGGCAGCGTTGATCAATTTCAAGAAGGAGCAAATGAATAAACAGGAGGAGGCCCTGCGGCAGGCACGGGCTGGCAATACCAACCAGCCAAACAGCAATGCACAGCGCAGTATGACCAGTTTTATGGATCCTCTTGCTGTGGTACAGGAAAATATACTTTCCACTAAGCTCGAAATTTGCAAGGCACAGCATGGCTCCGAAAAAGCCCGGGGGCGACTGGGCTGCCTGATGACCCAATTAAGTCAACTGATGAGGCTCGAAACAGACCTGCGCGCGCTTGATGCCAGGCATGCCAATGAACCGGGGCGGGCCTTTGCAGAGAAGAGCAAATTGTACATGCGGGATAAGCCCAGGGGATGCTCATGAAAGAATAACCTAACATACTCTAAACCGACAATAGTATATAACCGGGCTTTGTGTAACTGTATACCAAGAAGAAAGGCTGTATAGCGTTACACGAACGATACACAGCCTTTCTTCCTTTATTAGAGAATGATAAAACCTTACTTCATATCTACCGGAATAAACACCAGCGGAGTAGGGAGACAGGAAGCGCCGGGTGGCGAATAAGTTAACCGGATTGTTTGCTCTTCTCCATTGCCTGCAGGAGGAAACACCTGCACCAAAATTGCTTCGGGATTCTTTTTAGTGATCAGCTTATCCGCAGGTAATTGAATGATGCCTTCCTTGAACTTGCCCTTGCTTACCACCATCGTATTGGCCATACCGCCACACCATTGTCCGTTATCGGCACGGGAGTTCCAGGTTACCAATGCCAGTCCGCGGCCATCCGTACTTTTCCATTTCAGTTCAATATTATACATCACGCCATAGTTGCCGGCCAGCGTAGCCACACGGCCCGATGTACCTTCACTGCCCAATACCCAGCCATCTTTATCACCATCAGCCAGGATGATCTGCCTGATGCCGTTTTTGGTATCCAGCGTGTCCTGTGCCAGTACGCGGTAATTCGATACGCCAAACAATCCACGGCCGGCGTTATTTCCCTTGGAGGGCAATATTGTTTTAATACGATCTACAGCCACCGCTACCGGTGTTTTTGTATCCGTTTGCAGCACACTTATTTCTCCCGGTTGATCGATCAGGAATTCATAGAAGCCATGTACCAGTTCATCATATTTGGCTACATACTTTTCCTGGGCCGGATCAATAGCAATCGATTTGCCCGGTTTAATAATGCGTACAGAGGTTTGAGGTGTAGCAGCAAAGAAGTCTGCCAGTCCTTGCTTGCCAGCCTGGAAGTAGTTGGTAGTTGGTTTTTGCGAAGAGTATTTCAACATGCGCAGGCGCATATCCGTCTTCCCCGTATTTTTTATAACAGCTGCAATGCGGGTTTCTATTTTCGCCGGCTCTTTCACGCCGTTTACATTATATACATACAATCTTACCGTGCCTGGTTCCACCGCTTCGCGTAAAGCAATCGCTTCAGGCACCCGGATGTATTCGGGATCATCTGAAATAAGATACTGAGGGCCCGATTGCACAATCTTCCGGTAACCGATCTGCTGAAGTTTTTCAGTTAATACACCGGGCAATTCTACAATGCTTCCCTGGGGAGTGGTCAAAACACGCTTACTAAGTTCAGGGCTAAGCTCCTGGGCACTAGTTGCAAGGCTGCCAATTAGTAGGAGGGACAGGCAGCCAGCATTCGTTAATAAGTTTTTAATCATGAGTGTGCAATGGTAGGTTAGTTAAACAATAATTTTATTAACCATTGCGAATTTAGTAATTATATTTAATAACTAATGCCTCATTTTAGTCTTTACACTTCTATGCCTCATTAATTCACTGCTTTTTAACCTCGTTGCCTTAATGCCTTTGTGCCTCGTTGCCTCATTTCACCGACAGCAATTTGTCCCTGGCAATAAGACAGCCGCCTATTACACCCGCCTTCTCCTGCAGTTTGGACATATGCAGTTGCGTGTCATTATTAACCAGACTAAGAGAATATTTATTCAAAGCACTGCGGATGGGCAGCCGTATATAATCGCCCGTTTCGGCCAGGATGCCGCCTAATATAACCAGCTCGGGATTAAAAATATTGATGAGCACCGATATGCCACGCCCGATCTTTTCCCCTATTTCTGCAATCAGTTCAATACACAATACGTCCTCATTCTTCGCTGCCTGGATGATATCCGACAAATGCAGGTTTTCCGGCAGTTTATTTTTCTGCATCAATGACGAAGATGAGCCCTGCTCTATCTTTTCCCTGAACAGGCGGATCAGCGCCTGACCCGAAGCTTCCGTCTCCAGGCATCCCTTTTTACCACAATGACAAATGATCTCATTCGCAAATAAAGGGATATGGCCAAACTCGCCGCCGAAGCCCGATTTACCCCGGTAGATCTGCCCATCGATCATAATACCCAGGCCAATACCGTAGTCCATATTTACAAACAATACATTCTTCTCTTCCCGTACCAGTCCATTGTGAAACTCGCCATAGGCCATAGCCCTTGAATCGTTTTCCAGGAATGTACGGATGCCCGTGATCTTTTCAATCGTAGCGCTGAGCGGCTCTTCATGAAAATGGAAGAAACTATAGCTATAGCCGTTTTCACTGTTAATGCGTCCCGAAAGGTTCAGACAAAGCGCCAGGATATTACGGTACTCCTCCGGCAGGTTACCAATAAAGGTTTGGATCACTTTCACCAGCTGTTCAAATGCCTCCTTCGTATTGACCAATAAATAAGGTACATGCATTTCCTGCTTTACCAGGTTCTTCTTGAAATCCAGCAGGCCGATATTAATATAGTAGTGTTTTACATCAACCCCCAGGAAAAAGGCCGAATCCGCTACTAGCCCATATAGGTTGGCTTTGCGGCCACCGCCTTTCGAATCTTCCTTCCCATCGTCCTGCACCAGCCCATCCGTGATCAGCTCGTTGATCAGGCTGGTGATCTTGGGCACGCTGATGTTCAGCTCCTGCGCCAGGTCAGTAATCGTCGTATTACCCGTTTGGTCAAGGTGGTTAATAATAGCCCGCTTGAACGACTTGTTTTTATAAGCCACTCCTGAAGTGTTCTCCTCAGAAAATATTTCAAATATGCTTTGTTTGATTACCATAGCCTGATCGGGATAAAGTTTTTTCATTAACTAAGATAAGAGAATAGGTTTTAAATAATAAGTCTGCGTTAATAGAAGTATTCTAATAAAAATATTTACTAACTCTGTTGTTTTAATAAATTAATTATTAAATTTACCTGCAAAAGTAAAACAAATTAATAATACAAAGGATTTATGGCGTCGGATCTTAGAAATGAAAGCCTGACAGATGAATTACCTGCTGAGAACGGACTGCTTTATAGCTCCTATGCGGCCCTCTACCGGGATGAGCTCGTGGATAACGTGTTGCCTTTTTGGTTAAAACACAGCAGGGATGAGAAAAACGGTGGCTTTTTTACCTGTTTACGGCGCGATGGCAGCGTGTATGATACCGATAAGTTCATGTGGCTGCAGGGCAGGCAAGTGTGGTGCTATAGCTATATGTATAATAATGTAGCCCAAAAACAGGAATGGCTCGATATGGCCCTGCACGGCGCCGCCTTTATGGAAAAGCATGGACGTGATGCTACAGCCGGTAACTGGTATTTCTCACTCACCGCAGAAGGAAAGCCATTGACACAGCCTTATAATATTTTCAGTGATTGCTTTGCCGCCATGGGTTTCGCTTCCCTCGACAAAGCCAGCCCCAATGATCGCTATAAACAAATAGCCGTTGATACTTTTGAAAATATTCTCCGCAGGAAAGACAACTGGAAAGGAATCTATAATAAAGCGTATCCGGGCACAAGACTGCTGAAAGGCTTTAGCCTGCCCATGATCCTCTGCAACCTATCCCTTGAATTGGAACACTTATTGGGTGCAGGCCGGGTAAATGAATTTATACCTACCGTCATTCATGAAGTGATGGAAGTGTTTTACCAGCCTGAGCATGGATTGATCCTGGAAAGCGTTCACCCCGATGGTTCATTCTCCAACAGCTTTGAAGGCAGGTTAATAAATCCTGGACATACTATAGAAGCCATGTGGTTCATCATGGACCTCGGCAGGCGCATGAAGGATAAAACCCTCATACAAAAAGCCTGCGATATCATGCTGCATACCCTCGAATATGGATGGGATAAAGAGTTTGGCGGTATTTATTATTTCAAAGATGTGCTGGGCAATCCCCCCCAGCAACTGGAATGGGATCAGAAATTATGGTGGGTGCATGTAGAAGCACTCGTTGCCCTGGCCAAAGGATTTGAATTGACCGGTGATGAACGTTGCATGAGATGGTTTAAGAAAGTACATCAATATACCTGGCAGCACTTCCGCGATGATCAATATGGCGAATGGTTTGGTTACCTGAACAGAAGGGGAGAAGTGTTGCTCGATCTGAAAGGTGGAAAATGGAAAGGATGCTTTCATATTCCCCGTTCCCTGTACCAGGTATGGAAAACATGGGAAGCCGTGGAAGCAAAAGCAGGCACTGATAAACTGCCAGGCTAAGCAGCCACAGTAAAGATGAGTTGAACAGGCTTCAAAGGTCGGGACGTACACATTATTAACGATTGCTAATTCTCTATTGCCACACTTACCATAGCTGTATGGCAACAACGAAAAATCATACGAAAAATGAGAGGTAAGATCAATTACATACTGTTTGTCTTACTGGCCTGTAGTGTACAGTTGCAGGCGCAACAGACCTTTAACACAGATGTGTTGATCATCGGTGGTGGAGCCAGTGGCGCCACAGCAGGCATACAGGCTGCCAGGATGGGCGTCAACACATTGATCATTGAAGAAACAAACTGGCTGGGCGGTATGCTCACTTCCGCCGGCGTATCCGCTATCGACGGCAATCACCGCATGCCTGCCGGTCTCTGGGGCGAATTCAGACAACTACTCTATAAATATTATGGCGGCCCCGATTCCGTAGCTACCGGTTGGGTAAGCAATACTTTATTCGAACCCCATGTGGGCAACAAGCTGTTGCAACAAATGGCATCCGCCGAAAACAAATTACAAATATGGTATGCTGCCCGCTGGCTTACCGTGAAACGTGAACAAGGGCAATGGATCGTAACCATCACCCAGGGAAAGAAACAACTCACCGTAAAAGCCTCCATCTTAATTGATGCTACAGAGCAAGGCGATGTAATGGCCGCAGCCGGCGCTGGTTATTCCGTAGGTATGGACAGTCGCCATGATACCGGAGAAGAATGGGCTCCCGAAAAAGCCAACGATATTATCCAGGACCTCACCTATGTCGTCGTGCTGAAAGATTATGGTAATGGCGCAGATAAAACAATTCCCAAACCCCAAGGCTATAATGCCGCTGAGTTTGGCTGCTCCTGCGATGTAAGCGATCCCGCTTCTTTCGACAGTCCCCAAAACAATTGTTACCGCATGATGCAGTATGGCCGCCTGCCAGGTAATAAGTACATGATCAACTGGCCTAAGTGTGGCAACGATATCTACCTCAACCTGGTGGAGAAAACACCTGTCCAGCGCGAAGAGGCATTAAAACAGGCTAAGCTGCACACCCTGCGTTTTGTTTATTACCTGCAAACATCCCTGGGCTATAAAAACCTGGGTTTGGCAGATGATGAATTTCCTACAAAGGATAAGCTGCCTATGATCCCTTATCACCGGGAATCACGCCGCTTGAAAGGGCTAGTCACATTTACTGTCAATCACATTGCAAGCCCTTATGAAAGCAAGGAGCCCCTTTACCGTACAGGTATTGCAGTGGGCGATTATACCATCGATCATCATCATCTTAAAAATCCTGCAGCCCCGGCCATTGATTTTGTAAAAATAAAAGTGCCCTCCTACAATGTTCCCATGGGCAGTCTCATTCCCCGGGGTGTAGAAGGACTCATCGTAGCAGAAAAAAGTATCAGCGTTACCAATATCGTCAATGGCGCTACCCGCCTGCAACCCGTGGTGCTTCAGCTGGGTCAGGCAGCTGGTTTGATGGCCGCCCTCTGTATACAACAGCATAAACAACCGGCACAATTGAGCGTGCGCGATGTGCAGGCACAGCTACTGAAAGTCAGCGGTTACATCATGCCTTTTATCGATGTGCCGCCTGCCGATCCCCAGTTCAGTGTAATACAGAAAATAGGCGCTACCGGTATTTTGAAGGGCACAGGCGTACCCTATATGTGGGCCAACCAAACCTGGTTCTATCCTGAACAACCCATTAGTGCTTATGAATTGGTGCAAGGTCTTCGCCTCTATTATCCTTCTTTAAAATCCTACTGGGCTGCTTCAGGTGAAATGCTCACCGTGGCAGAACTGATCAAGATACTCAAAGCAACAGGATCTGAGATCACAGAAAAGCAAGTGATCAAAGACCTGGGCGATGCCCACCTAAACCTTCCCCATGATAATGGCAGCCATACCCTCAACAGGCGAACCGTGGCTGTGCTACTCGACAAATACCTTCATCCTTTTGAGAAGTTAATCACTATTTCAGGTAGCCTGGAATAAACCGGTACTAAATTCTAAACCACCTTTTTAACCAATGCAGTTGTATATGAGACAATTCCGGTATCAATTGTTTGCAGGGCGCAGTATCTGGCTGCTCGCATTCTTTCTGGCCTGCCATCTTTTATCCTTTGGCCAATCCAAATCGGTTGCAGGGATCATCACCTCTTCCGATGGACTTCCCCTGGCCGGCGTATCAGTAGTGATCAAAGGCTCCACACAAGGCACATCAACCGATGCTGCAGGTTATTTTACCTTACCCATCAATTCCGATAAGGTAACACTGGTAGTTTCCATGACGGGCTATGCTCCCATCACCGTTACAGCCAACACGGGTATGCAATTGAAGCTTACCCTTGAAAAGAATTTAAAAGACCTCGATGAAGTGGTAGTTGTGGGATATGGTCGTCAAAAGAGAGGGAATGTTGTTGGCTCCGTAGCACAGATCAGTGGCGATCAGCTGAAACAGGCGCCCGCCATGAACGTCACCAATATGCTGGCAGGTCGTATACCCGGTCTTGTCACTGTACAACAGTCAGGCCGCCCCGGCGCCGACGATGCCTCCCTGAGGATCAGAGGTGTGGGTTCTTATGCAAGCAGCCCTGCACCGTTGATCATGATCGACAACGTGCAACGTCCTTCTTTCAGCTACCTGGACCCCAGTGAAATTGAAAGCATCACCGTTCTGAAGGATGCCGTTTCCACCGCCGTATATGGTTTGCAGGCCGCCAATGGTATCATCCTTATCACTACCAAACGTGGTAAAACAGGCAAGCCCGTGGTAAGTTATGATGGCGCAGTTACCGTTAACCAGAATACCCGTTTTCCTAAATTCCTGAATGGTCCGGATTATATGGAATGGTACAACAAGGGTACCGATATGGACAATGAGTACAACGAACACACCGGCGCCAGCATCGTACCCTATGTATATACCCAAAAGCAAATTGATGAGGTGAGGAATGGTACCAATACCAACCCCTTGCTGGGTAATACCGATTGGTTGGATCAACTGGTAGGTAGAAACAGCATCAGCCAGCAACATTCCATTACCGTTCGTGGCGGTACCGATAAGGTAAAATACTTTACTTCTGTAGGTATGCTCGATCAGGATGGTGTGGTAAAGAATACCGGTTTCAAACGCTACAACGTACGCTCCAACCTCGATGCAGAACTGAATGAAGTATTCTCCGTGGCACTCGACCTGGGCCTTCGCCAGCAATTGACCAATACCCCCGGCATTTCTCCCGACAATACGGCTTACCTCAACCCATTCTATCAGGGTGTTCGCATGTTGCCCAATATGCCCATGTATGCACCCAATGGATTGCCCGTGGCCTACAACAGTAATGCGGGTTGGGTAAATCCCATCGCCTCTGTTGATCAATCGGGTTACCAGAGAGCGCAGACCAACGTATTCCAGGGCAATATCACTTTCAAAATAAAAGTACCCTGGGTAAAGGGACTGGAAATGAAATTGCTAACGGCCTATGATAAGAGCAGTACCGAAAACAAAAGCTGGTTAACACCTTATAACTTAATGGGCCGTGGACGCGATCAGGTGTCTGGTGACTATACCCCTATCAATACCTTACCCGGTATCACCCGCAATACCTTGCGCCAGTCGTACAGCCAGTACAACCGGAAAACCCTGCAACCAAGCATTACCTATAACAATACATTCGGAGATCATTCCGTAAGCGTGCTTGCTTTATATGAATGGTCACAACAAAAATCAAACGTATTCTCCAACGGTGCCAGCAATTTTGCCCTGACCGATCTGCAGGAGATCGATTATGGCAGCAAGGCAAATGAATACCTGATAGCACCTACCGGATCCAGCGGCATCGATGATTCAAGAGCTGGTTATGTAGGCCGTATCAACTATAGTTTCAAGGACAGGTACTTATTTGAATTGGCTACCCGTTTCGATGCATCCGTCAACTTTACCAAAGCCAATCGCTGGCAGGCATTCCCCGGAGCCGGTGTGGGTTGGGTGATCAGTAAAGAGTCTTTCTTCGATAAGCTAGCTCCCATTGTCAGCTACCTTAAATTGAAAGCATCTATTGGTAAATTGGGCAATGGAGCATCAGTAGGATCATGGCCCTACCTGCAAACCTACCTCCTTACAACCACTCCTTCTGTGGTGATCGGTGGTCAGCCCGTAGCAGCATTGTATACAAGCAATCCTCCCAATACCGATCTCAAATGGGAAACATCTACCGTTACCAATGCTGGTTTCGAATCAGTACTCTGGAATGGATTATTGTCAGTGGATTTCGAATGGTTCTATAAACTCACAAAAGACATTATCGATAGTCCGGGTGATCTTTATCCCCTCACCCTGGGTGGCTATTATCCTTCTCTCATTAACAATGGTATTGTAAGTAATAAAGGATTTGATCTGCAGATCAGGCACCGCAACAACATTGGCAAACTGCGCTATGGTGTTACTGCCAATTTGAACTGGTCGAAGAATAAGATCCTGCGCAGAAATGAAAGCGCCGGCCTGCCCGAATGGCAACGTACAGTGGGTAGAAGCATTGGCCAGAAAATGGGCTTCATCGTAGATGGTATGTATCAAACCTGGGATGAAGCTGCCAATGGCGCATCTCCCAGCGGTGGATTCATTGCTCCCGGCTTCTTTAAATACCGTGACCTCAATGGAGATGGCCGCCTTACCCGTACCGATGATATGACCTTTGTTGGTCGCAGCAATACCCCCGAAATGATGTATGGTGTGAACATCGACCTGCAATATGGCGGATTCGATTTCACTGCCCTCTTCCAGGGTGCTGCATTGGTGAATGTAAACCTCGCAGGTACTTATGAAGGTTCCAGTGGTACCAGTGGTGTTGACGACAACACGCCGTTTACCAAAACCTTTTATGGTTATGGCAATTCTCCTTACTTCCTCGTAGAGAATTCCTGGACACCTGATAATCCCAATGCCGCTTATCCGCGCCTGACCGCTTATAAATCCACCCTTTCAGCTCACAATGCACATTCCAATTCTGGCTGGATCAGAGATGGCTCTTACCTGCGTTTGAAATCAGCGCAGCTGGGTTATACCATTCCTGCCCGTTTGCTCAACAGGGTGAAAGTGCAACAGGTTCGTTTCTATGTATCAGGCTTCAACCTCATTACCTGGGATAAGCTGAAATACCTCGATCCTGAAATGCCCAACGTAAACAATGGCTTCTATCCCCAGCAAAGGATGTATTCAGGAGGCGTAAACATTACTTTCTAATTTTCAATTCTGACTTATGAGCAAGTTTAATTCAATAATACATAGAGGCATCCTTGCAACAGGCTTGTTGATGAGCCTGCAGGGATGTAAAGTGGATATATTGCCAACAAACCGTTATACAGAAGAAGCCGTATGGAGCAACCCCGCTAATATGGAGCTTTACATTAATGGCATGTACAGCGAATTCAAAACATTCCAGTTTGGCGCATTCCCTATTGGATACGACAACGCTACCGATGCGTTGAGCGACATTGAGAAATATACTTCTACCGTATCCGGTAATGGTACAGTAAACATCCTGGCTACCGATGCCTCACGCGTAAATGCCGCCGGCCCTCAATTGAACTACTGGCAAACAGGTTATACCCGTATCCGCCGGATCAATGAGTTGCTCGACGGTTTGGCCAAATATGCCAAAGTAGATGACGCTACCAAAAAGAGATATGAAGGAGAAGCACGCTTTATAAGAGGATACGTATATTTCTGGCTCGCCAAATTACATGGTAGCGTGGTGTTGTTGGAGAATTTAGGTCAATACGCCGATAAGAATCGTCAGCGTGCGTCTGAAGACTCTTGCTGGAAATTCATTGCCGCCGATTTTGCTTTTGCTGCCGAAAACCTCCCCAAACAATGGGACGCTACCCGCACCGGCAAAGCCACCAAAGGCGCCGCTTATGGCATGTTGGCCCGTACCTGGTTGTATGCTGCTTCCATCGCCGATTACGACAAAAAACTATATAACCAGGATGAACTGACCGGTGTGCCAGCAGCCAATGCACAAACCTATTACCAGAATGCCGCCAACGCTGCTAAAGCAGTGGTAGACCTGGCCAACGAAGGCTTGTATGCAGTGGAATCTGACTTCGCCGGCATATTTACCAATAAGAATACGAAGGAAGCTATTTTTAAGATCGATTATTTAGCTCCTCAGCTTACCCATAATTATGATCTCGGCTTTGCTCCTCCCGGTGATATCCCTGGTCAATGTTTCGTGTACGGCGTACCAACTGCAGAACTGGTCAATGAATTTGAAATGAATGATGGCTCCAAGTTTTCCTGGAGCAATGCTACCCAGGCTGCCAATCCCTACACCAATCGCGAGCCCCGTTTTTATGCTTCTATCCTGTACAACGGCGCTACCTGGAAAGGACGTACGTTGAACACTACCCCGGGTACAGCGGAAGGCCTGGTTGAATATGGCTCTAATACCGAACCCCGCAAAACCGTTACCGGCTACTACATCAAAAAGACCCTCAATCCAGTCGTGAACGATTTCGTGGTGAATAAAAGCATACAAAGCTGGATCGAGCTGCGCTATGCAGAAGTGCTGCTGATACAGGCAGAAGCCAAAGCAAAACTGAATGATATCAGTGGCGCGCAGGATGCCTTGAATGCCCTGCGCAGCAAACGTGGCCTCCCCAATACACCCGCCAGCACAACTGCTCAACTGATGACAGCCGTCGAGCATGAGCGTATCGTAGAGCTGGCATTTGAAGGCCATCGTTACTGGGACCTTCGCCGCTGGCGCAAAGCCCACACCGTGCTGAACAATGTAAAGTTTACAGGCCACAAGGTGACCCCTTCAGGTGGAGGCTTCAAATATGAAGTCGTACCCGCCGATAATACCAACAGGCAATTCACGCCGGCCCTGTATTACATACCCATCCCGGCATCTGAGTTTCAGAACAACACCGCGCTTACTCAGATCAAGGGCTGGTAATTACGGGTGAGTTGTAAGGCCACTCACTACTCACACCTTAACTGTTTAAAAAGAAATTACATGAAAAGTATTCATATCATCATATTGACCATTTTTACGGCGGGCGCCTTCTCCGCTTGCCGTAAAGTTGAATCCGTACCACGGAAAGAACAAACCACCCTCAGCGATATCTATATTACAACAGATGGCAAAGGAGGGGATCGTTTATTCAATGGACGCTATAGCGCCAACAACGACACCGTTTATTTTGATATCCCCTGGTATTTTCCACCCGATTTTGATAAAGAGGTCGATTTGACCAAACTGATCCTGCGGGCTACCATTCCAGCCGACGCAACAATGACCCCTGCATTGGGCAAATTGACCGACCTTACCAAACCTTTTGAAATAACCGTCACAGCCGGCAATGGCAATCAGTCGAAATATGTGATCATGACAAAGAAGGTAGGCGATGTATCCATCACCAGCGCCAACATAGAACTGACTATTAATGGCGTTACCGAGCAGATCGAAGGCGTGATCCAGGCCAATGAAGTACTCTTTTACGTACTGCCTGGTACCGATGTTTCCAATGCTACACTTGGTTATGCCATCAATAAGCATTCCAAAGCCAATATCAATTATGGTTCATCCATTAATCTTTCCCAACCTGTTCCTTTTACAGTGACGGGCGTGGATGGCGTAGCTAAAACATATTCCCTCCGTGCATTGGAACCCGTTAAACTCAATTACGGCGTGGGTATCAACCGGAAATTATGGATAAAGACTGCTGCTGAGCTTGGATTTACAGCCAACAATGAAGTTTGTCTTGCTGTAAGCGGCGATAACCTCGTATTGACCAGGAGAACCACGCCTGCCAAATTCAGCGTATTCAACCGCTTTACCGGATCCTACATAAAGGATATGTACAATCCGTTCACCGCTACCAATTTCCAGGTGCTCAATGATACTGCCGATCACATCATGGCTTGTTCCTGGGCGCCTAAGAACAGCAAATTCACTTTGTACCGCTACACTGATGTAAATGATGTTGCACCCGTAAAAATAGTAGAGTGGACCAACAACAACCCCAATGCCATTACAGGCGATGGTGGTGTAGGCAGAAGAGTAAGCGTGTATGGCGATCTCACCAAAGATGCCGTGATCATGGCCCCTGCGGGTCAATCATCCGTTATCTACAAATGGCGTATCGTAAATGGTGTAGCCCTGAGCCAAACGCCTGAGGTCATCGTTTACAAGTCCACTGCCGGCGGTTCTTCCACTTTCCTGGGTTATTATGCAGAGGCACAACCCATCGGCACCGGCGCCAATGCCGATTATTTCCTCAACTACCAGTTTGAAGTAGCCCTGGTAAATGGTACCACCCACGAGCGCATAGCTGCCCTCACAGCCATGCCATCAGTGGTATTCACCATGCCTGTTGCCTACAACAACTTCAACAATGCCAATTACCTGGCCATTGTGAAATATATTAACACCTATGACCTGAACCAGGTGCAGATGTCCCTCTTCGATGTTACCAGAACATCCGCGATGACACTGCCACCCAGCGATCCCAATTATTCATCTTTTAACGTGTTCAACTCTCCAACCCTCGCAGGAACTGCCAATGGTAATGGTACCGCAGATATCGCTGTGGGATATTCCAACAACAGGGAGCGGATGCAGGTGTACATGCTCCTGACCAATGGTGGTATCATGGCCCATGAATTCACCAATTACGCACCTTAATGGATTGTCTGTTGCCTGTTACAGGTTGCGGGACAAAGGGAACCATCCCCTCACCTGCAACCTGTAAACAGCAACCGGCCGGATTCTTACATCAACTAAACTGTCCATAATGAAACCTTCTCTTTTTTATCCCTGCCTGATCCTGACCTGTATGGTTATGTCCGTGGCCTGTAAAAAATCAGATTCAGGTGGAGGCCCGCCTCCCACACCCCCGGAAGACACTACCACAGTTACTAAACCGGGCAGGAATGTAATAGCCTGGGTGGATGCCCGCTCCAATGTATTTGGTACTTACGGAAGATTGAATGATACTGCAGAGCTAAAGAAAGTGCTGGACACCTTGCAACAGTCAGGCGTTACCGGATTGGTGATCGACGTAAAAGGAAGTACTGGTTATACCATGTACCCCAGCGCTTACACAAAACAACTTACTTCACTCGATGGTAAGTCCCTGCCTGCTGGTGTTGATTATGTAGGGTATATGATAAAGGAAGCGCGTAAACGCAATTTCAAGATATATACCTCCATCGTTACCATGGTAGAAGGCGATGGCAACCGCCAGATCGGTAAGGTATTCGACGATCCTGACTTCAAAAAATATGAAAGCATTGTCTGCGATGTAAACGGCAACCGCGTACCCGTTACCTCTACAGGCCGCAACGCCTTTGTGAACCCCGCCCAGCCCGTTGTTCAGGAACGGGCCCTGAATATTGTAAAAGAGATCGTAGGTAAATACGATATCGACGGTTTTATCCTCGACTATGCCCGGTATACCGATATCGACGCTGATTTCTCCGACTTCAGCAAAGCCCAGTTCATCAAATTCCTCCAGGATAAATACAATGATGCCGAAGCGGCCAACATGAAGTTTCCAACCGATATTGTTGCTACCTGGAAAACTACCAGCGGACAGGTATTGCCCGCTACCACCGGTAAGTATTACAAGAAATGGTTGATCTACCGCACCGGCGTTATTCACGACTTCTTCAAGAAAGCCCGTGCAGCTGTGAAAAGCGTTAAGCCCAATGTAAGCTTTGGTGTGTATGTAGGCGCCTGGTATACTACCTATTACCAGGTAGGCGTCAACTGGGCCAGCGAAGAATATGATCCATTCAACGATCAGGAGATCCGCTTCGATTGGGCTTATCCCGGTTATGAAAAAAATGGCTATGCCGAACAACTTGATCTGTTGATGACCGGTAACTATTTTACCCAGATCCTCTTGTCCGAGAATTCGGCTACTGCCAACCTCAAATACCATTGGTGGAGCGTAGAAGGTTCTATCAACGGCACCAAATACATCACAAAGAACAAGATGCCATTGTACGCCAGTATCGACATGGGTAATGTAGACTGGCCCAACAAGGGAGAAATATCCAGGGCCATCAAATACATATTGAACAATACATCCGGCGGTATAATGCTGTTTGATGTGGTGCACGTGTATGCCCCCCAATACAACCGCCTCAAGCAACCTTTGTGGGATGCGATCAAAGACGGAATAAAGAATTAAGCTGTTTGCAAATAGGTGTTAGGTATTAGCTGTTAGGTGTTAGCTAATTGCTAAAAGCTATCAGCTAATACCTTTTCAAGATGAATATTAAGTTTGAATGAGTAACAAGCGGATGAGACAATTAAGATCAATAGGTATATTGGTAATGCTCCTGTCGATGACCATGCACGGTTTTTCACAGGCAAAATCCCCATCCGTTCATGTACTCCTGAAGGGTAAGGTAACTGACAATACAGGCAAACCATTGTCACAGGTACCAGTTACCGACGGCGCCAATATCGTATTGACCAACCAGGCTGGCGAATACCGCCTCGAGAGTACCCGCGAGGCCATGTTTGTATACCTCACCATTCCTGCGGGCTATGAAATACCCGTGGCAGATAATATGGCCCTCTTCTACAAAGAGATAAAGCCAGTCAACGGCTTGTTCACCGCGCATTTTGTATTGCACAAAATGAAGCAGGACGATTTGAAACATTATGCCCTGGTATGGGCCGATCCGCAGATCAACAACCAGGAAGAAGCCAATCAATTACTGGCTACCGCTGTACCCGATACCAAAGAACTGGCCACGCAATTATCAAAAGATGCACCCGTGCATGGTATTGCCGCCGGCGATCTGTCCTGGGATGCGCCACCCATCATACCCGAATACAGGAAAGCCATCAAAGCTACAGGCATTCCTTTCTTCCAGGTATTGGGCAACCACGATATGGACATCAACGTGCGCACAGATGAACAATCCGACAGTACCTTCCGCAAAAGCATGGGTCCTACCTGGTACTCCTTCAACCGGGGCAAAGCACACTACATCGTGCTCGACAATGTTTTCTATTACTCCGACGGTTACAACTACATGGGCTATATTACCGAGAAGCAATTCAGGTGGCTGGAACAAGACCTGCATTCCGTAAAGCCAGGCGCCCTCGTATTTGTATCTATGCATATTTCTGCTTATACCAACGAAAAGACCAGGACCAAGGCAGCCGCAGATAACCCCGGCGATATAACCGTCAACAGGAAATTCCTGTACAAATTATTAAAGCCTTTCCAGGCCCATTTTCTCACCGGTCATACCCATTACAACGAAAACATCATTCACGATAATATCTACGAACATATTCACGCCGCCGTATGTGGCACCTGGTGGATCAGTCCCCTGTGCGGCGACGGAACCCCCAGAGGTTATGGTGTGTACACCATCAATGGTGATAGCGTGAGCTGGTACTACAAAACAGTAGGGGAGAGCAAAGATTACCAGATGCGCGTGTACAACAAAGGCATGTATAAAAATAAACCCAACGATATAGCCGTAAATGTTTGGAACCAGGATAGTGCCTGGAAGGTGGAGTGGTATGAAGAAGGCGTATTCAAAGGTGCTATGCGCCGTGAAACCGATTACGATGCCAGGGTAGTGGCCTTTCTTACCGGGCCCGACCGTCCGGCAAAGTATCCTTGGGCGCGCCCGCTTTTGACCGACCATCTCTTTTTTGCTACTCCATCACCCCAGGCCGCTACAGCTACCATCCTTGTGACAGATCGATTTGGAAATAAATATAAAGAGGACATCAAACTGAAGTAGTTAAGACATGTGTTGAGTGCTACAAACAAAAGCTACCCGAGGCGAAAGGCTCGAAGCTCGTAGCTCACAGCTCAAAGCTTATTCGTCATGCAACGCAACAATAGTTTAGACGCTTTAAGAGGCCTGGCCATACTGGCCATGGTGCTTTCCAGCAGTATCGCCTTTGGCATACTGCCTGCCTGGATGTACCATGCCCAAACACCTCCGCCCGGCCATACTTTTATACCCACCCTGCCTGGTATCACCTGGGTGGATCTCGTATTTCCCTTTTTTCTTTTCAGCATGGGCGCGGCCATTCCCCTTGCTTTAAATAAAAAAGTACAGGCAGGAACCAGCTTCCTGCCCGTGCTCTGGATTGCTGTCAGACGATATGTATTGCTCGTTTTCTTTGCCCTCTTTACCGTACATGCCCGCAGCGGCATGATGAGCAGCGATCCGTACCCTTTTTATTATTTGCTTTCTGTGATGGCCTTTGTACTGCTGTTCTTTCAGTTCTACAAACCTCCTGGCCAGCAGCACCAGCAATTGTTTACAGTAATAAGAGTGCTGGCTTTTGTAGCGGCCGGCGCTATGTTATGCCTGCTTCCTTTCAAAGATGGCCAGGGCTTTTCCCTCAACAGGAGCGATATTATTATCATCGTGTTGGGTAATATGGCTTTTTTCGGTACCCTCATCTGGTGGTTTACCAAAGAAAATCCCTGGCTGCGGATGGCACTCCTGCTTTTTCTGATGGGTGTAATACTGGGCGCCAAAGAAGCAGGTTCCTGGAACGATAGCCTGCTTCAATGGTCCCCACTGCCCTGGATGTATAAATTTTATTACCTGAAATACTTGTTCATCATTCTGCCCGGTACCCTGGCAGGCGACTGGTTACTGAAATACAAAACCCAACACAACTTCTCTAAAGACGATTCAGGAAGGACCACTACCGGCCTGATTGCTTTTTTATCCTTCGCTATTATCGTAATCAATGTAATATTGCTCTTCGGCCGGCATCTTTTGATCAATCTTATCCTCACCGCTGCACTTTGTGGGCTGGTATATGTTTGCCTGAAAAAAGAGAAGAGACACCATGAACCTTTACTGATGGCATTTTTTAAAGCCGGAACATGCCTGTTGTTACTGGGACTTTTCTTTGAATCTTATGAAGGAGGCATTAAAAAAGACCCATCCACTTTTAGTTACTACTTCGTAACCGGCGGACTGGCTTTTTTTATGTTGATAGCTTTTTATGGCTTGCAATTTTCCAGCATAGGAGAACGCATCGTGCATTATTTAAGCCTCAATGGCCGGAATCCCATGGTGGCTTATGTAACCGGCAACCTGTTGCTGCTGCCGTTGCTGCAGCTTACTGGTGCAATGACCTTGTATACAGGCATGCAACAGTCCGTGTTCACTGGGTTTTTAAGTGGCATACTGTTCACCGCCATTGTATCGGCAGTGACCGTCTGGTTCACAAAGCGTGGATGGATGTGGAAGACATAATATTCAATTTGACCAGGAAAATAGTTGTATGAAGTTAGAAAGACCCTATACCGTGTTCAGAATGGCAGCCATAATAAGTTGCTTTTCCCTGTGTACAGCCAGTAAGGTACAGGCCCAGGCTGTGGACAGTACCTATCACAATTATTTATACGATAGCCGCGTAGCTTACTTTCAGCAATTGCCCCCTGTAAAGAAGGCCCTCGTGTTTTGGGGCGATAGCATCACCGATTGGGGCGACTGGGCCGAACTGCTGAACTTTAAAAAGGCCATCAACAGGGGCATTGCCGGTGATAATACCTATGGCCTGCGTGCCCGGCTCGATGAGGTGTTGCGCCATGATCCTAAAAAATTATTTATACTGATCGGTACCAACGATATCAATAAAAAGATACCCGTAGCCAATATTATAGACAATTACAAAAAGATCATCCTCGAAGTGAAACGGCGATCACCCCGCACCAGCATCTATGTACAGAGCGTTTTTCCCATCAATAATCAGCTGATAGGCCGTCAATATTATATAGGCACCAACGAGCAGATACAGGAATTGAACAAAGCATTGCAAGTCATGGCCGCCGGACTTGATGTAAGATATGTAGCCGTGTACGGACAGCTACTCGACGCCCGGGAACAACTCGATGCCCGCTACACCTATGACGGTCTCCACCTCTCCGGCCTCGGTTACCAGGCCTGGGTGAACTACCTAAAACAACAACGACTATTATAAAGGCATACTGCCTCAAAAAATAAGTATTCATCAGTAAATCGAAGCAAAGGCACTCACCACTCACAACTGACAACTCACTATGAATCTCTCCACCTTAGACATCATAATCATTTTACTGTACCTGCTGGTCATCATCGGCCTGGGATTCTGGATATCCAAAAAAGCATCTAAGAATATCCAGTCTTATTTCCTGGGTGATAACAATATCAAATGGTACTGGCTTGGCTTTAGCAACAGCAGTGGTATGTTTGATGTAAGCGGTACCGCTTTTTATGTGGCCCTCTTATTCATCTATGGTTTTAAAGCCGCCTGGCTGCCCTGGTTATGGCCCATCTGGAACCAGATATTTGTGATGGTATTCCTGGCCATCTGGATACGGCGCAGCAATGCCATGACAGGGGCCGACTGGATCATCAAACGTTTTGGTGACGACAGGGGTGGAAGACTGGCCCATATGATCGTGGTGATCTTTGCCATCGTGAGCGTGATCGGTTTTATTGGATACGTATTTGTGGGCATCGGCAAATTTGCTTCCAATATTCTTCCCTGGGACCTTTCCAATGCCTTGCTCACAAGCCCGCAAACTTATGCCCTGATCATTGTGATGTTGACTACCCTCTATACCGTGAAGGGGGGTATGTACAGCGTGGTGGCTACAGAAGTATTACAATATGGTATCCTGGTGGTGAGCTGTATCCTTGTTGTGGTCTTTGCCGTGAAAGGTGTGGATTATGATAGTTTGCACCAGCGCTTGCCACAGGGATGGGCTTCTTTCTGGCCCGAGTGGAAGTTGAATGTGAACTGGGACAATTTTTCACAAGCCACACAAAAGGTAGAAGAAGATGGATTTGTATGGTTTGGTGCTTTGGTATTGATGATGATCGGTAAGGGTATTTTTGCCAGCCTGGCGGGTCCCGTACCCGGTTTTGATATGCAGCGCATCCTCAGTGCTAAGAAGCCCTGGGAGGCAGCTAAACTTTCAGGCTTTACCAACCTCGTTTTGTACATCCCCTTGTTCATGATGGTAAGCGCTTTGACCCTCATCGCTTTCAATAATTTCATGCCCACCTTGCAGGGGCAGGCAAAGCCCGACTTTGAAGTGATCCTCAGCCAGGTGGTAAGCAATTACCTGCCTGCCGGCATTCGGGGTATTGTACTTGCCGGTTTGCTGGCTTCCTTTATGAGCGCCTTCTCTGCATTTGTGAATGCAGCGCCAGCCTACCTGGTCAATGATTTTTACAAGAAGTATTTCAGGCCCAATGAAACGCCCCGCCACTATGTGAAATGCAGTTACCTCACATCTATTGCCATTATCGCTATTGGTTGTTTCTTTGGCTTGTTTGCCCATTCATTGAGTTCCCTTACCATTTGGATCTCCTCTGCCCTATATGGTGGTTATGCTGCTGCCAATGTATTGAAATGGATCTGGTGGCGTTTTAACGGCTATGGTTATTTTGCCGGTATGGTGGCTGGTTTATTGTCGGCCACTTTTGTACCCAACCTGATGGACTGGTTAAGCACCAATTATTTTACTGAATACAAGGACCTGTTTGGTAGTGGTATCGGTACACTTATTTCCTTCTTTATCATTTTGATATTGTCTATCTCTGCCAGTATTATTGGTTGCCTGCTCACACCCATTCCCGATAAGAAAGTATTGGAAACATTTTATGCCAATACCCGGCCATGGGGTTTCTGGAAACCCGTACTTAAATGGGTACAGCAGGTGAACCCTGCTTTTGAACCCAACCGTCAGTTCAAATGGGATATGTTGAATGTGCTCGTAGGCATCTGTTGGCAAATGAGTATGGTGATCATGCCTATCTTCTTTGTCTTTGGATATTTTACTTATGGATTCACAGCCGTGGGCGTGTGGCTCACGTGTATGGTGATTTTAAAATTCACCTGGTATGACCGTCTTAAAATTACTGCCGTATAATATGAAACTATTCTTATTAGCCAGCCTGGTGGCCATCACAGGCACATTGAGCGCCCAAACTGCCGAATCAAGCGATAGCAGTTATGCCAATGGATATTACGTAGAGCGTGTTAAGTATTTCGATAGCCTGCATCCCATTAAAAAAAGCATCGTCTTCCTGGGTAATAGTATTACCGAAGTGGGCGCCTGGGCCGAAGTGTTGCCGGGTAAGCAGGTGATCAACCGGGGCATCAGTGGCGATAACTCCTTTGGCGTATATGCCCGGCTGGATCAGGTATTAGCCATCAAACCCCGGAAGATATTCTTAACCATCGGGGTCAACGACATTAAGCGCGGTACACCCATTGATTATATCGTGAACAATTATGAGCGGATAGCAGCCAAAGTAAAAGCTGAATCTCCCCGCACAAAATTGTATTTCCAAAGCGTATTGCCTGTTACAGAATCCGTACTGGCCAATATCTATGTAAAGATCACCAACAGCAAAATAATGCAGTTGAATGAACGCATGAAAGCAGTGGCGGCTAAATACGGATGTCCCTATATAGACCTGCATCCCGTATTTGTGGATGAGAACGGGCAGTTAAAACGGGAACTTACGACAGATGGCCTCCACCTGAAACAGGCAGCTTATATCTTATGGGCCAATTACCTGAAAGAGAAAAAATATCTATAATAAATGGTTTGCTTCGCTAAGTAAATCGTATCAAAAGTTGTATTTGCTCGCAGCTCGCAGCTCATAAAAATATCATGTATGAATAAACTCACTTACACCCTTGCTGGTTTCCTCTTCCTGGCTACTTCATCCCTGGCCCAACAGCCCGAAAAGAAGATCGACAGCAGTTACAACAATACCTATTACCAGGGAAGAATGGAACTATTCAATACCCTGCCCCTCCAGCAGAAAGGCATTGTATTCCTGGGCAACAGCATTACAGAGCGGGGCAACTGGAGCGAATTACTCCCTGGCCAGAAGATCATGAACCGGGGCATTGGCGGTGACAATACCTTTGGCGTATTGGCCCGGCTCGACATGGTTGTGAAAGCCGCTCCTAAAAAAGTATTCCTTCTTATTGGTATCAACGATCTCAGCAGGGCCCTCCCCAAAGAAGTGATCTTGAACAATTATGAGCGCATCATTAATTATATCCGGACCAACGCTCCCAAAACAACATTATACGTGCAAAGCGTGTTGCCCCTGTATGAACCCCTGACTACCGCCGCTTACCTGAAGAATAAGAAAGACAGTATCCTGCAACTCAACATCGGTATCCGGCAGCTGGCCGATAAATACAAACTCACCTACATCAACCTGCACGAGGTATTTGCCGATGCCAATGGCGATCTGATCAAGGAATATACAGCCGATGGCATTCACCTGAAACCAGCTGCTTATGTACTGTGGGTCGATTTCCTGAAAAAGAAAAAATACCTTTAGTATAAAGGTGGGTCGTCTCCGCAGTACTGCGGGGATGGCTCACCTTACATTCTGACACAAAAGTTTAGTTGTTATGCGATCATTGTTGATTTTATCTTTTATTATAAGTCTGACTCCTTGCTTTGCGCAGGCCCGGCAAGTGCCCCGCATTACCTATGCGATCAAAGGCCCCGATACTTTGTGGTTGGATCATTACAAACCCAAAGCTCCTGCCAATGGTATTTCTGTATTGTTTGTCCATGGTGGTGCCTTCACCGGTGGCGATCCTGCCAACCAAACGCCCATGGCCGATGGGTTGACCAAACTGGGTTATTCCGTTTTTGTCATTAAGTACCGCTTGTACCTGAAAGGCAAAAGCTTTGGCTGCGAAACAGCTACTCCTGAGAAACTAAAAGCCATACGGCTGGCTTCCGAAGATGCTGCGGATGCTACCAAATACCTGACTTCCCATGCAGCTGCCTTACAGGTAGATACAACTAAAATATTCATAGCTGGCAGCAGCGCAGGGGCAGAGGCCATCCTCAACCTGGTATACAATCCTTTTGTAAGAAAAGGAGATAAGACTTATAAACCTTTTACTTATGCAGGCGCCCTGTCATTTTCAGGCGCTGTGCTCGATATCAACAACATCGATGCCCGTCCGCCTCTTCCTTTATTCCTGATGCACGGCACCAACGACCAGCTGGTCCCTTACAGTACCGCTGCACACCGGTTTTGCAAGGCAGTAGACGCAGGCTGGATGATCATGTTTGGCGCCCACACCCTCTATGAGGAAATGCAGAAAAGGAATTGGCCTGTTGTGTTATACACCTACGAAGGCAAGGGCCATGAAGTGAGCAACTACATGTTCAGAAAGTTTAAGGAAATGGACGAGTTCATGAAAACAGTGGTGCAAGGCTTCAGCTTTCCCACAGCCCATATAGTGGTTAAAAAAGAAGAATAATCATCCTGTCAGGTTGAGCCTGTCGAAACCACCCTTCGACAAGCTCAGGGTGACATATAAAATAGAGCAAATGAAAATCACCGGAACCTTCCTGGACGAGATCAGCCATGATATTCCCCACCAGAACTGGGGCGCGAAAGAATGGCGTAAAGACTTTGAGCACATGAAAGCCATTGGCATCGATACCGTCATTCTCATCCGCGGTGGCTACAGGAGGTTTATTACCTGGCCCTCCGAATACCTCATCAAAGAACACCATTGTTATAAACCACCCGTGGACCTGGTGGAATTGTTCCTGCAATTGGCAGATGAACTGGACATGCAATTCTATTTCGGCCTCTATGATAGCGGCAAATACTGGGATACCGGAAATATGCAGCATGAAATCGATAGCAACCGTTTTGTGATCGATGAAGTGTGGAAGCAATACGGTCATCATAAAAGTTTCAAAGGCTGGTACCTGAGCATGGAGATCAGCCGCAAAACGAAAGGTGCTACCGACGCTTTTAGAACATTGGGTCTCCAATGCAAGCAAGTAAGTAATGGATTGCCTACCCTGATATCCCCCTGGATCGATGGTAAAAAAGCAGTGATGGCCGCTACTTCCACTTTGACCAAAGAAGATGCAGTCTCCCTGAAAGAACATGAGCAGGAGTGGAGCGAGATATTTGCAGGTGTGCAAGGCGCTGTAGACGCAGTAGCTTTCCAGGATGGTCATATCGATTACCATGAACTGGATGATTTCTTTGCCGTGAATAAAAAGATGGCCGATCAGTTTGGCCTGCAATGCTGGACCAACGCTGAAAGCTTCGACAGAGATATGCCCATCAAGTTCCTGCCCATCAAGTTCGAGAAATTACGCCTCAAACTCGAAGCAGCAAAGCGGGCCGGCTATGATAAAGCCATCACCTTTGAGTTTTCTCATTTCATGAGCCCCCAGTCAGCTTATCTGCAGGCGGGGCACTTGTACAATAGATATAAAGAATACATCGGCCTGGTCTAAACTGGGTTTTAAATAGCATTACTATGTTTACCACAACAACACCCAAAAGCAGGTCCATTAGTTTTGAAAAGATTCCAGTTGAGCAATACCCTTCTCCTGCAGCTGCTTCTTCACAGGCAGCACATGAAATAGCCCAACTCATCCGGCACAAGCAATCCAAAGGCGAGCGGACAGTACTGGGCCTTGCTACCGGTTCCACACCGAAGCGCGTATACAAAGAATTGATTCGTTTGCACCGCGAGGAAGGACTTAGTTTCAACAACGTGATTACTTTCAACCTCGATGAATACTTTCCCATGCAGCCCGGCGCTGTACAGAGTTATCGTCATTTCATGCAGGAGAACCTGTTCAACCATATTGATATTGATCAGGCCCATTGTCATATACCCGATGGCAGCATACCAACAGAACTGGTACGCAACCATGGCGAGCAATATGAAAAAATGATTGCTGAAGCTGGAGGCATCGATTTCCAGTTGCTCGGTATTGGCCGCAATGGTCATATCGGGTTCAATGAACCGGGTTCCCATAGCAGTTCCGTTACCAGGCTCATTACCTTAGATATGGCCACCCGCATCGATGCGTCTGCAGAATTTGGCGGCATTGCCAATGTGCCCAGGAAAGCCATTACCATGGGTGTTGGTACCATCATGAAGGCGCGCAAAATTATATTGCTGGCCTGGGGAGAAAACAAGGCCGGCATTGTACGCCAGGCAGTAGAAGGACCCGTCACCGAATTTGTACCCGCTTCCTGGTTACAGGCACATACCAATGTAAAGTTTATGATCGATGATGCCTGCGCCGGCGACTTGACCCGCAACAAGACACCCTGGCTCATTGACCAGGTGATATGGGACAGGGGCATGATCAAGAAAGCAGCCACCCACCTGGCAGTTAGCCTGCAGAAGCCTATTCTTAAATTAACCAACAACGACTACAACGAAAATGGCCTGAGCGATCTCCTCGTATTATACGGACAAGCCTATGATATCAATATTGAAGTATTCAACTGGTTGCAACATACCATTACAGGATGGCCGGGTGGCAAGCCTGGTGCTGATGATACCAACCGGCCCGAGCGGGCCACGCCTGCGCAGAAAAGAGTGTTGTTGTTCAGTCCCCATCCCGATGATGACATCATTTCCATGGGTGGCACTTTCCAGCGTCTGGTAGATCAGGGGCATGAAGTACATGTGGCTTATCAAACCTCTGGTAATATTGCTGTGGCCGATGATGAGGCATTCCGCTTCATCCGGTTTGTGACAGACTTCAACCAGCAGTTCCGCATCTCCAATAAAGAGGCCGATGCTATTTATAAAAAAGCTGCCCGTTTCTTACAGGAGAAAGCCAAAGGCGAGAAGGATATCGAAGAGCTGCGTTATGTGAAAGGCATCATCAGAAGGGGAGAGGCGTTGAATACTTGTCGTTTTACAGGTGTGCCCGAAGAACGTATTCATTTTATGAACCTTCCTTTTTATGAAACAGGGCAGGTAGAGAAGAAGCCCCTCGGCGAAGAAGATTACCTGCTCACGAAGCAGTTGATAGAAAAGATAAAACCTCACCAGGTATACGCTGCTGGTGACCTGGCCGATCCCCATGGTACCCACAAAGTTTGTCTGGATGCCATCCTCGAAGCCATGAAGCAGTTAAGGAACGAAACCTATATGAAGGATTGTTGGTTATGGCTGTACAAAGGCGCCTGGGCCGAATGGGATATTCACCAGATTGAAATGGCCGTGCCCCTCAGTCCCGATCAGGTATTGAAGAAGCGTACCGGCATTTTCAAGCACCAGTCACAAAAAGATGGCGTGGTTTTCCAGGGCAGCGATAGCCGCGAGTTCTGGCAAAGGGCAGAAGAACGCAATAAAGCTACTGCCGACCTCTACAATTTGTTGGGCCTGGCCGAGTATGCTGCCATGGAAGCATTTGTGAAATGGGAATATTAAGAGTTTGCTATATCGTATCATTTTCGTTGTTGGCCCTGGGCGCTAGGCGGCCTTTGAAAAGGCAGTACAAAGGCCGAATCCTCATGGTCAGCACTTGCCGGCAGACTCTTTCCCAGGTCCACGACCGTATCTATTAATAAGGGCTTCGGCCCTTTTTCTTTTGACGCCAATACCTGCAGCGATGCGCTACTCACTTTATCCGCTACTACCTCTGCTGAAACCTTTTCAACGGCAGGTGCCACTAACACTTCCGGTGTCCCATTACCTGAAGACGCTTCCAGCACCATCTCTGCATTTCCTCCGCTCGCAGCTCGCAGCTCGTCGCTCGAAGCTTGGTTACCCTCCTGTATTCCGCTCGCAGCTCGTAGCTCGTGGCTCGCAGCTTGCGTTTCCCCCACCCACACCACCTTCATCCCCGAATCACTCATGATCTTCACAGGCCCTTCATTTTGCAAATGCGGCACAATACCCATCAGCAAAATATAAGGAGCTCCATTCCCTGGCAATTCCATCTTCAGGTCGTGCGCCACTAATTCATCCTTGTATTTCGTCAGTGGACCCAACACCTCCACCTTCTTCACCGTGCCATTCACTGCATCCGGAAAAATCCCTACAAACCGAAGCTGATAACCCGTCCGGGGCATCTCGTCTTCCACCTTCGGATGCTTGTCCAACTGTACATAAATACCCAGTTGATTTTGCCTTACCGTTGCGGAAAAATCATAGGCACTATTGATCACTTCCGATAACGGATGTTGTAAATTACATTCAAAGCCTTTCAGGCATTCCAGGCCCAACGGACGACCGGCTTTCAGCTCCGCGAACAGCTTGCTCACCAGGCGCGACCATAGCCCGCCATCGTGCACCTCCGCCCGCAACGCCTGAAAAACAGGCTTCGCGTATTGATTACACGCCTGTATCCTGGCCTTGCTTTCTGCCAGCGCAGTTGTCATCACAAAAGGTGTTTTGGAATTTTTCCGGGCGCGCACATGAGGTTTGTAACGCCGGCTGTTAACGAAAGTAAGGTCTTCAATCGTTCCCTGGAACTTGAAGATAGGAGATACGGTTTTTGCCATAAAAATTAGATTTCATTGGTTATGAATAGGATATTAAATACCAGAGCGCTCGCTCTACCTGAATTTACGA